>Ga0160428_1000290_pt1 | contig 60125 bp, 72 predicted proteins | sample SolpanmetagenomM_FD_108198 | JGI IMG/M metagenome (GOLD analysis project Ga0160428, IMG submission 108198) | Solar panel surface microbial communities from Lawrence Berkeley National Laboratory, California, USA - M | ecosystem: Engineered > Built environment > Solar panel > Unclassified ... | reverse complement strand
TTGTGCGTCTTCTAGTGTTTCGGCTTCGTGTTTAGGATCGCTTTTGGGAAGCCAGATAGGACAGGAATAGGTCATGTCGCGGCTGAGAAAGGCGGCGAACATGGCGTTGGAAATGTCGTAGTGTGCTGAGATATGAAGGCGGGCGTTGGTGAGGGTGTTTGTGCGTGAGGCGATGTAGGTGAGGGAGCTCGAGATGGAGGAGGTTAGAGTGGTGCCGTTGGAAAGGGCGGTGCGGTTTAGGAGGAAGAGGGTGAAGAAGTCGGTGAGAGATGGACAGGAGGCTTCTGCTAGCATGTAAGATTCTGCGAAGCCCTGGGTAGATAGTTGTGTTAGTTTTTGACAATTGCAAGTGCATGTGCTTGGATGTTTGTCTAACCATGTCTGCGAATAGCAGCATTCGCACCCAGAATGTCTCCTTGTGTACTCGTAGCTCTGTTGCTGGTCCTTTGATGTTGGCGCCTAGTTGGCCACATATTGTGGTATGGCCGTCTGCTTCTATTACTTTCAATTGGCCGACTGTGATCTTGGAGAGAGTGGAAAGAATGGCTGATCGTGAAAGTTGGACTAGAGGAGCCCATGTTACTGATCCAGCGTAGCGGCGGACTCCATCTGCATAGTAGTTGAGAGATTGTGGTATTATCGTCATGTTGACGGTTGTCTATATGTTGTAGATCTGTGTACAAGTTCCTGGATAGATTGCTGCAGAGTTGAGTACGTAGATTCGGGTCGCGATACGAGATAAAGCACTGTGGCTGGTGGAACGAGTGACTGCCGGGAAAGATATTATTGACAGATATACAGAGATGTCCAGGGAGTAATCAGAAGCAGAAGACTAAGAAGCAGAAGACAGCAAAAGCACAACTTCAAACTCAACGGAAACGGAGCAATGCTAGAAGCATTGAACTCAAAAGTCATGACGCCGGTAACGATCAACGGCACGTGCTTGGACCATTCTTTGGACTTTTTCAATCTTCTTTGATCTCTTTCTGTCTTTCCCGGGGCAATGGAAGTGTATCAAAAGCTCAATCTCTAGTGCAATGTTTCTGGAACACACTTGAGACATCACAGCCTTGGGTCTGTCGTTTCAATTAAGATCTTACACCGGAAGGCTGCAGCGGCGCGACTCCGAGCGGGCCGTTCGGCGATCAACTCAATCTGCTTGGCATTCAGATCTAGGGTTTAGGATTAGCCTAGACGCCAAACATGCACGTCGTCGCGTCTTCTCTTCAAACAGCTGTGAAACATCTCAACGAACGATACAAAGTATCACGCAGAGAGAGACAATCATATAAAAATAAGCTAAAATGTCAGCAACATCGTCAACACCAACACCTCTACTCATCTCATCACAAACATCATCCTTACCCAAATGCTCACTAAACGTACTTCCATGCCACATCAACCACACCGGTCCAGTAGACGCATCAGCGCGTCATTGGCAGCCAACAACCGATGAAGGCGACAACAATACAGCTATATCTTATTTCCGCGGACGCAAATTATGCGGCAGAAAAGTCATCGTGCCTGAGGGATATCAAGGTGTCATTCTCAAGAAGACTGATCGGACGTCCATTTCAAAACCTGATATCGAAACGGGTGAAGACGCAGACGAGCTCGAAGATGAGAAGGTTGAAATGAACGTTGTGGAAAAGGTTGCAGGGTTTGATTGTATTACAGTGTGGAATCATGAGGTTATGCCGGATCAGCTTGAGGATTCGCATGTTAGGGGTGTTGCTGAGTGGATCAAGTTTGCTGGCGCTGTGAGTTTTTCATTCGAAAGTTCGGGAGTCTATGATAGCTGATCGTACTAGATACATGATTTTGATGACGAGTAGTGCTATCTGAATCGACCCGAACACACTCGGAAACGTGGCGTTCAATGCTCTTACTCGCATCACTCGCGCCCAATATCCTTCGAGCGATCACTCACCACACTGTTCACGCCATGGTGCCTTTCGGCGCTCACCGTCACAGAGGAGTTTTATTGGAACCGTGTGAGACTGGGGCAGAAACTCGCGTTAATGCATTCCTCATCCATCTTCTGCGCCGAGCCTCGAAGGACAAGCAATCACTATGTCATCGGTACACCTCAGCACTCCAATGGAAATCGCGATTGTTGTTGTTGAACTTTCCAGACATATTCTTGACAGACCTGCGCTGGCAAAACTACCTTGCCAAGCATGTGGAATGAATGTCACAATCATCGCGTGAGGGATGATGCCTTAAAGCACTGCAGTGGTATTGAGAATGCTGCTGATTCGATGCGATCACGAAACAACACCTATGACACTGGTGGATTGGTTTGCAGATGGGTCTCTGAGCGAGGCTGAAGACCACGGTCTTTAGCTTTTATCTTTGCTCGGCGGCTCACATTGCGCGGGGTTCAAACAGGGTTGCACTACCTATATGATCGTGCAACTGTTGCCGTCTATAGCCGAAGCACCTATTACCAGTGCACCGCAGGTAGACTTTGCATTTAAAACAAGGCAATTGTCAACAAACAGACGACTACAGCGCATGTATAATTTCAAATCAAATGGGGTATAACTATCCAACAATACAAGAGTCACCACTCTTCCTCATACCACGCACCACCTCACCAGTTCCATGTTCTCGAACTAGCCGTAAACACCGGCGGTTTCCAAACCAGCTTCTCCGGATCAATCCATCTCTTTCCTTTCGCCTGCTCCTTCTCCCTCTGCTTCAATCTCTGCTGCACAACTGCCTCCGTCAACACAATGACATGCGAATTCCTCGAGAACCTCAACAAATTCAGGTTCTGCAGCGTATGCAACACATCATTCGTCGTCATAGCCGATATCGTGCCCAACTCCTCAATATTAGCCTCGCCGCGTCCAGGCTCCATCAGCAGATCCAGCACAACCTCAGCCCAATAAGCACGATAACTCAACAGACCCAGGTCGGAGAGAGGTTTTTCAGGCGAGCCCAGTTTGCCTTCGCGCTTGGAAAGTTCGTACGAGAATGCGATGAGCAGTTTCCCGAAACCTTTGCGTTGATATTGTGGTAATGTGAGGATACAAGCAACGTTGTAGCCTTCTGCTGATTCTTTCTCTTTGCTGAAGAAGCCGACGAGGTGACATCCGTAAGCGTCGCGAGTGCACATGCAGTAGAAGAGAAAGGGGTCGACGTCGTAGTAGAGTGTTTTGTGATCGAGGAAGAGCTTGCAAAGGAGGCAGAGATTCCGACACCAAGTCCGTTGTCGACGGCCATCGATTTCGAAAAAGGATACGTTCTCGTCGCGATAGATTTCGTTGCCTGGTGGATGAAGGAGCTGACATTTCTGACGATGTCGTTCGAATGGTTTGAGTTCAGGGAAGTATTCGAGACAGAGTTCGCATATGTAGACCATATCCGAGTCTGTGAATTCTTGTGGATATGGTGAGAAATACCAAGGTTCTATTTCGTGACGGCCCATTTGGATGCGGTTGAGGTTGCGGACACGCGAGATTTCGGCTTGGTTTTGTGTCATTGAACCAGATGTTCGTAGTTTTTCGATTTCGTCTTCTTGGGAGTACAGTTTGCTTGGTGCTGCTTTAGCTGCTGCTGCTGCATCTTCGACATCTACGAGGTCCATCTCTTCATCATCGGGCTGTGGCGTGCCGTCTAGGACTTCTGTGGTGACTGTGACATTGTTGTCTTCTCGATTCTCCTTTCCACCTGCTTTACTTGGTCTCATCGGTCTTCCGGCATTTGGCGCAGGCGACGCCTTTTCCGTCAAGCTAGATTCCTCACGATCGATGGTAGAGCGAGACCTTTTTAGATTCTTATTTGCTCTAGCTGGCGCATCTTTTGATGTTTGTGCTTGTTTTGTCGGCGCCTTGTCCTTTTTGTCTCCCTTGTCCAATGCAGGCCATTCCACCTCAACTGACAAATCAAACTTGTCGCCTGAAATCCATTCGTCCAGACGCTTGTTGAAGTCTTCGTAATGGACATAGAATGTTGGTTGACCTTTTCGTTGCTGTATTGACAAGATCTCTGCTTTTCTTCTCGTGCCATCCTGTTTGACAGTACGTTAGGATGAATCCACTCAGCAGGTTTGTATCACGATTCTTCCTCGCACGATATGACTTCACAGAATATTTTCAGCACGATAGGAAGCAATGAGAAGATGGACCTACTTTTACTGCAAATGCTCGGACTCCAACTCTAAATTGTGGTTAGATCGAAAGGCGATGAACGACGACATGGCAAATACTAACCTCAGAGTCATCAATGTCGCAAAACCCTTCTCTAAGGGTTCACTCTTTGTTTCATCTCCATGGCCGCCCATTTTTATGATGATATTTCGATGCGACTGATGGTTCGAGTGATGCAAATTATTGCAGTCGTCGTCGTCGACACCTTGATGGATTGCGACCGTAGAGGCGGAAGAAGCTCCGGACTGATGTAACTTCCAAGTTTTTCTCCCAAAGACAAGATCGAAATCATCAAGTCAGATACAATAACCATGAAGACATAATTACACCATGGCTACAATCGATCTGTCGAGTAACTGGAAAAGACTACAAGCGACTATCAAAGCACAGCCTTCGAGAAAGAAAGAAATACACATCATCGACAATCACCAGGATGAGAAAAAGGTGAATCTCAAGCGCAAGTCGATACCAGGCCAGACATACAGCGCAAACAAGAAACAAAAGGCCTCTGCTACCCAGTGGAGACCTACCAAGACTCCAAGACCCAAGATGGGCGGTATGATGTCCGCGGAAGCTGCTTCTACCTCAAACGCAGAAAAAGAGAATAGCACCAATAGCACTTCCAAGCCCACTGTAGCACATCCTATACCACAAGATGAAGTCTCTTCTGAAGACGAAGCACCTATAAACGAACCCTCCGCTCAAGTCGGCAAATACATCGCCATTGACTGCGAAATGGTCGGCACCCACTCCATCACTCCCCTGTCTGTTCCAGCACACAACCAGAAGGCGAACTCTGCGCCCGAATACTCTATCCTCGCTCGTGTCTCCATCGTCAACTACGCCGGTCAAACACTATATGACACTTATGTCCTTCCACCACCAGGCGTCACGATTTCAGATTACAGAACTCGCTGGTCAGGCATCACGCCCCACCATCTAGATCCAAACAACACAAACGCAAATCCGAAACCTTTCGAAGTAGCACAAGCAGAAGTTGCTGCGCTACTCACCGATCGCGTCCTAATCGGCCACGCCATAAAGAATGACCTGGAAGTTCTCGGTCTGTCGCATCCTCGTAGAGATATCAGAGATACATCGCGCCATCCCAAGTTTCGAGCCTTGACTGCGACGACGCCAGGAGGAAAGGGCAGGACGCCGAGTTTGAAGAGGTTGTCGGAGGAGGTATTGGGGTTGAAGATTCAAGGCGACGATAAGCGGGGACATAGTAGTGTTGAGGATGCAAGGGCGACGATGGCATTGTTCAAGAAAGAGAAAGCCGATTTTGAGAGGGAGCATGCTAAGATTTGGGGCAGGGAGAGGAAAGGTAGGGGCGAGAGGGTGGGAAAGGAGGTTGTTGTGGGAGGTAATGAGGTTGTTGAGGTTGCTAAGGTCGAGAGGACGGGTGGAAAGGTTGTGAAAGGAAGTGTGAAAGTGGATGAGGAGGATGGAGAAGAAGAAGGTGATGACGAGGAAACTGCAGGTGATGATAGTGAGGAAGAGGACGATGATGACTCAGCTACTGGTCATGCTGCTGCACCAAGCAAGAAGAAAAAGAAAAAGAAAAAGAAGACAAAACACAAGAGTCGAACGAAGAGAGCTTGAGTAGAGCTAAGTTTATTAAGCCAGTAGTGCAGGCTTTTTGACCCCGCTGACACGGCTGGGTCCGTGTGCTCCCCTCCTATACGCTCAACTGCAGCATTCTCGTGACAGTGTAACGCTCTCGCAATGCTGATATACTAGCTTTAGTCATTGTAGCCTTAGTGCCGTCGAGGCGCTACGCAGATACTACTCAAGTCATCATTATAGCAATATACAAACAACATCCTAGTAGGAGTTCTTCGAGATAAGTTACAGCAGATATATAGATATACAGGGGAAGAAATTGTGTGAGTAGTTTCAGAGGTGTTTCAGCATGGTTTCACAGTTTCGAATTTATGGTATCTTATCCATAGCTTCTATTGGGAACTCCATTGTGTCAATCAGAACCCTTCGACATGGACGGACTGCTGGGCCTGACCTCCAAAAGCAGCTCTCTTTGACCTATGACCTAGCACCCGTACCAATCTCCGTATTGTCGCAGGTCACCCTCCTTGGCCATCCACATCGCGAAGAAATCGTCATCGGAAGAAGACACACGTATTATTCGACTAGCCGCAGGTTCATAAAGACTAAAGTATTGCGTCCACACCTTCGCCAGGTTTTCCACAGCCCTTTTGAACCTGTCACGATCCTCTCTGAATTTAGGCCATCCTGTTTCCTCTGCTGATCGTGGAAATGCGAAGTATGGGCGCACGATAGCATCGATGATTGTTTCATGCTCATGAATTGTGGGAGCATCATACAGGTGGAGACGCATAGAAGCGGGACGCATCTTGTTGTACGTCATGTTAGCCAGCTTCTGGCGTATCAAGTTCATATCCTCCTGCGTGCCCCGGCACTTGGCGACTGGGAGTGGTAGACGTGATTAATTCGGTAAATTGTGCGAACTTCACCTTCTTTTTGGGAGGTGGCTGCACGTCTGATGAGGCACTATCATCATCTACATCCGAGTCAGAGACCAGGTCGACGAATGGGTAGGTCTTGACTATAACGAGTTGGTCCTTCTTGACAGGCTCTGCAGGCTTAACCGACTCGTTCGTATCCAACGATTTGCTTGCCGTGTCTGTGTCGTCTCCAGTCTCGTCACTTGAACGACTCCATTTCTTGCTTGTCTGCTGAGCCTGCAAAGAACGAAGACGATCTAAGCATTTCGTTAGCTTCAGGCATTAAGGAGGATTGTAATTCTCTGAGCCTCACCAAAGCCATCATGCAACATCTTCACTATCTTATCGTACTGCTCTTTGTTTTCCATTACCTCGGCCTCCCTTTCGAGGAGAGCCAGGACTCGTCGAAGCTCATCACAGTAATAGTCAGAACTCATCGCGTGCTGCGTCTAGTAGAAGGACGAATGAAAGATTTTTTTCGAAGAACGCAATGATATTGTGAAGACGAGTTGGAAGTTTTAGTCACGAAGTAGGATAAGAGATAAGACGCTTTGTGAAGTTGAGGAGAAGGAAGGAGAGAAAGAACGATGGAAGTGAATGTTGCGGGGTCCAGAGTGAGGGTAAGCAAGAAATAGCTGAAACGGAAGTGAAACGCAATTCTGACATCCTGGCTCTTGTGATTCTGAAAACTTGTTGAGTTGATACAAAGTTCTGTTTCTGAGTGCAGTTCATTGTCGAGTTGACGGACATCACAGTACATGGCATGCGGAGGTCTAGTGGAACCAAGCCTCAAGCATGGTGCATGATGTGTCGAGTCCTTCGCTGAGGGTTCTACCCGCCTTCACTTTCTCTCATTTCGTCGTGCACATCAACCGTGTGAAAACACTCTGCTCATCGTACCGAGTACAGCTTATGCTCAAACCTATTACCAGGTCTAACCTCCCAGCAACCCAGCCATACCCACCGCCAGTGCACCATCCCAATTGCCCCAGACTATTGCACCAGACGGCAATCTTCCTCCTACTGGGCTCAGTATCCTCAACCTCTTCTTCTGCTCGTCCAAATCCGCCACATACAGGTAGCCAACCACAGGAGCGTCCCGTATCGCTTCTTGTGAAGCATTAGATGGTGCGTGCTTGATAGTGAGCAAAGCGTTATGCATAGCGATGCTTGGCGACACGACTTCAAATATTGCATTACTGCTAGATGAACTGCCGAGTAGTCCTTCATCACCAGGCAAGAAAGACTCGTTCATCGCGTCACTTTTCGCTTCCATGAATCTGAGCATCTTGAATGAGTCAAACTCCGCACCAATGGTGAACGGGCTCAGGGTGTTCTTAGGACCACCAAAGAAGTAGTTACGTATTTGTGCTTGTCTCAGTTGTCGCATATAGCTTTCGTCACGATCGACGCAGCCGCCCGAGCGGGAAAGACGAACTACCTGAACAGGTTCATCGTCTGAGGTAGGGTTTGGCATGCCGAAACGCTTCTGCATGTCGTTGTAGAGACGTTCCGAGCCAAGAGTGACTATGATGTTTACTACCAAATGTTAGTCAATGTCAATTCAGCATGAGATGTGCAGCGTACTTGAAAATTCCGACACTATGTGGCTTAGCACTTCGTAGCCAGCCTTGCCACCACATATGCTGCCACCCACGTCTACAATCATTCCACTTCTCTTCACTTCCGGGTCTTCCTCGAACCTGCTCGTTGCTGCAAGAGCAAGCCTGGTTGTGACTGGCCTGAACAACTCTGGTCTTTCTTCGGCGGCTGCAGACACGCCATAGTGGTATACAAGTGGAGTCTTGACAGGAGTCGGGCTCGGACCACCAATAGGGCTTGTCCCCCATCCAGCACTTCCTGCATCTTCTACCTCAAGTGTCGCACCTGTTCCAAAGACCGCAACACTCACTGACCCAGGTAATGTCAACATTCCTTCTGCTGGATCTAGATTTACCACAATCGGTGACCGTCCCATGCGGATTGCATATGATGTGAGAGTCTTGACCAGTGTCGTTTTACCAGAGTCTTTAGGTCCAACTACAAGCACTCGTGGTCCGCCATCATCTTGTCTCGCGTTATCGCGTAAGTTCTCTAGTGCAAAGTGCAGATTTGTGTACTCAGTCATCGGCGTTTCATTGGCAGTATAGTCGGTGTCGCAACTACCCGTAACAGATAGCGAACAGCCATGATGTGTATAGATAGCGGCTTTTGTCAAAGGCGCAAATTCGTAAAGGGTTGAAGGTGCAAGCTCGGTGCCAAAGACTTCAGCTGTGCCATAGGAGTCGGAGGGGCTTGTTCCTGCAGGAGGTGATGCTTCTCCAGAGGTGAGGAGTTTGACCGAAAGAGAAGATGTGGAAGGAACTTCAAATCGCCACTCTGAACCTGCAGAGAGGGTGATTGTGCGCTCAACAGAATCTGTCTCGGCGGTGGGTAGTGCTGTGGGAGCAGTGAGGCCTAGGCCAGGGAGGAAGGACATTTGTTGTTGTCGTTTTGTTTGAGCGAAGTCGAGGTCTCGCAAACATGTGATGTGATTGAAAAGGGGTCGAAGATGGCGAGGTCTACTTTCAGTTCCATACCTGTCTACAACTTACATTCAGTCTCTTCCTTCCCATGTATCCTTTCCACTTCGTGAAAGCCTTCTTCTCTGCCTCCGTCCATCTATCTGCTTCATCGTCACCCTGCTTAATCAGAGGCCAGTCCGCTAACCACTTTGGACACGTTCCTGGAACTGTTCGTGCCATTGCATGCCATGCCCACCTTGTCTCTCCTGTCATGTGTACACAATCGCCACTCCTGACTCTTATCACCACTGTCCGTCGCTGCCTGTCCTCTTCGTCCAAGGCTTCCTCCTCGCCCTTTGCCACCACGAAAACGCCATCGCATCCAAAGCTGAAGCTAGCCAGTCCAGTTTGACATTGCTCGCTCACGTCCCGATGTACAGGCATATAGTCCCTCGCACCATATAACAGGCATACGCCAGACTCAGGCTTGATATGTGGAAACAGGCCTGTGACGAGCTGATGCAGGTCGGAAGGAAAGGTTGTCGGGGTTTCAACAGGATAGCTTCGTGTCGGCCAATGGTATTGTTCGCCTATGGTTAGCCATCGTAGTTTTGAGGACATTTGTGCGGCGTTAAGTGTTTTCGTCAACCTCGCAGGATCTTTCGGGGTTAGGATAGTCTTCTGAGTGTCGATAGTAAAGAACGAAGACAACTGCTCCCCAGCAGGATCTTTGGAGTCCTTTGGCAGTGTATCTCCTTCATCAGGATTTTTCTCTGCTGAAGAGCTCGAGCTTGGGAACTCAATATCATAATCTGCCTCCAGATTGATTTTATGCTTCGGATTTGCAAGGTATTTATGCATAATCTGAGAAACAAACAGCGTCTGAGTTTCTGGTGGTAGTATACCAGGTGCTATTTGTAGACCAGGGAAATGCGCATGCTCGTAAACAGGTACGTCTTGGATATCCGTCAGTAGTGGCTCACTGCTTGCCAGGTTCAGCACGGCACCGCGAAACGCCTTGCAAGCTGCTACAATATTCAATGCCGAAATAGTTTCAATTGGCTTGAAAAGCTCTGTTTGCTGTTTCGACAGACCTCGAACAAAATCAAAAACTGATTCATCCGCTGCTAGCTCGTCTGGCTTGATTTTGTTGTAGTGCCAGTAAGCTTCCTGGATAAATTGTGGTGGAATAGCGTGAGTGTCGTGATGGCTTTGCTTCGCCTATTAAGAGTTACTTAGTTATTCAAGATGAGGATACGAGAGTCTTACCCTCAAACAAGCGTCCCTACCTGATCCTCTTTCGTAGTCATATTTGATCTATCACCACAACTTCGGCTGAAGACTCTGTTGCACTTCCGAGGATATTTTAAAAAAGTCACACAGATCGAGATGCGGCGGCGAGGCATTCACCGTCAAGCCAAAGGCCGCAATCTAGTCACGGGAGGCACAACGAATATTCGGCGTTCTTGCTGGAAGTGAGAAGTGAAAGTGAAGTTCTTCAGCTCATCATGTTTGGCCCCCAAAAGGGGCTTGAGGCTTGGCAGGCGCTTCACTTTGTCTATTGTGCAACTATGTGACAATACTGACAGTCTTCTACGGAGATATTTGTTCCTTCTCATCACTACTTCTCACTGTTGATCATCAGAGAGCTCAGAGTCAAGGAAAGGCTCAAAGTAAGGGAAGATGACTCCAGCAGTCTCCACAGGCTCTTTTCCTCTTTCACATCCAACTCCGATGACGCGATCCCAATTGCCTCGACATTCAGATTTCTCAATCTGCCGTTCGAGCTTAGACAAATTGTGTACATGAATCTTATCGACTATCGCAATCCAGCCGCTATTGCTGCCATCTTACGTGTCAATAAGCAAATTAACAGCGAGGCTATGGCTGTAATATTCAAGAAGTACTACCTTATTTTGTTTAGTCTGGCGTGTTATAGCCCTCTTCTTGAGTGTCGTCCACACTCGTCTGCCACATCTTCGGAGTATCCGCTCGGAAGATAGGCGCGATCGTGACCGATTCGGTCACTGGGTCTCGGGACATACTATGTTCATAACAGTGGCCGCCCAGGACGATCATGATAGCGCTTACGTTTCCTGTGAGCACACTTTCTTGTTGTTCGGTGCACATGCACTGCGTGAAATTTTCATGATACTGCTGAGCAGAGATCGTGCCGCAGCGCGACACAGTCGAAGCTACGGTGCCTGTAGTGTATATTACGGCAGTAAACGAAAGCAGATAAAAGAAGAAAAGCAAGAACTATTGCAAGCAATTGCCGACTGCTGTTGGGGATTGACACATTTCGGGGACTTTCAAATTTCGAAGTGAGTTCTCTGGCATTCCTTGGCCGTACAGGGCTGGCCATTACAGAGGTAGAGAGAAAAGTCTGCGGCTTCAGATGGCGAACTTTTGACGCTATGATTGAGGAGCTAGAAGACCTTAGAGGACGTGGTGGACAAGCCTTGGGACGAGCTGATCCTGAAGACAGCGTCATGTACTATGAGGCTGCTCAGCATATGGTAACTTTTTTCCTGCAGACTGGCGAAATTGTACGTGAATTCGGACTCAACAACGACCCCGAAAGACAGAGCAGGTTCATGCAGATGAGGTTCGAGATTGCCTCAGACCTTACTATGGCACATCTTAGCTCGATGAACAAGAACACCGTGTTCTAGCCAACAAGCAGAGACCACCATCAATTCTGCAAACGTTCCTCTCCACTACATTGACAGACTCTGGAGACCTGACGCCAAACAAGAGACAAAAATACACTTTGCGGGTGGTTGTGCTCAGAAGGTGCTGAACAAGCTGGAAGAAGCTGAAAAGAGTTTTCTACGAGCTTTAGAATTGCTGCCGAATGATACCAAAGCAAGACATGAACTCGATGAGGTTCAGGTGCTACTACAACTGCCGGAGTGGTCTGACGAAAAGACATGAGTCCAGACGAACATGACTGGATGTGCTGCCTGGTGGGAGGAATGTCCAACAGCAGGATTGTTTTGATGGTCTTCTTGCTTGATTCCTGACCTCGACCGGCTTCGTGCAGCTCTCTCGCTTCGATTGTCGGTCGGATATTTCGACCGTGGCGTATGTCAGTATGAGGAATGCTATCTTTGTCCTTACTGGCTTCATACATCCTCAAGCAAGGCTGGAGTGAAGGAATTATTATGCTCGGCACCCTGCTCGGGTACTGGCATACCGATTGCGGCCCGTCACGTCAAAGGGAAGTGATATGACATGATTAGCAGCTGTATAGCCAGACAATTTTAAAATCTACCTTAATATCTCTTTCTTCTTGAGCTTGTCAGGATGAAGTTTCAGAAGTGACCCCTGGATCTACACCGCCCCCACTTCCCGTAGATTTACCATTGCCAAAGGCCTTGGCGCAAGCTCACCTTGGTTTCACCTCGCGCGCATTCTGTTTCATCTTTGTATTTCCCTGGTATCAGCATCCTTCGTCCGACTTAATACACTGAAATCTCCTCTACACCACCTAAGTTACCATAGCTGTCGGCCCAATCCCCACTCTCTTCTCAGACTATCTGAAACAAACTTGAGACAACCACGATAAGAACGATACATATTACGAAACATGCAACTGTTACTGTTGAGCGCGCTCATAACCGCGCCTGCTCTCGCTGCCAATGACGCGCAAAAACCGATGTCACCTCAAGAAAGAGCCAAATATCAAGCAGCGTGTCCAGATTACAGCACATATTCGAAATATGCTTTACAGTAGGTGGTACAAATTTGATTTACTCGAGCAGGACTAACATGTTCAGCGCACCATTCGGAGAAGGACCCATGGCACTACCCTATCAACGACCTTCAAAAGCATGCCGCACATTCGAATCACCGCTAGTAGAAGAAGTGATACAAGAGTTGACATCACGAATGATTGATAAAGATTTAGCAAGACTGTTCGAGAATGCCTTCCCCAACACACTAGACACAACAGTACGGTGGCATATGGATGGAACCGAAACCAGGAAGAAGTACAGCAATGGAAAGTGGGAAGGACCGCAGAGCTTTATTGTCACAGGAGATATCAACGCAGAATGGCTACGAGATTCAACGAACCAGCTCGCGCAGTACCAACCTCTAACGAAGAAGGACCCAGCGATAAACAATCTCATATTGGGCGCAATAAACACACAGGCAGAATATGTCATAACATCACCATATTGCAACGCATTCCAACCACCACCACCCAGCAAACTACTACCTTCACAAAATGGACAAGGCGACACAGTCCACCCTGCCTACGAACCCTCCTTCGTCTTCGAGTGCAAATACGAGCTCGACTCCCTCGCCGCCTTCCTCTCCCTCACCAATCAATTCTACAACAACAGCGGTAGTACCGAGTTCCTCACTAAACGCTGGTCTCTCGCTCTCGAAACCATCCTCGCCGTCCTCGACGAACAATCCTTTGGCACATTCACACCCGACGGCACATTTCGCAAGAACGAATACACCTTCCAACGCGAAACAAACACCGGCACCGAAACACTCTCACTCAGCGGCACAGGCAACCCTCTCGCCTCAGGGACCGGGCTAATCCGTTCCGCCTTCCGCCCCTCAGACGACGCTACAATCCTCGGTTTCTTCATCCCCGCCAACGCCATGATCTGCGTCGAGCTCAAACGTACAGCAGACATGCTAAGCGCCACCAAAGGCGCCAACAAAGAAATCATCGCACGGCTTCGTCGAAAAGCTGCGGCTATCAAGACCGGGATCTACGAACACGGTGTCTTCGAGCATAAGCGATGGGGCAAAGTATTCGCCTACGAAGTCGACGGCTACGGGTCCAGCATTTTCATGGACGACGCCAACCTCCCCTCCTTGCTCTCCTTGCCACTGATGGGCTTCCTCGATGTATCCGACCCTATCTACCAAAACACGCGCCGCATGATCCTAAGTAAAGACGGGAACCCGTACTACCTCGCCGGCCGGGCGTTCCACGGCATCGGCGGCCCACACATCGGTCCGCAACACGCGTGGCCGATGAGTTTGCTCGTTGCGGTGATGACGACGGATGATGTGGAGGAAATCAGGGAGAATTTGGCACTAGTGAAGAAGGCGAGTCAGTTGGGCTTGATGCACGAGAGTGTCAATGTGAATAGTGTGAGGGAGTATACGAGGAGTTGGTTCGCGTGGGCAAATAGCGTGTTTGCGCAGACGATGCTAGACTTGGCGGCGAGGAAGCCGGAACTTTTGTTTGGGGAGGGGTCGGGCGCTTATAGAGTTGGTGATGGTGGTGCGTGAAGAAGGATGAGCCGGCGCCATTCAAGAGGTGGGAGCAGAGAGGGAAAGTCGGATTTTCCTTTTTCTTCTGCTGACGAATGATATGAATTTATGACTTTCCACGTTCAGCTTCCAGGCAATCGAGCTATTATACCTTGAATGTTCTAGACTACACAAGTACTCACATTGTACAAATATAGACAACGTGACTGGTGCCGTTGACCTTCGAGGACGGATTGAAGCCTGGACTCCAAGAGCTTCCCGCATCAATGTTCATTAGGAAGTCGTAGAAGCCCATGCGGCTCATTCGGCTATTTTTGGGTGTGTGAAGTCTGCTGACACAGTCTGATAGCTGCTGATGCTCGACTTCCTAAGGATATCCTGGAGAGATTGTCGTTGGACGAGCTCCACGTCGACAAGGCTGGGACGACCAATCATACCCGTGTGCAGGGTGCCGTCGTCAAATACCCTCAATAGTCGCTCTCCGACTAGCATCCGTATGGCGTCCATGCACCATGACTGGCAGTTCCACGAGGTGCTAACATTATTTGGAGGCAGGCCCTAGAGGAGCCGACGGACCCGCTAGACGTCGCGCCACGCTGCCCACCACAAACAATACTTCGGTCGAAATGGCGAGCTCGACGTGGTGTTACGCCCCACCTAGCATCTACTACAAAGTAGCCAATTCCGTCAGGATCGTCTTCGATTTGGTGAATCGTACTCCTTCTAGTTGGGCTTGTGATGTGGATTGCCTAACGTCGAGGATCTTGTGGGTCTGTTGGCCTGTAGAGTATGATTGCCAATCTACACTCGTTGAGTCGACGGTCATGAAGGACCGCTGCACGTATGCCCCTTGCTCGCTTCGATGCCGTCCTCAAAGGTGCCCCTCCGAGTTGAGCTTGATTGAGTTGGTAAAGAGGGATGTGAGGACTATCGCTGAAGTTTCGAATCGTCTTTCAGCTACTTGCGAGTGCTGAATCCCGAAAGAGTCACTGTGAGATGTATTAGCAACGCCTAGCTATATAGAAGGAGTATAAAGATGTGAAGCATACCCTTCAGCTTTAAAAAGCGAATTCTATGTCTAAAGGCAGGCGTAATCTCTAGAAATGTCTGTTAGAATACTCAGCATCGATGTATTTTAGGCTGCGAAAGAACAGATGTGAAGTCTATCGTGTATTGTGAAATGACCTTTGTGTTTTGAAAGAGGTCAAATCTTTGAATGTTAGTTTTTAGGATGAAACGGGACCAATATGGATATCGAGTGAGAAAGAACGGATGGGAAGTCTACCCTGGCAGCTGTGAAGTGACCCTTGTGGTTTAGTACCTCAGTCTGCTGAGATTCGAGGCTGAGATCATTCTGGTCTACTGGTCGACTTAGGAGTACGCGTGAGTATTGCTGGTGGGCTTTTGAACTGTTTTTGAGCACTTAACACCGGTGACTTCTCAATTCGAGTCGACTGGGAATCAGCGACTCGCTCGTCACATTGCTTTTCATGTGCTGTTGTGACTGTTGCTGGCTGATCTGCCAAAGTCGACTTGCTTCTGTTGACTACTTGTTTCTCAGACTCAAGGGTACTTGTCCCTGTGTCATCCAAACAAATCCGTTACACGCCCAAAACTCCCCTCGTCCCCTCCAAATCTCTTTTCACCTCTGCTACCTTATCCACCTCTATCCTCCTCTCACTCCTGAGCAGCGTCTGCTTGCTTTCTTTTCTCTTTGTCTAGTTCTCCCGTCATTTTTTCTACTATCTCCTCCTTGGTCGGCATGTGGTCGAAGGGTATAGTGTGAAGTGCGCGCTTTACGGGATGCTTGTTGAGCTTTACTAGGTATTTTGGTGGTTCGTCGCTTGTTATAACTTCAGGATTTGTTGTTGATAGCGAAGTCTCAGGCTGGTAGCGTGTAGATGTGTCTTGTGATGTTGACTAGACTTCATTGCAAGACCGCTACGCTTATGCTTTCATTGACATGGATACTCTGTAGGATCAACTGCTTACAGTGACGTTAGAACCAGAACAGGTGCTCGCGAAGCTTACTGAGTAGAGATCGAGAAGAGCGGTGTCACGAATCCATGACAGGATTGCTAAAAGATGCGGTCTGAGAGCAACTTTAACATGCAGCCTTATCACCATAGAGGTGCTTAGTTCTTATACTTACTACGTAGGACGTTGCTTTTTTCTATTGCGGTATATTAACATACGTTAAGGCTGTTAGGTTATATAAGTTATAGGATATAGGGTAGTAGTATACGGACGACACTATAAGTAAAGATCCACGATGCTGGGACGTGAGGCGTACTAACCAGCAATTGACGAAGCGTCTTTGTGATATAAGGACGTACGTCTCGAGGACGAACCTATCGAGCGCCGTTACCGAGGACGGACGCTGAAGTGGTCAAAGGTATGATGGCACTACTCACCCGGCATCCTGTTCCTCATGCTCACATCCGTCCAAGCCTTCTCTTCTACTTTGTAGACGCCAGCACCATATCCAGGCTCGTTATAAAAGAATCTGCTCCTCCTCTCCATCCATATATCACAATCCTACCACACCGCCCACGCAAGACCAAGGATACTGATCCTCATTCTAGCCTTATAGTATCATCTTGTGATCTATCTCCAATATATGTGCTCGAAGTTCTGCAAAGACGTAAGAATTTTACATGGTATCCTTGTTATTCCAGCACTCTTCACACCTCTGCCTTGACACACACTTGCCATTCTTGTACACTTAAAAGGCCAGAAACTGTGTCTTTTGAGACCAGGTCGAATGTTGTCAGCTTTAAAGCACTTTGTTTTCAAATATCATGACGACAGAGGACTTCAAATTCCAAATCCGCAACTGCATCCATCCCTCCCTACCTCTCATCTCCAAGCCACCAACTCTCCCACATCAATCCAATCTCATACTCTGCTCACCAGCCTCATTCGCCAACCCCATCAACTCCGCCAACCTCCTCCTAGCCTCCCTCGCCATCTGCCACACCTCCTTCTGATCCGTTTTAATCTTCTTATACACCTCGGTCGTCATGACACTTTTCGCCACAGCCTTGCGAATCCCCTCTTCTTGCTCTGCCAGTTGTGTTTTGGCTTTTTCACGGTCTTCTTTACTCTTCATCTTCCCATCCGCCTTATCTTTTTCGGCGACTTTTTCTCGCGCTTCTCGTAAGGCTGTTAGTTGTTTTTTGACTTCTTGTCGGATCAACATGCCAGCTTCGTCGCCCATTTCTTCTGCGCGACGGAAGCCGTCGACCCAGTTTCTTAGTAGGGCTTTTTGCTCTGCAAGTCCAGCTGTAGCTCCAACTCCACCTTCAGTATAAATTTCATTTTTATCTTGATGTTCATTCTCCTTCTCCCCATTCGTGCCCTCATCACACAACACCCCATAATTCTCACAATAACACTCCACAACCTCCTCACATCCACTCCCTCTCTTATCAAAAATCCACGGCCACAAATACTCCATCATCCTCCCCGTCAGACTATCAAAGGGATCATCCCTAACCCACTCATACAACCTCACATAATCCTCCACCGGCCTTGAATGAATCGCCGCTTTGCTCACGGCAAACTGCGAACAACACGCGTTGGCAAAATACCTCGGGATGCTCTCAGGCGCATCATTAGGGAATTTGCTCCTAAAGAAGCTTTCGCTAAACCCGTCGGCCATGCGACCTGGATGCAATATCTGTTCCGCAGGAGACGGTTTATATGCAATCCAAGCCGGGCAACCGGGCCAGGAGTCGCAACGGGCGTTCACGTAGCCCTTTCGTAGCACGGCTAGTCGGTTTAGCTGGTTGATGGCGTCTGTGCTGCTCAGGCTCAACAGGAGGTTGTTGTGCCAGGCGATGTTGTCGGGGTGCCAGAAGATGGTGATGTCGGCGAGGAGGGGTGAGGCGTAGTTCTCGACGATGTATTTGAGGTAGACTGCGGCTTCGCGGCCGTGGTTGGTGTCGAGGTGGTGCGGGGCGGATGTGTTGTCGACGATGTAGATTATGGGTGGGGAGGTGAGGGTGGTTAGGTTTGAGAGCCAGACTAGTTTCGATTGTTGCGAGGAGAGGGTGCCGATTATGAGGTTGGTGGTTAGGTGAGGGGATGCGGAGGGTGGTGTGTATGGTGAGTGGTGTGTTGAGGATTGATCGTGGTTTGTGATGGGAGTTTGGGCTGGAGATGTAGCTTCAGGTGGTGGTGTTGTGGGAAGTATGTTTGTTAGTAGTAATGAGCGGCCATCTTTGTGGTTGTAGATATAAGCCAGGCTGAGAACGAGTAAAGAAGCGACACCGATTATAGTCAGTATTCTTCTGCGGGTATAATAGCGTACTCGTTGCAGAGGATAGCTTTCTGATTCTGTCCTAGAGTGCATGATCTCGAGGACGTCGAGTCTCGAGTTTTAATATTGGTTGGTGTATGTTTATCGGCCGGACATGGTCATACACAAGATAAGTAAACGCAGAATTCACAATGATTTTATTCGTCTTTCTGAATTCAAAGCAGTTGAGTTGATCTCTCTGTTCGAAAGATCAATATAGAGGATGGATGGCAAGAAGTACAAGGCAAGGTGATATTCTAATCAAGCTTTTTTAGTGACCCACTGTCACGCATGCAGTACTCGGGGGATTTGCAAGGAGAAGAAGAAGAAGAAGAGAAAAACTCAGAGATACTACTCTTCTTTTAGCGCTTGTTCTCCGGCCATAGATCATGGCAGTCCAAGGCACGGAAAGTGTGGTAATGAATAGAATAATATTACAGCGAAGGACTTGATATACAGCTCCCAGGATCCATAGCGCCTCCAACCCTTGATATGCGAGAGAGCCCATCCCATTATCCCTGTTAATGCGTATAATCTTCGTGCTTCCAGTCCAATCCATGTCCGGTCTGCCAGGACATAGTACAACCCAAAATCCTTGACCGATTGTCGTCAATACCATCCCACTAGTGAAGCGTAAGGTCCTCCTTTGCATTTTCCACAGCCACGAATACAATGCCACCTCATTTACATCACAATACAACACCTGAAACCGCCTTCTCGTTCCGAACTTCCTCTCCGCCTAGCAGATCCTTTTCCACCTTTTGTATTCTCCTCCTCTTCCACGATATCTGCGGGTTTTACGGTCATGTGTACAACGTTGGGTGTACTAGGGAGGAATCGACAATCTACATGTTGCCAGTAGTTAGCTCATGTAAAGCTAATTGGGATGAGCTAGGTAAAAGTTCTGGAACACATACCTTTAAGCGACATCTTATCATCCAGCAATTTGCCAAAGTGAATCAATCGTATCGAGCCAGGTGTAGTCGGTCTAGGTTCCCATTCTATTCAATTTTTGTTCAGCCTTCCAAGCTCTAATACACGATATACACATGACATATTCGTCGATCTTACCTTCTCGCCAATCCTTCCAGATAAGCTCTTTCATCGTATACACACTTATACTGAATGGATCGGTCTCCTCTTGCTGCTCTGCTGCACCCACTACGTGCCGTCGCTTCAGATATTTCTGGTCTATCGTGAATGGATGTCGTGCACCCGTCGTCAGAAGTAAGGTGACATGAACAGCATCACCATGTGTGACCGCTGCAGGGGCGACCACATCATTGGCACCCTCTTCTTCTTCTATTGCTGCTGGTGGTGGCAGTAATGCTGGTTCTGGTCTTTGTAGTTCACTGATAACTGTGGCGTTGTCCATTGGAGTGTGAGATTGTGTTTGTGGCTGTAATGTGGCGGCGACTGGTGCCTGGTCTGGAACTTCTGATGATATGGAGACGACTGGAGGTAATGTGGCGGTGATGTCTTGTAGAGACTGAGGAGATTGCGGCGGTATTGTGGCACGTTCGACTTGGCTCATTTCTGCGGTTGGCGCAGACGATGCTGCTGCTGTCGTAGACATTGTGTTGTCTGTATGGATGGAGAAGTAGCTATCAGGCAAAAGGAATTGTTGTTGTATGATGATGGCGGAGCGACGCCGTAGATTGGAGTGGTTGTCGGATTATTGATGGTTGATGCAGATGAGACAGACGGAATGTCTTCAATGGCTGTAGAGATTGACGGATACTCGGATCACACTGGGTCGGTTGTATTGATTTATTGATTTGATAATAATTGGCGAAAAGCGATGGTGAGGATGTTGATGTCGAGCAATCTGCCTCAAAAACCCCCTTGGCCGCCTGGAACCAACGTTGGCGGCAGAAAATGCGGAGAGAGATGACGACGACGCTCTATATAAAACGGATACAGTGTGGTAGCGGATAGCAGGTGTTGACGATTAGCGAGAGTGAAGCATCGCCAGTCTGGCTGTGCACTTTATCGCAAGAGAACAGGGGAAGCTCTACCATGTACATATGATATGGCGCTAGTTTTTGGTGCAGGACAGGCCTGGCCTCCTTGTATCTAGGTACTCAGCCTGCGCGGCTGTTTCAGCCTATCCACTCGCTGTAATCCTCAATCCTCTCTTCCTTCACTCCTTCCATCTCCTCACGAACTCTCAATAAGCCTACTCGGCCACTTCCTACTGTCTCGACATCCTTCACCTTAAACTTGTAATCCTTCAACATGTCTCTGAGACTCTCCACGACCTCTGCCTTGTCCTCTATTAATAGCACAACAGCATCGTAACCACCTGCTCCAGGTGTAACACCGCCTATTACGCCCTTGATCTGACTGCAAGCATCAAGAAGCTTCGTTTGAGCTTCGGGCTCGATTGGTACATTGGACTCTCTCGACATCTGTCTTACTAGCTTGCGGTTCTCCTGAATAATATCTCGCAGTTTGTCGTAATCATTCGAAGATCCAGCTTTCGATAGGCTGACTAGCTCAGCAGCAAGTCGACTGTTAGTAGCTTGTAGCTCATCCCAAATGCTGGTTGCAATCTGAGGATTTTGCTTTCTCCATTGCAAAACTTGCTTGACCATTCCAGGCGTCTTGGATCCACAATCTACATCACACATTACCAAGCGCAATCCTTTTGGTATTGACACTTTCGATTTCGTAATCTCTACATCCCACACTCCTTCGTCTTCTACCACCTTCCGTAAACTTTCCGCGAAGCCTTTGGAACTTGCATCTGCTAGATTTTCGATAACCGAGGGTGAAAAGCGGCGGTATACGCAAGATCCAGAAACAGCAGACGCAACATCAAATCCAGAGCCGACCTTGCCTTGTGCTGCACAATGCGCCGCTTGTGCCAGGTTGTGAAGACGTCGTTTGCCATTGTCCGTATGTATGGAGAAATCGTTCGAAGGCATGTAAAACGAGAGTATTGCGCCAATAAGCGAAGTTACCAGGGCTGCTGATGAGCCCAACCCAGTTTTATTTGCTTTCCATATTGGTGTATCGAAATGTGCAAATCGTGGTGTCGAAGCTGTAGAGGACGTATTTGACGCTGCTTGTTGAGAGTAGTAGTCATTGTCTGCCAGAATGGTGACTGAGGCAGGCTGTATCTGAAAGTCTTTTTGCACGCTCGTCACATAGTTAAGTGCATAAGATAGTGCAGTCTCGACGAAGTTATTTGACTGTCCAGCAACCAAAGAGCCACTATTGATATTGTAGTATAAGCAAGACTAAGAAAGAAACAGACACAATATAAGGGCATAACAGGCGCATATCTTCATCGATAATGATGACCAGCATATTACTCACTGCACAATGTCTCACTTACGTCCTATTCTCGACAACTCTTACTCCTTCTTCTGCAGAAGAGTAATCATAGACCCATCTCGAATCTCGAAATTGAGGAGACTCGACAATAATCTGGTTGTTCTTTTTGGATGTGCTTTGGATGTGGACATGGATCCTCGCATCCAGACCGAAAACAAGAGCAGTATACGCACGGTCTAGCACGAGATATCCACCGGCTAAGAACACCTTGCCAGGTGCTGAAACAACTTGTGAGTGTGTAGCGGAAGTCATTGTCAGTTATTTTAATGGTATGTTTATGTTTTGAGCAAGTGCAAACCAGGATTAATAATCGTACCCTGCGAGCGAGCGCCTTCCCTTTGCGACACCTCGCCCTGGCATTCAACCGGCGAAACAAGCTCGAAGCTTTGTACCACAACCGGACCTTTCCAGGTTAGAAATGGAACAATCAAAACAGTCAGTAATTACCTACCATTTGCGAACCTACAAATTGCATTATGATTGAGCTTTTGTGACAACATTATCCAGTCCCCAATACTATACTGCGTTCCTGAGTACCTGCTCAAATATCTAGCAGCTGAAACATACTCGAGTGACTGCGAGAGACGAAGGAGCACTGATATCACTGCATCGCCATGGTTCGATCCAAAGGTTCGCCACAATCACACGACGATGTTGAATTGCGGCAATTTCACAACACATCTCAGCCGCCAACCTGGGATGATGACGAAGACGACAACGAAGAGGACGTGCTCAACGATGATCCACAACTACGCCGAGCAAGTGTACAAAGCTTCGAGTTATATACACCTGACGAAGAGAAAGCTGTTGTCAGAAAGTTAGACATTTACGTGGTAGCTTTTATGTCGTTCTTATATTTGCTATCGTTTCTGGATCGAACGAGTATGAAGAGACCTTGTACATATGTGTGTTATACTGCTGACATACATAGATATTGGCAATGCTCGAGTAGCAGGAATGCAGGAAGATCTTAAGTTGCAAGGAACACAGTTTGAGTGGCTTCTTACTGCTTTCTATTTGTATGTAACTAAAGATATCTTTATTGGTGCGGGTTCAGGTTTCTTTACTGATAATGCTTTATTCATTCAGGACGTATATCAGTTTCACATGGCTGCTTATGCTGTGAGTTGAATCAAAAGTCCTCAACTTCTGTTGGATGTTCTGCCGGCTAATAAAAACACAAGCTATCACATCCTATCACCTCACGTCTACATCGCAGTCTGTGTATTTTTCTGGGGGTTTCTAGCCTCATGCCAATCGCTCACGACGTCTTTCCAACAACTACTGGCAATTCGATTACTATTGGGCATAGGTGAAGCCGCATTCTCACCTGGAGTCCCATTCTATCTCTCCTTCTTCTACCGACGAGACGAGCTTGCTTTCCGTGCCGCGTTACAGATATCCGCAGCACCACTCGCCTCTTCTTTTGCTGGTAGTCTGGCATACCTGATCGTCTGGCTTGGGGATAAAAGTCCTATACAATCATGGCGATTACTGTTTCTAGTTGAAGGCTTTCCTTCAATAGTTGTAGCAATAATCTCCTGGAGCTTTGTGGCGGATAGTCCTGGCACGGCCTGGTTTCTCAGTCGGCGAGAACGAAAGATTGCTCAGCTGAGATTGAGGAAGGAAGGCCAGGAGCCAAAAATCTCAAATGAGAAAACGCATACTGGGAAGCAAGATACAGCCGCGCGCATGGATTGGCATGGCGTGGCTCAGACTCTAAAGGATCCGAAAGCCTACATCACAGCAGTACGTTGACCGACTTGAGCACCAAAAATCCAAGACTAACATTGCATATAGTTGATGTTCCTCTCCTGCAATATCGCCTTCTCATCTTTACCAGTCTTCCTTCCTACAATCCTCACCTCTATGGGTTACACACCTCTCTCCTCACAAGGTTAACATAAATCCGAACTGATGACAAACATTTTCTAACGTAATTTATAAAGCGCTATCAGCACCACCCTATCTCTTCGCAACTATCATCCTCCTCATTACAGCCTACCTCTCCGACCGCTACCGCTCTCGCTCACCCTTCATCCTCTTCCACGCCGCCCTCGGCAGTCTAAGCTACAGCCTCATCGCCTTAGGCGGCTACCTCCATTGGCCCAGTCTCCTCCGCTACACATTCGTGTACCCAGCAGCAGCGAGTTTCTTCTCCGCAATCGCATGTACAATCGCCTGGACAATGAACAACCAAGAAGGAAACACGAGAAAGGGAGTCGGCATGACGATATTGAATGTTGTAGGACAATTGGGTCCTCTGATTGGGACGAGATTGTATCCGGATGCAGATCGGCCGTATTTCGTGAGGGGGATGGTGGCGTGTGCGGTTGCTATGGCTGTGGTGGGCGTGCTGGCTTTGGTGTTGAGGGTGGTGTTGGTTAGGGAGAATGAGAGGAGAATGAGGGAAGCTAATGGAGAAAGTGCAGAGGATGGATTGTTAAGTCGAGGAGGACGCGTGAAGCGCGAGAGTGAAGCCTTTGTGCTCATGTTATGACATAGATTAGAAGAATACCAAGCATTCACATATGTCCTTTCTCCTACACCGCAACCAAAACCACAACGTCCGCAACCCACTCAAAGCTAGTATCACAACTACCCGAACTAACCCCACGTACCACCACCCCCACCCTTCCCCGTCCTCCTCTGCGCACTCAACCTCCAATCATCCTCACCCGCAAACTTATTATGCAACGGCTGAATCCTCTCCTCCCTACGTCTCTTACTCAAGCGATCCGTCGGCGCAACCTTAAAAAAAGTCGGCGCAGCCTCCACAAGCCACTTCGGCTCAATCGTCGTCACATTCTGCATATACTCCCTCGTCGTCTCCACCAAAGAGTGATACACGACCATTTCCGCCGCCTTGCCAAACAGCGCACTGCTAGGGTGCATGTACACCGGCGTGCCTTCAACGAGCGTTTTAAATCCTTCCTGCGGGTCTTTGCGCGCGGCGTTGCGGAAGAATCCGGCGCAGAGAGCCTGGCGGACACGATTGGAGTCGCGGCCGCAGGAGATGAGCGGGAGGCGGTGGCGCTGGAGGATGGTGACGAGTTGGTCTCGGACATCTTTGGCGCGCTTCATGCTCCTCGCCTGGATGTAATTTTCTCTACACCATGTGACGTCGAAATTCGCGTTTTTCCAGCCATTGAATGCGTTCAGTAAGGTAAGATGGTCGCCGTGCGGATCATGGAAGCGGGCCTTTTTGGCATCGGCTTTCTGCTGTTCTGCGCGTGGACGGTGGAAGATTTCGCCTTGGGTGCTGATCATGGCGACGATACTTAGGATTTCGTCGCTGCATTGCAGGCGGGCGGAGGCGATTAGGGTTTTTGCCAGAGCGGGCTCCATGGGGAAATCGGCCATTTGGCGGCCGAGACGGGTGAGGAGGCCTTCGTCGTCGAGAGCGGAGAGGGCGTAGAGTTCTTCGAGGGCGGTGAGCATGGTGTTTGTAGGTGGAGGGTCCATGAAGTCGAAGTGGAGGAGGTCGTTGATGCCCATTGCTTTGAGCATGAGGATTGTGTTTGACAGGTTTTGGCGTTGGATTTCGGGGATGGTGGTTGGCAGCATTTCGGATTGGTAGGCGGATTCGGTATATAGGCGGAAGCATTTGCCTGGACCGGTACGGCCGGCGCGTCCAGATCGTTGGCGGGCTTGTGCTTGGGAGATTGGGGTGACTTGGAGACGGTCCATGCCGAGTTTAGGGTCGTATGCGGTTTGTTTGACGAAGCCGGGGTCGATCACGTAGTAGATACCGTCGATGGTGATGGATGTCTCGGCGATGTTGGTTGCAATGACAACCTTTCGAGTGCCGACTGGTGCTGGATCGAAGACTTGACTTTGCATTTCGCTGGGAAGTGCAGAGTAGATGGGGAGAATCATCAGCTCAGGCACGTTCGGACCTAATGCTTTCATTCTTTCGTACAAGATTTCAGCACTTGTATCAATCTCTTCTTTACCCGTCAAGAATAGCAAGATATCTCCAGGAGGTTCCGTCAAATGAATCTGCATAACTGTAACGAGTGCCGCATCCAAATAGTCAGACTCTGGTTCTCTTGAATACATTATTTCAACGGGATACGTTCGTCCAGGTATTGAGAAGATTGGACATTTGTTGAAGTACTCTGAGAACTTCTCTGCATCTAGAGTGGCCGAAGTGACGATGACTTTGAGATCTGGACGACGCTTCAAGGTCTTTTTCAGAAGTCCAAAGAGTACATCAGTGGCGATAGTACGCTCATGCGCTTCGTCCAACATGATAACAGAGTACTTTTCGAGCAACGGATCAAGCAAGATCTCACGTTGCATGATACCATCCGTCATATATTTTATCTTGGTTTCTGGTCCGCTACAGTCCTCGAAACGAATGGTATAGCCAACTTCCTTGCCAAGTTGACATCCAACTTCTTCAGCCACACGTTTTGCTACAGAGACAGCAGCGACACGTCTAGGCTGTGTACATCCAATAACACCATTATTAGCGAAACCACCTTCTGCAAGATATTGCGTTACTTGTGTTGTTTTTCCAGACCCAGTATCACCAACAACAATGAGTAATTGATTGTCCTTGACAGCAGCCAGTAGTGCATCCCTAAACTTGTAAACAGGCAAAGACTCCCTTTGCTCTTTGATAGTCATGTTAGTACGCTTTCCAAGTTCTTTCCTTTGTGTCGCCTGTTTCCAGTCCGGTGCAGTACCCCCTGCTTTTACACCTGGTCTAGCTGCACGGAGATCAGATGCGAATTGACGTTGTTCTGGTGCCGCCATAGGATCCTGCCATTGTGCTTGTAGATCCACTTTGCTTGCTTCCTGTGCTGCCTTGTCTTGTGCTTCTTGTTGTCGTAGATCTCGTCTTTCTTTCGCCAATGTATCTCCAGACATTGCTGCACGATTGAGTGAGCCGTCCGGTGCTTTGATCACTCGTATTGGCGAGAGCTCGAGCGATTGTTTAGTCTGTCCAGCTAAGAAGGGTGGTTCTTCCTCGCGCACTTCAATATCGATTTCCTCCTCTTGCTCCATCATCTGACCTTCATTCAAGGAAGCATTGTATTGCTCTTCATAGTCAGGGAAGTCGGACGCTTTCGCAGCACCAGAGGCAATAAGCTGTTGAATCTCGAAACGTTCCGGCGATGTCATGCGCTTCTTCGCTCGACGAGGACCTTGGCTGTACTCAACCACTGGCACAGGAGCCTCGTATTGGTCGAATCTGCCACCACCACCACGTCTAGAATCTCCATTACGCCCTCCTCTTCGGTCATCATATTGTCTATTACCACCTCTTCGATCGTCGTATCGTCCGCTACCATTTCCTCCATCATTATAGCGGTCATCACGGCCTCGTCCACCGTCGCGACGATCATCCTGTCTTCGGTCTCTATTGTGGTCACCATTTCCAATCCGCGTTGGTATTGGTGGTTCATAGTAATTGTCCTGTTTCGGCCTTGATCTGCGCTTTTCTCGTTCAGGACTTCTCGATCGTTTCCTACTTGAATGTCCATCTCTTGCGCCATGATCTTGCCTTGACCCATTCACTTCCTTCCCTGATGCTCCACCTCGACCACCAGCAAGCCCTTCCAGCATAGCCATAGTATCGTCCAATTCATCTGCGAAAGGTTGCTCTTTGTCTGGTATCGCCAATCCCTTGAAGACTCTACTCCGTCCCTCGTCTTGCCCATCAGCATTTGCGCCGTTGTTCTTGCTCTTGCTAGTAACTTTGCGCTTCGGGTCCATTGTCAAAACCAGACGATCGATACTCTCTATCAGACTCGTAGGAAAGAACTCTCCCAGCATGGCCTTGAACTCGTCCAGACCTTTACTCGAGGCATGTTGAGCAATGGCGAATTCGGCCAGTGTCTTGTCGACCATTCCAGTGTGGTTTTGAATTTCGGACGTGACCTTGGAGACGAGCGATAGACGCTCAAGCTCAGCGAGATCACCCATTGGGTCTGTCATGGTTAGTACTGCTAGGGTGAAGAAGGTGATGAATGTTTTGACCTCGCTGTCGTTACAACTTTGATGCTTTCGGTACAAACTCCGGCAATATTCAAGATTCTGAAAGAAAAAAAGTGACAACAAAACAACTTCCTACTTTCTTCCCCGGCCTCCTCCTCGACATACTACATCTGCACATCCACCACCATGCCACCAAAGCAGAAAACCACAAAAGGTACTGCCGCCGCTTCAGGCGCAGGCAAAGCCATCACCGACCCTCGATTTAGCAACATCTCATCAGATCCACGATATCGTCTACCCAGCAAGAAGCAGACTCATGTCAAACTCGACAAGCGTTTCGCCCATATGATGAAAGATGAAGACTTTACATCCACCGCCACTGTAGATCGATATGGACGGAAAGTGCCGAAAACACAAGGCAGGAAGAAGTTGGAGAGGCTGTATGAAGTTGCAGACGAGGACGACGGAAAAGACGATGGAGAGGACATTGATGCGGATTTAGATGATGATGACGACGATGTGCAGAAGGAGTTGGCGCGTATTGAGAAGAAGTTTGATCCAGCACGACAAGGTGGATTCGACGAAGAGAGTTCTTCAGAAGAAGAGAGTAGCTCAGATGAGGACGAAGAAGAGGAAGTGGAAGATATGGTCAGGGAGGAAGGCGATGGAGATGACGATACAGTGGTCATGGGAGAAGTGTCAAGACGTCTCGCAATAGTCAATCTAGACTGGGACAACATCCGAGCAACGGATCTTATGGCAGTCGCATCGAGCTTTGCACCACCAGAAGGACGAATACTAGACGTTACAGTCTATCCAAGTGAATACGGCAAGGAAAGAATGGAACGAGAAGAGCAAGAAGGACCAGACCCAGGATTATTCGCAAACAGTAGAAATGCTCGAAAGGCTACACTTATTGACGACGAGATCTCAGAAGCCTCAGATTCGGACATTGACGAGGAAGAAAAGATCAAGAAATCTCTCATAGCACAAGCGACTGCGGGCGAGCCCGAAATCGACTCTCGTGCTTTGCGCGCATATCAGCTTTCTCGTCTTCGATACTACTACGCCGTCGTGACGTGCGACTCGGAAAACACTGCATCAGCACTCTACAACGAAATGGACGGCCGCGAATATCTCTCAACCAGCAACTTCTTCGACATGCGTTTCGTGCCTGATTCAGTCGAGTTTGACGACGACAAGCCTCGAGATGCATGCACCAAAGTACCAGATGGTTACAAACCCAACGAGTTTGTGACTGAAGCATTAACACACAGCAAAGTTCGGCTGACGTGGGATGAAGAGGATACGAATCGGAAAGAAGTACAGAAACGTGCCTTTTCGCGACAGGAAGTCGATGAGAACGACCTGAAAGCGTATATCGGGAGTGATAGTAGTGATGACGAGGAAGATGATGATGAAGATGGTGGTGTAGAGGTCGTAGATGGCACGACTGGTGACAGCACAAAAGTAGCACCGAAGCAAAGTAAAGCCGAAGCAGCTCGTGCGAAGATGCGAGCAGCGCTCGGTCTTGCAGAAAACAAAACCAAGGCGCGACGACCGAAAGCAGATGTGGACGAAAAATCAGCACCAACAGGCGGAATGCAGATAACGTTTACAGCTGGTCTATCATCTACGGCAACGAAACCAACAACCGACAATGGCACTACAAAGTCTTCCATCTTCAAGAACCAACCAGAAGACGTAATAGAAGAAACCACTTTAGAACGCTACAAACGCAAAGAAAAAGAGCGCAAAGCCCGTCGAAAAGCCAAGAACAAGGGCGGTGACGACGAAGAGGATATCGCGGCACCCGCTGAAGATCACGAAGCAGTGGCAGATGAAACTCAAGAAGACGACCCCTTCAACGACCCATTCTTCACCGATCCGGCCGCCGCAAACGCCGCCGCAAAAAAAGCAGCCAAGAAAGCCAAGCGAGACACAGCAGCAGCTGAAATCGCCGCCGCTGCAAAAGCCAAGCAAAAGGAGAAGGCCGAGTTGGAGTTACTAATGGCAGGCGATGGTGCTGATGGCACCTCCCTCGGCGAGCGAAGTTTCAGCATGGCAGCAATCCGCAAAGCTGAGAAAGATGCTAAGAAAGGCACTAAAGGCAAGAAGAAGAAGGCGAAGAAGGGCTGGAAGGGCGAGGATCTTGTTGAAGATGATGGCAAACTGGTTGATGATGGGTTTGTGATGGATGTCACGGATGATCGGTTCAAGGAGGCGTTTGAGAATCATGATTTTGCTATTGATCCTAGTAATCCTAAGTTTGTGGAGACGGAGGGTATGAAGAAGCTATTACAGGAGGGGAGGAAGAGGAGGGAGAATGTTATTGGGGAGGAGGTGGTGAATGGGAAGGCTGTGAAGAGAAAGGCTGATAGGGGTGGGGATGGTGAAGTGGATGATTTGGTTCAGAAGATTAAGAGGAGGAAGGCTGCTGTGAGCTCGTGATGTGACGAAGGGAAGTCATGATGGTTGTATGAGCACTTGTCAATATGATATCGCACAAATACAGAATACCAGCTTCATCAATACTTTCTCGCTGGGCACGATCCTCTAAAACTGGCTATGACTACCCACCTTACTCCGGGATACTGGACTTGAGAGGACTCGTCCCTCGGCCGAATGGACCTAGGGAAAAGCCCATACCATACTCAACGTGTCTAAATACTAGCAAAAATGATAAATCCCAAGTCAACAGACCACAGAGGACATTGGCACAAAGAATGGTTCATTCGACGTCGAATCTTGAGACCTTGGGTGTACGGATCGCTGCTGTCAGACCCACGTGATAACCAACTACACTGGGGGGTTGTTAGTGAAGATTACCGTGTGAGGAAGAGGGTTGGTATCATTGTATATACCTAGGTACTGTTAACAACAACCACCTCAATCTTAAGGTTGGCATAAGCAAGTTATGGTCTCCGACTCTTCATTCGACACCGGACGTGCCCCATGCCCTACGGGTAAACACAGCTCGCTTGTCCCTGATAGCTTCAGCGTTCCTCTGGTTAACATTCCGAGCCTTGTACCACGCGTATACCAGGAATACCAAGGCTGTCAATGGCAGCGTAATCACCCAGAAGATCCAGAAATCACGCCAAGTCTGTATGTCATTCTGTCGCAACGTGAAGAACGTCATGCCAAAGATGCTCTGGGGAAGGGTCAAGTCAGCGAAAGACTCGGGACGAGACTGTCCAATTGACTTACCGCGACTGAAGTGATTGGAAGGAAGACCATGGTGATGAACGCTATAGCTATCATGGAACCACTGTCGCGCTGAGTGGCGGTTGCAATGTCGCCTGATTTTCTTGCTACGTCGAGGTTGGCGGCGTTGAGTATCTTTTGTAGGGAGAGTTTGTTAGTCTCAAGCTTACTTATTGCAGGACCGCCATACGTACCAAGTTAGTCACCATATTTGTAGCCGGTCGCAATAGCTTGTAAGCCACCGCTTGTGTAAGTCTGACTGTGCCTGCAAGTAACGAAGTGACGTCTCAAAGCGCTCGTTTTCCATTCGAGAACTATCACGACTATGAGCCACACGATGACCCTCGGCAAAGAGAACAAAGGCGCTCATCGAAGTCTAGGTAATCGACGCACATGACCTTCATATGACGAGACAGCCAGAATATCATTTCCACGGATGGGAATTGTTCGACTCTGTCGCCGCGATATTCCTGCAGAAGCTAACGTTAGTATTGGGGAGCATGCCAATAGTGCGGAGATTGGGAATGAGGCATACACATTCAGATGCCTCAAGTGCTCTGTCGTGAACCCATTGCTTCGCTATTCGTATTGCCGCACCAGCCAAGAAGAGGTCGAATGTGAATGGCTGTAATAATCTAACAAGTAACGCTTCACCTGGTGATATAGCTTGGAGAGTATCGTTCGCGTAGCTTGCTAAGCAAATGGTTTCTAGATGCTGCACAACACCTTGTGGAGCATTGAAGACAACATATGTGACAAGATTGGTGGTATAGTCGTATTGGAATACAATGTCTGTTCTGCAGATATGAGTCCACGGAAATCGTCTGGGAAGATCATCATTCACGAACCAAGCATTTCCAGGTTCTCTCGCTGTTTATCCAGCGACGCTTCCTGGTAGGAATGCACATATAGCTCGACTTGGCATATATTTTCCTCTGCAGTAATATGTCGACAAATAATGGGCTTGCGTTACAGAGCTTGAGCAGATTGTCACAGCCGGTGACATCCAACCGGATGACTGACAATGCCAAGTAAGCAGCCAGAATGTCATAGAGAAAAATTTATCTTCACATACAAGTTTTATGAGATACCATTCTGTCCTCTGGACCACGGTTGTCGGAGTCTACGAACCTATTCAAGTTATGGTTAGTACTTGCTCCAGGTTTAGCGGAAGCTTAATGCTGCCTACACTACACGTAACCGGCTGTGCTCAGTCTTGGTACGGTGTTGTGCAGTTTCGAGCCAACGAGCGAAATCTTTTGCATCTCTGTAAGACTTCATGCGAGAGAGAGAAGTTTGTGAGGGACGAGCTGAACGGGTCGAAGCAGTCAAATTGGGAGTAGTGCCCGAGGAAAGCTTTGATTCGATAACGCTGGCGTTGTGAGTGAAATCGCCAGGAGTATTGGAGCCTGAAGGAGAGATGCCAATATTGGATGTAGAGGGAGTGCTTGACAATAGTGACTTAGCCACAGGCCATTCGAGCACATGAACACTGATATGGTCACCTCTGGACACACAGCATGCCCTCATTCTCTCTTCGCGCTTCACACCGCTCAGATCCGCTTCCTCACATAGTGACTCGATCTCGGGGCGTCTCAACATGACCACAATGACGAACGAAGAGGGGTGTGCTGGATCTTGGGATATAGGATGTTGAACGTATGTCACACTCTAGCGCGCGGCAATCTATCTGGCTCTTAGCGGGAGCGGAACTGGGCTGGCCATCATGGTACTCACAGTGAAGGATAAGCTAGCATGGCCAGCGGAAAGTGGACGCGACTAGTACAGAGGTACCTCAGCAAGTAGCGGGCTGACATGAATAGTGCCAGAGGACGCTAATGCAGGTTTCAACAGCTCTGCCTGGCTGGCCCTAACTGGCAGAGCACAAAACATATTACCCACAAAACATATTACTTGGAACTGACAAAGTCAACGAGGGTAACGATATGGGCACTGCTCAATGTACTAGCAGACAGTTGTGCAAATTTGGGCCTACTAGTGATTCTACAGGTCATCTGCAGTTCCTTCATTCTCGTTAATGCAGCATCACGCTGTCTCGGCATCCTTCCTCAAAATCTCATTCAACCCCTCCCTCTTCACGCAATTACTCAACTTGAAACTCGCCGCCAGTTCATCCAACTCCTCAAAGCTCTTTCCCCTAAAATACTCTGCAAATTCATACGACAAGTACTCACTCATCAGCATCTCTCTCACTACCCTATGTATATGGCCTTCAAGACCCCAATGCTGTGGATATCGCTTCTTCTGAATGTCTTCGGGAATCTCCTGCTTAAAGTGTGCAATCAGTGGCGCATAGATATCCTTGACATGCTTGTCATCTCTGCCCCATTTGTCGATGCCTAAGCGCTTCTTCTTGGCTAAGAAGGGCGCGAGCAGCTTGATGTATGCGGAGTCTGGTGAGAGGAAGGTCATTCCTTGAAAGCCAATGTCTTTGTACAGCCAGATACTCCAACTAATATGATCTTGCTTGTAGATCTTGAGCTGCTGGCCGAGAAGGTTATAGCGTTGTTGGTTGATTTTCTCATAGTCTGCTTCGTCTGGGCTGGCATAGACGGGACCGAATTCGCCATTCCAAATGGGCGTTTTGTGCTCCTTCATGAACTCTACTTTACGATTGTATTGTCTCTGAAGTATGTCATTCTGCTCCGGAGTCCCTGTGTAGGGCACGCCGGACGGGAAACCCATGTTGGAGTCTGCAGAAGTAACATGGTTAATAAAGTAGAAAACTACTGATTAAGACGTCATTTATAATGAGTAGAACACGTACAATCATGGATGGAGTAGACTGTGTTTGGAGAGACTTTCTTGAAAGCAGTGAAGTCCATAGACTACGCAGAACATTAGTTGCAAGAAACATGGAGAAGAAGAAGCCAACACTCTTCACACGTACGTAAGTGTTTCCATCAGGGAAAAGAATATGATCAGAGTCGATCTCACGTATCGCAGGGAATATACGATCGTAAAAAGCTTGCAAGTTAACATGATCTGGATCCGCAGGCTCATTGAGCTTGTTATAGCCAGCAACCCACGTGTTTCCCTTGTAGTGCTTCGCAATTGCCTGCCAGATCTGGATTACTCTGTCTTGATGATCTGTATTCATTGTCAGCAAACACCTTCTGCCAATTGTTTTAGCTTGAACTTACCCTTGTGTTCCCAGAAATGAGCACGATTGCATCCACTATCAGCATGCCACCCTCCATTCTGACCACCTGGAGTTGTATGAAGGTCAATGATAGTGTAAATACCTTCAGCGGCACAGATATCCACGATGCGGTCGACAACCTTAAAGCCCTCCTCCTTGATCGTGTCTGGGGCTAGGTCATCGATAAAGTGGCGATGGTTGACCGGTATCCTCACACAATTAAGACCCAATGACTTCAGGAACTTGGCGTCCTCTTCCATGAAGAAGTACTCCAGGAACTTATCGAAGAAGTAGTCGCATTTCTCTTTGCCGAGTACATCTAGCAGTCGTGCACGAAGCTCGCTTTCGTGGCCGGGAAAGCCGCTACGATGTGTTAGTTATAGTTAAACGAGAATATGAAGAGGTCACTTTCGTGATGAAGTTCTCCATGTTCGTATGTCCGCCAGTGGCACATCCTTTTAAGATTACAATATTGCCTTCGCCATCGACGATATTGGTGCCATCTACACGTAAGAAGGATGGCTTTTTCTGAGAACTCGTCATTGTGTCTGGTCACGCTCGAGATCTTTGTTTGGTCAATATCTTGCACACACAGGATTCACAGGATTACCGCAATAGAGCATTCGGATGTAAGAGAGAGTAGAAGATATCTATATCACGGATCAAGAAGAGCTGAGGACCCCCACCTGATCCCACACCCGGCTGAAACAGGACGGACCACCCTACCCCGCAAGAGAGTACAGCCAAGTGCGGCTAATTGAGGTTCGGATTTGATGCTCGAAACAGTTCGGTAACTCGGCATAGAGGTCTACGAAGCATCGTCATGAGCTTGGCTGTAATCTTGGACGACGTAAGCACACTCAAACTTATATAGAGCCTGCATTGGTGATCAAGAAGCTCGTCTTTATTGTCTAAGTGTAGTATATCGCCTATAGAGCGTCTCAATATTGCTCAGAGATCAAGATTCGTCATCATTCCGAGAGCTTTTATTGCCATGTCTTTTCCATCAGCTGCAGCCATAAAGGCGTTTCCCAAGCTCATCAACATCGATATGGACTCGACTAGAGGCATGGGAAACTTCGCACTCTATTCCCTCGTTCCTCTATCGGATCTAGATAACGTTCTTCGGCTGGTCAATGAAGACCAAGACGATATCTTAGAGGACGACTATGTTGTCTTCGCACCGGACTATGATTTCAGCAACAAGACTCTGGACGACATTGTTGCATATCATCAAATATTGACTAAAGGCACGTACGACGATAAAGACCGCTTAGACTATGGAAACTTGATTGTCGCGATTCATGATGATGTAGTCAAACACGGTGTTCTCGTAGTGGACATTGTTTATGAGTGGTACGATGATGTAGAAGGCGTGCCTGCACTCGCGAGATGTCCTGTTGCCGCAGGTTGCGTAGATGACAATGACATCTCTGCAGTTTCTTGGTGCGTAAATCTACAAATCAGCAACATGGGTATGTAGTAGGATTGCTACTTGTCTGTCAATCAAACTTACCTTAATTCAGATATGTATGAGTTGCTTGAGCAAGACCGTAACATGTCATGGCCAGAGCCACTGCCAGGTTACGACGAGTTGCAAGAGGAACTCCAGCGTGCTTGCAAGGAACTGAAGGAGAAAGCGCATGAAAAGTATAGCAGATTGCCCGTACGACACGAACGCTACATGGTGCATCTCATTGGAGATCCCAATCGAGATACTGGCACCGAAAAGTACTCTATCGAGCCGGATGCATCCTACAAGGAAGAGACCGAGCTGGATAACAGAGTCGCAACAACACAAGGTATAGATGCCTTCTTTGACAAGCGAACTGTTGCAGAACTCTGGACGCGAATTTGCAAGGAACATCCAGGTCATTGCGTGTCGAGATATCCACCAAATAATCCTTTCTGGTCGACACACAAATATTGGATGTTTGTCGTTGATAAGCCATATAGTGAGGATAATCCTGTGGCACTCGTCAAAGCGCACTGGGACGGCGTGACAGAAGGCAAATCCAAAGAAGAGTTGGAGAGTATCATGCCATGGCTTGAGATTGTCGCGAGATGTGGTGTCAGGGAAGCCCTGACACGTATGGATGAATTGGTCAGTAGTTCTCGGTAATAAGGTGGGAGAACGCATAAGTAGAAAATAGCAGAAAAATATTAATGATTAGCAACGTTCCTAGCCTGCCTCGCCGACAGCGCAGCCGTGCCCGCAACCTAGCCCTCGCCTTCCGCGTCACGCGAAGACCCAAGTATGATCGTCATTCCTCTATTCCATCAGCCCGCCCCACTCTTCTCTATCCAATTCTGGAGCGATCGCGTGACTGGCCTCAAATTCGCGCTGCGCCTGCTGAACGAACATCTCCACGAGCACTTGTCCATCTGGCAAGTCTGGGTTGGTATTGATTGGCTTGTCTTGCTCCTCCTGGTAGCAGCCTGTGACATATTTGCCGAATTTGACATCAAACTTCCTTTTGCTGTTAGGAGTAGCATTGATATAGGCTTGCTCTTTCCCACAACGTTGTCGGACCAGCTTCTCAGCAATCCCAGTGAGTTTGTCCTCGGGAGTGTCATAATCGTCATGTTCATCCTCATATTGATATCGATATAGGAATTGCAGCAACATATATCTTGTACATGGTGTCTCTTCCATGGTAACTCACTAGGAGTGCTAGTCTTTTTGAGATGGCTAGAGGGGTGACGAGGTTTGGGTGCCCGCGCGGATGTCCTGGAGAAGCTTCATAATTGCAGCACGCAGCTTCAGACTATTTCTTAAGTTCGTACGATCGAATTGCACACTGAAAGGTGACACTGGGCTAGTCAGGGAAGGGTCGTCTGCTGATAGCTGTGCTGCTCCTCTTGCAGAGAGACTCTGGTGAGTTTAGCGTGATAGTTCGAACTGATTTGGGTCAGGACGATCGGAATGGGCTGAAGAGAGTGGCGAGGACTCCGGAATGTTGGTCCTGGCGGTGGCTATGCTACATCGCGTGTTGGAAGAAGATGGTTTTGGTGCAGGTCCATGACGTCCCTCCTGGCCCGAGCTCTTCTGGGGTCTTTGTTAACCTGACCATGTTAAAGGCGGTGTCTTTGAAAGCAGCAAACAAGGCTTGTCGTTGTTTGGGTGGAGCAATGACGTGCACCGGTATGGCTACTTTGTGCTGCCTGACAAGAGCTTGGAGCTGCCGTAAACTGGGATTGACCGAAAGCCAATAAGCTGTGACGACAAGGCTGTATAGCGCTAGCATGCTCAGGAGAAAGTCAAAGATTGACGAGGAAGCTCAAAGAAGATGACAAGAGCCACTATGACAACAAAAAGAAGCAGTGTAGCAGTCCAGTACCAGTCCAGTCGAAGATAGAAGTCAATAAGACCGAAGAGGCGAGCACAAAGAACTGGAAACACCGTTGACAGCGTCATCATCATCACCTTCGGAGAATATGATTCTGCTCTGCTGAACGTCGGCTGGGGGACGAAGCCTCGTAGTTCTGGACACTGCGGCCTTATATGTCGATACTGGTAGGTCTCCGACGCGGATGGCACCACCAGAGACGTCTCTCACGCTTGTTTTGTCAATTGGACCCAGCCTCTCGTCCATCACCATCTGCTCCATGTCATCTGGATTTGGACACTTATATATACTCATTTATTTGGCTTTGGCAAGCATGCCTCGATGTTCGTGGTGGGTGCTTGTATACTCGGCCTTCATAGACTCTGCCAGCATCATCCACAAATATATTGTCCTCATTCGAGCGCGCTCATCAGGCTCGTCGAATGGCGCTTCCATGCGAGCTACAAGTCTCAGCATCATGCCTGATTCTCTGTCTTGCCGATCGCAGGCATCACTGTATGCAGCGTACGATGGACTTTTTTCAAAGTGTACCTCCATCGCTGGATATGCTGCACTCGTCTGCGAGCTGCTGTCTCAGCTTGCTCCAGCCAGCGACCTTCACACTTCAAAACATCGTGGGCGCGGTGCAGATGGCCCTGCCGACTTGCCAGGCTCTCATAGCCTTGAGAGCCTTGAGAGCCTTGTTATATATATTCAACTTGCCAACTAACGCTGTGCTCGTGTTGACTGCCAATCATCGGTCTTCAGGAGATCTCAAAGATGCATAAGCCCGATTCGCCGATCACCGCCTACTCTGTGTCACTCTCGATATCGCTATCCGATACTGAGGATATAGAGATGCACGTAGTGTCCAAGGGTCCGCCTGAGAATCCGCATCTTCCACCCCAGAGGAAATCTACCAATGAAGCCGTCCGCGATTGTCTCAGCGTCTTCTTTCTGCCACCACTCGAACGTGTCGCCAAAAAGCACCGTGACAGAACGCCCACTCTTCGTCATCGGTACTGAACTGAATCGAATTCTTTTGCCCTCAGAAATGAATTTATCGATTGTTGCAGTAAGCTCCGAGCGTGTTGGGTAGGTAAGAATCAATCGGCCAGGTTCGTAGTGATTCGAGAAGAGAAACATTTTCTCGTTCGGATCGCCAGTGAGGATGGAGTAGCGTTCAGTCGCGGTAGCAGACTTCGAGTACGGACAGGTGCTTCGTTTGTCGGGGAACTTGTATTTGGGTTTTGCCGGTGCTGACTGCTTTGACGCGTCGGAGCCAATGCTTTGATGATCAGACATGGCGTGGCGCTTGATGTTGTGATGGTTCAGCATGAGATTAATTCTGGATCCGTGTAATTTTAAGCGCGCCACTATTGACCTTGGTGAGGAAAGTGTCTGAATAAGATGTATTTCGGTAGAATTGCTGGGACTGTCCCCGTACGTCTGAAGATATCACGTCGTGAGAGAAGATGTTTGCAAAGAAAAAGAAGGAGGATGGAGATAGACGCATCGAAGCGCTTTGTGAAGTTACACGTTTTTGTGATACCAAACGCAAACACAACAAGCAGGGTTGCTTACTGGCAACGCCATGGCTTTGGCTACAACAATTTTACCTGCTCGGTATCACTGATAATTTTAGTATGGCATTTTCACGAAGCAACAGAGTCTCGAACAGGGTTTCGTGATGTTACAAAGAGCCAGAAGTCGTTCCCGTGTTGGCTTCAAAAGTGGTGAAATTGATCAAGTGAGAGGCTTCCAACGAGCCTGGTATGGATTCCTCCTCATGCGCAAGAACGGAGGAAAGACCTCAGCTTCCTTGTTAGTACGACACTCTTAACGAAGGGACATGCCGCTGAATTTGTTAGTGGCACATGACCCCGCTGCCAAGCTCTCATGCCGGTTAAATCACCACGACCGAGATGTGACTCCGTACGCGTAAGGAAATGTATTCCTAACACCGACAACGATGTGAAGCACCATAGTAATGTTCGGACAAGACCAAGACCATCCTACCCCAAGCCAAAGAGAGCCACAAGACCTAGGAAGAAATAACAAGCGTCTTTGGCAGAAGTCCAAGGCATGCTTAAACATGTGAATGCAAAACCTTGTGAAAGCTCAGGCTAAAAAGAAGCACAAAAGCCAGCCACTTGTGGACGCATGGATATGCAAGGTGATCATTGTAATCAGATATTGACCACTCACATCTGCGTCCCACATGCTTGAAAATGCCCCCACCAGACACTACATCCCCGCCGGTACCCCGTGGGGGACGGGGAAGCTGTTTGAGGCTATATGCTAGTGGTAGATCGTTCCGCCTTGTGCGAGGACTAGGGTATATATCTTTGTACCTCCCTCCTCACCTGCTTACCTGCTTGCTTGCTTGTGCCACGTAACTATCTTACCTTCCTTCCTATTCTCTCCACCTTTCAATATGATTCACCAGCGAGAGGATGTCACGAAAGTGGCCGAGGAGTCGGACGTCATCAGGTTGATGAGGTTGGACACAACACCTTGGTATAAGAAGAAGAACCTGGTTACTCTGTATGCTTTCCTCATTCCGGCCGTGCTGGGCGTTGAGATGACCTCGGGTTATGATGGATCTATTCTCAATGGCTTGCAAGCTGTTGGGCCCTGGTTGAAGCAATTCGACAATCCTCAGGTGAGAAAGAAGACCAAAGGCCACATGCTCATGGTGGACTGTACTAACGACATTTAGGGAGCAATTCTCGGTATCATATCAGCGGCCTTCGGTCTCGGTGCCGTTATCTCCATGCCTTTTGTGTCATGGACCAACGACAAGCTTGGAAGAAAGCACTCTATCACTCTCGGATCAGTCATTATGGCTATTGGCGTAATCATCCAGACGCTTTCAAAGGACATTGGCATGTTCCTTGCCTCTCGTTTCATTCTTGGTCTTGGAATCCCATTCGCTATTGGAGGTGCCTCTATGCTCATCGCAGAGCTGGTATATCCCAGCCACACATCAGTAATAAACGGTTTGTTCAATGAGGTGATTATATCTTGTGGCCATTCGCCGCCCTTGAAGACTAACGTGGGATAGTCCTGGTATGCCGGTGCAATTATCGCTGCAGGTGTTACCCTCGGCACATTCAACAGACCAGACAGCTGGGCATGGAAGATTCCTACACTTCTCCAAATCGCCCCATCCCTTCTCCAGCTTGCCTTCATTTGGTTCATTCCTGAGGTAACGCCCATAGATAACTGACGGCATTGAATCTACCGACTAACATCTCTACCTTTACAGTCTCCCAGATGGTTAATCTCGAAAGATAGGCACGAAGAAGCTCGACAAATCTTGATCAAATATCACGGCGAAGGTGTCGAGACCGAGCTTGTTCGCGTCGAATATGAAGAGATCCAGCGCCGCATTGCCTTTGAAATGGAGACGTCGCAGCGCAAATGGGCTGAGCTCGTTCAGACTCCTGGTAACCGCCGTCGGGTCCTCATTGCCGTCTGCATCGGTATTTTCAGTCAATGGTCTGGCAATGGTCTAGTCTCATACTATCTTGCGAAGGTCCTCAACACTGTCGGAATCACAGACAAGCGAACACAGAACCAGATCAACCTTGGACTTACCTGCACTAACTTGGTCACTGGTGTCGTCGGTGCGTTCCTGACTAAGAGGGTTAAGAGACGTCACCAGTATATGTTTGCCTTTATTGGTATGACGTTGGTCTTCAGTGCTCAGACCGCCGCTAGTGGTGTCTATGCCCAGACCAAGGCTGCTGCTGCTGGTGGAGCTGTTGTAGCAATGATCTTCATGTAAGATACCTCTCTTCCTAAACACCTTCGTTTGCTGACCATATTGTAGCTACTACTGCGCATACACTATGATGCATCCCCTCACATACGTCTACATCAACGAGATCGCACCTTTCGTCCACCGTGCGAAATATGTCACCATCGTCCAGTTCACCACTCGTGCGTCGTCAGCCTTCAACAACTTCGTCAATCCAATCGGACTCAAGGCTTTGACATGGAAGTACTACTTTGTCTACGTTGCATGGCTAGTCATTGAAACTCTGGTCGTGTATTTTCTGTAAGTAAAGGCCTGAAGGTCCCTTAATAAGCCTATACTGATTCATGTCTTGCGAATAGATACCCCGAGACCAAGGGTCCTACCTTGGAAGAGCTTGGAGATTTGTTCGAGAAAGCAGATGTCTCAACTAGCAGCTTTAGCAAGTCATCTAATCTTGAGGATGGAGGAAGTGACGGAGAGACCAAGTTTGGAAAGAACGGTGTGACATATGTTGAGCGTCCGGCCTAAGCTCTAGTCGAGGGAGCTCTAAGTTCAGCAAACCCGATACTTGTTAAGAGCTTATTTGGTTCGAAATGAGGCCTTTGTGCTAATGTTACATTAAGATTAGTTACATATCATTCTTGCTTTAGCCGCCGCAGATTCGCATATTTCGGAAGCAGCATCGTTCTCAGACATTAGTAGCAATGTTGAACTTGTGCAAGTGAAGGACAACAACCTGTTATGCATATCTCGGCGCTTGTCCACAAAGCTGGTAGCACGGAGTTACCTGTCGCTATTAACATAGTTACACCGAGGTACACCGATGCCACGAAGCCACATACGGCAACCTCGAACCTCGACGACATCTCACGACAACCACACCAAACGGTAGCAAGCAAGACTGAACCCATCCAAATTCTGTTTGACACAGTGAATCTTGTGCGTGGCTGCCTGACGTGTCGCTTTCGCGGGCCTGACGCCACTCCTGGCAGCCAAGAAGAAAAATAGAACGGACAGCCTGGGCAGCCTTGGGACGTTCGAATACAGACAGCGATGCTCCCTCTCCGCGGAAGCTCATGGCCTGTACAGTCACCAACGACTGTTCGATGGCACTGCCGTCATATCACGACGTCATCGCCGAGAAAAATATCACGGCATTCGGCTTGGGAGGCGTCTTGGCACCACACTTTGTATCCAGCGGACTGGCAAGATCTGAAGCGCCCGTGATCATTTTCATGAGGACGACAAGACTTCTCCGCACCAGGAAGCGGGGTGCATGCTCTGGCAAAGTATGTCTAGATGTCTTGGGAGTAGAAATCCTTGCAAGGGACTCAGCCTCTCGCCCTTTTCGTAATCAACAACGAACTATCATAGGACGATAAGACTCTCTCCACGCTATAAGTGGACTTGGCATGGGGCCTCGTCCTGGAGAAATGAACAAAGTCTGGCCAGTGATCCACCTGCCTTTGTCCCCCACCAATGTATAAGAACTAGCTTCGTGCCTCCGAAAAGAGACCGTTCTTGATTTCCTGCAAATATCTCACAAAATTATCTTTGCATCATCATGGCTGATAAGAAGACTGGTGCTAGTTACGATGAACGCCACGGCGATGATTCGCCAGACCGACGCGAGTCCGTTGCTGCGGCAGCCCTTTTGCCAAATCCTCTGAGAGTGAGTCTCGCACGACTGCTTGCTTTCTCTATGAGAATTGAATATAAACCATTACACCAAAACATATGCTAATCAAGTACTTTCCTTCAGCGTAAAACCAAAGAGGAAGTCGTTGTCGATGCCGAGAACTATGCTCGCTCACGCGGCATGGACACACATGTCACCCTTTTCGGCAAGGCCGCGCTAATTGCGCGCGACATGGACAATTTCGAGACCGTTCCCGGACTCACCGAGCAAGAGCTTGCGGCTTTGCGATACGAGCGCGATCATAAATGGCATGGCTCTAAGATGCTCTGGTACTCTATTGGTCTCTGTGCTGTTGGTGCTGCTACCCAAGGTTAGTGTAGTGTATGTTTATATATTGAGGGCACGTTAGATGCTAACATTGTAAGGTTGGGACCAAACGGGAAGTAATGGTGCCAACTTGGGCTTTCCCGAGGAGTTTGGTATTGCTGGGACAGGAAGAGACGAGTGGATCGTCGGTATCATCAACGCTATCATCTTCTTGACTGCTGGACTCATTGGTGCATTTATCGTCGACCCTCTCAACAAATACTTGGGCAGACGTGGCGAGATCTTCCTGACTGCTCTATGTCTTACTGCTACTCCTATTGGTTCTGGGTTTGCTAGAACATGGCAAGAACTGTTCGCTGCACGTTTCGTCATGGGAATTGGTATTGGTGCGAAGAATGCTACTGTACCTATATACTCTGCCGAGATGGCACCTGCTAGGATAAGGTATGTTTCGAGAATGTTTCAGACGGGTTTTTTGGTCTAATGACTAGTTCTAATTCTTACAGAGGAGCTTTGGTCATGTTCTGGCAACTCTGGGTCGTAGCCGGAATCTTCCTCGGTTTTTGTGCAAATGTCATTGTTAAAGATACTGGAAACATTGCCTGGCGTCTTCAACTTGGTTCAGCATTCATTCCATCATTGGTACTCGCTTGTGGAATCTGGTTTTGCCCAGGTTAGTCTCAAAGACCGTCTTGAAGGGTTCTCAAACTAATATGCTTAAAAGAATCGCCTAGATGGCTGATGAAGAACGGTAGACATGCTGAAGCTTTTATTTCAATGATGCGCCTCAGGGCACACCCAATCATTGCAGCGCGCGATTTTTATTACTCGTCAGTTTCTATGTTCTTTGTGCTGGCGCATCAAATACTAACTTTGTAAGGTACGTTAATTACGAAGAGGAGCTTAAGGTAGCACAGGGTGCAGGCTATTTTCGCAGACTTGCGGACTGCTTCTCTGTGCCTCGTATCAGGCGTGCAAACTATGGTGCCTCGACCGTCATGATCGCACAACAGATGTGTGGTATCAACAGTACGTTACCAGAGACACAATCCGGCTGAACTTGATCTAACATGTTCATTCTAGTCATATCCTTCTACAGTTCCTCCATCTTCACAAATGTAGGATACACGAAAGAGCAGGCTTTGTACGCTTCTCTTGGTTATGGAGCTATTCAGGTCGTTGCTACGATTCCGACATTATTTCTCATTGACACGAAGGGACGCAGGACGTTGTGTTTGTGGACCTTCCCACTTATGTGCATCTTTCTCCTGGCTGCTGGTCTCTCGCTTCTGAAAACCACAGGTAGTCTAGGTGCACAGATTGGACCAGTTGTTCTATTCGTCTATCTATTCACCATTTGTTACTCTCTCGGCGAAGGACCCGTAGCCTTTCAGTACAGTGCCGAGGTCTTTCCGACTATTCAGCGCGAACAAGGCATGGCTTTCGCCGTGTGTATCAACAACACATTTGCTGGTATCCTCGGATTAACCTTTCCTCGCATGCAGACGGTTATGACCCCGACTGGTGCTTTTGGGTTCTATGCTGGACTGAACGCTATTGCTTGGGTTATGATTTTCTGCTTCGTCCGGGAGACGAAGCAGCTCACTCTTGAAGAAATTGACCAGGTTTTCAACATCCCGACGAGCAGATTCTTGTCTCATGAGATGAGCACTTCGGTACCTTACTTCTTCAACCATACTCTTTTGCGACGAAGGGTCCCTAAGCCGCCACCATTGATTGTGAAGGAAGAATTTGTCGAAATGAAGTCTGGCATGGCTTGAGCGCTTCGAAGATATCTGAAGTGTCAATGGTTAACAGTCGAACAACCTCGGCAGCATGAATCTATCTCCATATAATATATGTCTATCTAACATCTGCCGTCGCCGCCAAGGGAAAGATAAGAGCGATGTCGTAGCAATGATCCACGTTGTGGTGGTTAACCTTCCTATTTGAGACTGGTTTCATTGATATATAATCGATTTTCCTAGCAACAAAATGTGCAAGATAACGCTACTTCCTTTCCACCTTCGACGGTCTTCCTCTTGCGGTTTTCCTCTTGCCTCATAGTGAAGTGATTGCGGAATGGCATTGGAAAGAGATCTCCGCCACGAGTCCAGACACCATCACAATCAGGCGCCATGCATGCCAAGGTTTCTTATCATCTTCCTCTTTACACTTGTTTTTCCTAGTGTTACGTGCCTATGCACAATGACATGATGCCGCCATTTCAAGCTCGTTATCTCTATGCTCATGCTCCCCCACTATGCCCATTCAAGCAGTTCGTTGTTACTCCTTGGCCCATGTCAATGTCAGTATAAGCGGCATTTAGCAGTTAGTGGATGACTGGCGTCCTGTTAAGCATTTCTATATATCCGGCATCGCCATGGTCAAGGGTATATATTCATCTCATTCCTGCTTCTCAAGGATTTCTTCTGTCCGGGCATAACATTTCATCATCCACTTCGAAAGTCATTCATTTACCTTGAAACATCATCATGCAAATCCGCAACTTCCTTCTTGCGCTTGCGGCTACTGCCAATGTTGCTGCTCAGTACCATCTGGACTCATGTCCCAGTACCGTGAGCATCAAGGGCCAACCATTTCCTAAGCTCATTGATGCGACTCTAGAAGAACTTCAAGTTGGTCTTGAAAGTGGCCTTTTCAATGTGAGTTACCCTTTCCTTACGGTTCAGCTAGGCCACACTGCTGACTTACTCAATCAGTCCGTCGACCTCGTCAATGCATATCTTGGCCGTATTGGTGAGATGAACGGCACACTCCACATGGTGACAGAGGTGAACCCAGATGCTCTGGCTATCGCTGCCGACCTCGACGCTGCCCGTGCTACGGGCAACGTCACTGGTCCTTTACATGGCATCCCTGTTCTTATCAAGAACAATATCGCCACCGATGATCTCATGAACAACACAGCTGGGTCATTTGCCTTGCTTGGTGCCAAAGTCAATCGGGATAGCACAATGGCAACGAAGCTTCGTGAGGCCGGAGCTGTCATTCTCGGCAAGAGCAACCTGAGTCAGTGGGCAAACTATCGAAGTTCAAACACTTCCAATGGATGGTCAGCATATGGCGGACAGACCTATGGCGCTTACATCCAAAATCGTACGTGTCCTTGTGCTCGTTGAGACCTGCCGTGAACCATACTGACAAGCATGTAGAGGACCCATCTGGTTCTTCTGCTGGTAGTGGTGTTTCTTCTTCCTTGGGTCTCGCATGGGCTTCGCTTGGTACTGAGACTTCAGGATCTATTCTTTCTCCTTCTCAGCAAAACAACCTCGTTGGTATCAAGCCGACCGTCGGTCTGACATCTCGATTCCTGGTGATTCCAATCTCTGAACACCAAGACACAATCGGCCCCATGGCTCGGACTGTCAAGGATGCCGCTTACCTACTCCAAGCCATCGCTGGTCGAGACAGCCGCGATAACTATACCAGTGCTATTCCTCACCCAAAGAACATGCCTGACTACGTTGCGGCTTGTCAATTCGACGGTCTCAAAGGTGCTCGTGTTGGTATACCTTCAAATGTTATCAACCTTTACATCAATACCACTCAGTACGCTCCTGTCCTTAGCGCCTTCAACTCGATGGTCAATGTTATCAAGAAAGCTGGTGGTGTTGTTGTCGATGCTCCTTTCACTGGTCTTGCAGAATATCGTGCATCCGGAAACTCATCTATCGTTCTCGGCGCTGACTTCAGAAGTGGTCAGTATTATCATTATTCTACAGCAGTTCGGGCTCACAGCTAACAAGACTTCAGACCTCGAAGACTACCTAGGCAGACTCCGTACCAATCCTAACAAAATCCACAACTTGACTCAGCTTCGTGACTGGACAGAGTCGCATCCTCAAGAACAGTGGTCACCCACTGCCCGCGACGTCCGTATCTGGAACAACTCTCTCGCTTTAGGCTTCGGCAACGACGACATCCGCTTCTGGAACGCCTACCAAGCCAACCTCTACCTCGGCGGCAACGCAACGCTTCTTGGTGCCATTCAACGCAACAACCTCGATGCTGTTGTCTTGCCTACTTTGTTTGCTCCTGGCTTTGCTGCCATCGTGGGTGCTCCTGTCGTCACTATCCCCATGGGTGCGTACCCGGCAAACACTACGATTAGAACGAATGCTTTCAATGTCACGACTGCCGGACCTAATATTCCTTTTGGCTTTGCCTTTTTGGGAGATAAGTTCACGGAGGCCAAGCTTATTAGTATGGCGTATGCGTTGGAACAGAGGACGCATATTAGAGATCAGGTTCAGCCGTATACTCAGCCAACTATTGAGCTGGCTGATGTTGTTAAGCGTCGTTAGGCATGGCAGAGATGCTACTGTGAGGAGCAGCATCGACTACTCAGACACCAGCCACAGACTCTTCACGAGTAATTCGTTTGATATTTCTTTCTCACACTCGAGCTCGATATCACGATCACTTAATGTACATACCACAAAACAAGCACACCAAACGTTTTTCACTTTCACAAAGATTTAAATAAACAATAACGCGAGATAGCCAACATCGTGAGAAGCATGATCTCACCTTAATGTCTCTCCATACGAACAGAGAGCCTGTAGTGTTCAATATTATCTCACATTAGCTTTATACCTCAGGCTCGAGACTACTGTAGAACATGCTTACCCCTCACGATGGAAGATGTGGTCACTAGTTAGCCACCAATAATGCTAACTCGAAGGGAAAGAAGGCCTGGAACGCCACGTCCCGGAAGGCCTTACTCCGCAATAAATGATGTGTCTTCAGCACAGACTGGTTGTGTGCCCAAGCTCCACTCTAGATGAGGGGTGCAGCTTGAGACGAAAGATCAGCCCTCGGTAGTTCTACACTTTCTTCAGTGGCAAGGATCGCTGAACACAGGCATCGCTTTCTTTGCAGAGGCTTTTTTCATCAAGATCGCCACACTGCCGCCACTGGGAGAAGCAGCTTTTTAGATTTTACAGCAGGGCGTGGCAGCTGAGGGAGCTGAGACGGATCCATGTTTATACCCCACGCGCTAAACTCAAGAAGGCAGGTCGATAGCCCGTTCAGACGAAACCCAAAATCAGCTGATCAATAACCTAAACTCAACCTCACACGCCCTCATCGACTTTACTCAATCTAGACAAGTAAAATATGGTCAAGAGCTGACTGGCGTTTCAGCCACTAGAAGAAACGATGCTAGACGCGCCGTACCTTGTGCGTCCGTGAGGTTTTGTCGACGCTTGATTCGTCCTGCGAAAATGATACAATGTGTGTTGCGTTGTGGCAAGGTGTCACTATGGCGCGACTCGGAAAAATAAGTATGCACCCCGCACGCGGGAGTGTGCATGAAGACGTGCATGAGAGATTTGAGTATCGAATTCTTCGGTCTTTACGCGGGGTCGAAGTTACTAAGTACCGTTGAAGCTTGTTGTTTGACGCCACGATGTTATATAAACAGTTGAGTCTGTTCGAAACACTCTTGCTATTTCTTCTTCGTTCATTGCTTAGTGTCTTGTCTCTCCTCCCTCCAAGCACATCGTCTCCACCACCCGTCATGAAGCTCTCTAACTCCTTCTGTGCTGTCCTGGCAGTGGTGGCACGCGGTGTTGCTGCGCAGGATTTGTACAACATTGGCGAGGAGTACATGGCTCCGGCGGCTGCCTCTGCAATGTCCGCCATGTCTGCGTCTTATGCTCGATACGTTCATTACACACCTGCACCCACTGCTGCTGACGGCCAGGGCGTGAATGTGTTGGTTAAATCTAAGACCAAGACGTCTGCTACACCTACGCCTACAGCATGTTCTTATTGGCTTGACAACATCAAGCATCAAGGTGTTGCTGCTTTCAACTCCGACACCAGTATGTAGTACACGATTGAGATCTGCATAAACACCACTGATTCGGCCACCTAGACTACACTGTTTACAGAAATGTCAAGAACTATGGTGCAGTTGGTGATGGTGTAACGGACGACAGCGCAGCTATTCAGAGAGCCATCTCTGATGGAAATCGTCCCGCACTGTCCAGTGGTCAGACATTTACCAATTATCCGGCGGTTGTCTACTTTCCTCCTGGTACGTTGAAGCTTGGCGTCTATTGCGAAATCAAGCTGAACAGACGCTAATCTCTTACCAGGCACCTACTTGCTCTCCACTGCCATCATCCAGTACTACTATACGCAGCTGATTGGCAACCCACTTTGTCCACCTACACTCATCCCTACCACGGGCTTCACAGGCTTCGGACTTATCGATGGTGACACATATGGTGCAAACGGCCTGGCCATCAATCCCGTAGGTTATATAGGAGAATATTACGCCTCATACGATACAGACGAAGCTGACGAGCGAGTTAGACCAACATTTTCTACCGACAAGTCAGGAACTTCATCTTTGATATGAGATCAGTTCCAGCAACTTCTTCATTCACAGGAATCCACTGGCCAACTTCCCAGGCTACTTCCCTCCAGAACCTCGTCTTCTTGATGAGCGACGCACCTGGTACGCAACATCAGGGTGTCTTCCTCGAGGGTGGATCTGCTGGATTTATGTCTGATCTTGTTTTCGTTGGTGGACTTTACGGCATGAATGTCGGTAATCAGCAGTACACAATGCGCAATATCTCCATCAGCAATGCAGTGACTGCATTCTCATTGTTCTTCGATTGGGGTTGGACTATGGCCGGTGCCACTATAAACAACTGTAGTGTCGGATTCGATATTAGTGCTGTGCCTACTGATCAGAGTGACCACGCTTTCATGGTCATCGACTCGACAATCTCACACACAGGAATTGCTTTCAATACCTCTTTCAACCCGGCCAACAACCTACCGGCTAGTGGCGGAACCTTGATTATTGAAAACGTCAAGGTCACCAAGGTCCCAACAGCCGTTCTTGGTTTCGGTGCTGCTGTTCTCTACGCTGGTCCCAAGACTGGTACTATTGCAGCATACGCCCAAGGTCACAGCTACACACCCAACGGTCCTAACATCATCCACGGACCCATTACGCCCAACACTCGTCCCGCATCTTTGACGACAGGTTCGGGTGCTTACTACACCATGTCCAAGCCACAGTATGGCAACGTGCCTGTTTCGCAATTTGTTACTGCTCGTTCGCAGGGCGCTAAGGGAAATGGCGTCCACGACGACACTGCTCCTCTACAGAAGGCGTTGAATAGCACTGCAGCTGCCGGTCAGATTTTATTCGTCGATGCTGGCACTTATATCGTCACTAGTACATTGTACATTCCTCCTGGTGCTCGCATCGTTGGCGAATCCTACTCCGTCATCATGTCAAGTGGTGCCTTCTTCAACAAGGTAATTGTCTCAATTGTTCCCCATATGCTATCAATACTAACACTCTCCTCCAGCCCAACAACCCTCGTCCTGTCGTCCAAGTCGGCATTCCAGGCGACAACGGCCGCATCGAATGGTCCGACATGATCGTCTCAACTCAAGGCGGTAACATCGGCCAACAAGGCGCGGTCCTAATCGAATGGAACCTCGCCTCCTCATCGACCTCTCCCTCCGGAATGTGGGACGTACACACGCGCATCGGCGGCACAATCGGATCAAACTTCCAAGGCGCAACATGTCCCATCACACCCACCAGTCCCAAGACACAAACCAATCAACTCGACACAAAATGCTACGCAGCACACACCAGCATGCACGTCACACCATCCGCACAAGGCCTCTACCTCGAAAACGTGTGGCAATGGACCGCCGACCACGACCTCGACAACAACGACGGCGGAAACCAAATCACAATCTACACCGGTCGCGGTCTGCTTGTGGATAACAGCAAAGGTCCCATCTGGCTTTGGGGCACAGCAGTCGAGCATTTCGCGCTCTACCAGTACGAATTCGTCGGCGCTAGCAACATCTTTATGGGCCAGATCCAGACGGAGACAGCGTACTGGCAACCCAATCCCAATGCTACTGTACCTTTCAAGAACAACCCTGCACAGTACGACCCTGTCTTTCCTACCACGCCATTTACCGCGCCGGACGTACCTGGCGTACAGATTCCCAACGCAGATGGCTGGGGTTTCCGGGCGGTTAACTCGACTTTGTTCGTCTATGGTGCTGGATTCTACTCGTTCTTCAACAATTATAGCACTACTTGCAGTAACCAGGGTGGTGGTGAGATTTGTCAGAGCAGGATTATGAGCGTCGAGGGCACGAGTGTGGTGAATCTTTATGATTTGCATACTGTTGGAACTCACGAGATGATTTATTTGAATGGCAAGGATATCGCGTTTTATGGCGACAACTTGGATGATTTTACGGACAATATCGCTGTGTTTAGGACGAACGGGCCATGAGACTGTAGAGGTGATCGTGGGAACCTCCGAGTGATGACTATCTAGCAATATGTATACTTGTGTACGAAAGGAAATTTTGCCGTAATATACTAGTCTCTTATGCCTGGCCACTCGATACCTTAGCTGAATCAATTCTTCTTGGTTTCTAGTCTACATACTGTAGCTTCCGCAATCTCGATTCGACCAGGACGGTCACAGCTACGATCCGTTCCGGCCTGCTGATCTTATATACTACAGTGGATACCTCAATAGTAGCTGACTAGCTCTGCGTCTAAGTATAGGGAAGGCTAAGTAATACAACAAAATATGCTTTCTTACGTCCAATGACCTCACAGTATAATTTAAAAGCAGCACCGCAGGTCTTCCATACAAGAACGAAACCTCCGTCGGCACGAATCAGAGATCCCTGGTGCTCGACGAGATCTCGGACATCGAGGAATCAATATGTTGAAGCAGCCACTCGTTTAGTTTCTTTATCGGTGTTTGTTGCTCTTTCGTTGTCTATAGTCCTGTCGGACTTCTTCAACATTCATCTGCTTCTTACTCCATCCCCCTACAATATTGCCGCAGTTCAAAGCATCTCTTCGTGCCAGTGGTCAACTTATTGAGACCGTATAGAAGATTTTCCTGTGGTAGAAGAGGCCGTCTAGGCCGTCTGCTATGCACAGTAGAGATACTCTAGATAACCCAAACGAGCCAGCCACCACCAACTTCAACCCAGCCTCAATCTCATCGACTGTGAACACAGCGACACCCTGATTGAGAATTCGTTGGATGTCATTAGTGCTCATAGGCCCCTGATACTTGAAGTCCTCCGTGGAAGAGCCGCAAGCATACTGGTCGTTCAGAGGAGAAATCTGGTCGGCTCTGATAGAAGGGCTGTAAGGATTGGTGGAGGTGCTTGAGTGCCTGATCGGAATATCCGAGCTCGTCGAAATCCCTATACCAATTCGTCTGACGTGCGGCAGATGGGGGGGATGGTGGTGGTGAAGGAGTATGAGGGAGGCGGTTGCGGGACGAGAGAGTGCGGTTCGTTACCACCTAGCAGTCTATATTAGCAATCACAATGTCAACCCGGATAAAGCATTACTCACTGCTAATCGTGGTCAAAGTATACAAGACACAATACTGATCACTATAAGCTAGTGATGCCGCTAAAAATGTTGACAGCTGATACTGATCGATATTGATGATGATCAACAGATCTCAATTGAAATCAGATTAGAATTTTCTTCATCTGGTCGGGCAAAATCGTTCCTGCCATTCCAACAGCACCTTCCTTCAGAAATCCTGACTCTCTTCCGATCTTGACGACAAAGGACTTGATGGCGGCGAAGCGTACGAGAAATCAACACAATACTCGGCCACCCGACCGATTGGATGTTCTCGCAGCTTATTAGATGTCTCCAAACACCATCGAGTCTCGGCAGCATACTCAAGATTCAGTGCGAACCAACCCCAGGCGACTCTCAATGGCCATGAGACACAATTATAGAAGGTGCCTCTTGAGAGTTCCGGAGTCTTCATCCAGAACTCAATAGAACGACAAATCCAGTGCGCGGAGCGATACGGCGCCTCTAATTCCTCTTCAGCTGGTAATGTTCCCGCATTCCCGAATATAGCCGATTGAGCTCGGATATCGGCGAGTAATGTGGTTAGTACTAGCTTGAAAGTCCACTGGAGCATGGTATATTGTGCAGCACAGATGGTAGCGAATTCTATCCGAGGAAAGAACATGTCCGTTGCTGGCTGCTGAATATTCGAGGACCAGAACATGTTCAGTGTCTCATCTAGGTCTGTTTTCATGCACGGAAGTATTTTCATCCATCTTGTAAACTCTTCGCTTAATCGACGGGTTCGTAGATCAAGATCAAATAACCTGGTTGCTGTCGCATGCTTGCCTAAAGCACTTGCATCAGCCGTGATCACGTCGAGTTCTTGCATTAGTCCGGGCACGTGTACACCGAGTGGCCAGATACTGTCCTTAAATGCTGGAAACTCGATTGACTTAAGTAAGGCACTGAACTCGTCCCCAGCAAATAGTGAGGCAGTTCGTAAACCGATCGATCTCGTCAACTACTATAGTATTAGCATTTGTGGGAGATGGCTGCATGTTGGTGTTCGTACTGCTTGTGGTATAACTCCCAGCAGGACTCGCACCCCAAGTCCGGAGCGAAATGCATCTGGACCTGCTCGTTCGATGATGTAACTTGCAGCTTCCCGGTGGTGTGCCCTGAGACTGTATTGGCATCTCTTCATCCATTGAGTGTGAGCAACTTACCACATCGTAGTTTTTGGTAGTTCTGTATTGCCTTGCAGGAAATCCTTGAACTGCAGAAACGGAATAAGTACAATCGCTCCGGTTCTGCTATCCATTCTTTGAACCTACCTCATAGCTCATCATGGAAGAGGTCATGATTATTAGTGGTACAGCCAGATTCTTGACATGATTGTCATCTGTATACTGTCTCATGGAGCGGATCGTGTCAAAGTAAGCTCCTTCGGCAAGTCTCATCATGTCTTTATCATTTCGAACGACAGCCATTGAGCCTGCGAATGCAGCAACGTTGCCTTGGTTCACAAGAGCACCCGCAGCTCCAGGTAGACTCGATATGGCTGCCCAAGGGAACCCTTTAATGACTGTTAGTTGCTGTCATGAGGCAGTCGAGATAAGAGTTGTCATACATGTTTCCGAATTATTTGTATATCGCTATAATTCGGACTAGGTCAGTCGACACTATCAATCGACAGTGCCAGTTATACATACTAAGAAGTCAGGGAGGAGGCTATCGAGATATAATGAGGCGTTGTTCGTTAGAAGCTCTGGAGGTTTACGCTGAGCTTTTCGTTCCGGGTGGGCAATCAGCGAAGTGTCTGAGCTGTGTGTTGATGGCCTCTTGACTGACGGGCAATCGTTAGGAATTGGCTCTTCTTCGATATCATGAGACTTAATCTCATCTACGCTGAGAGCCATGATATCGTCCTTCGGAGAGCTTGTTTCATCTGTTGGTAGCATTCTCAGGCGTAACAGAGTAGTCCTCCACACTGCCACCACTACGGCGTGCTGCTGAGCGTCTTTGACGCCATGCTTTGACACTGCGTGCTACTTGCGCTCGACGAGCGGCGAGTCTATCATCTTCAGTAGTATACTTTCGTGGACGCTAGAGTGGGGCACGATGAGCTCCGAGAACACACATTCAGTCAACAGCGACAGGACTTACCCCTCGACCTCGTGTCGTTGTCTGCCTGGTGAAAACTGAAGTGAGTATATCTGCCATTATGCTAGGATGAGGCCCAGCTGGAAAATGAGCAGTGAAGCAGTGATGAAGAGAATATGACGCGAAGCTTGGCTCGGGTAGCTATAGCTCATTCTATAATAGGAAAACCATAGAGCACTTGTAACCGCAACCCAAATGCATGAGGTTTTACGGACAGATAACACGTCGTAGTCCAACATAGAAGCGGTCTGACTGCGACGGCCCGATCTCGGTATCACGAAGGTACAAGAGTACAAGCAAGTCTAGAGCAGAAAATAGTGAATTGGTCCTGAGACAACACCATGATGGCTTGTGGGTATAGTTTTGGACATGCAAGATGGGAGCAGGATCACCAGAAAATACAACTTCAGTAAACCAGAGAATTCGAAGTCATAAAGATGGAATACAGCGTCGAGGACTCGAGGTCGTCGCTGCCAAGCCATGTAATCAATAATCCCCCTTACCAGCAGGGTGCTCATCAATGTAAACATCAACAGCCAAAACAGCCACGACAACACTAATTCCTCTGCTTCACCTTGATATCTTTGGCTGAACTCCAGACACCACCAGTATGGCAACAACAATCGATCCCTCCACTGGCCGCATAATCGACCTCCCATTCGACGCCATCCAACGTGTCCTCTTCATCCACCCAAAAGTCCATTGCTATGCCGTCCCACCGCTCACAAGCAACAAAGGCTACACAGCCGCACAATGGACAACCCGTGATCCCATCTTCACCGCACGTGTTCGCATCATCGAGACTGCCGTTCCATCATCTTCCACCATGCCCAACGAAACAATCTACACAAACATCCTCCTTGAAGATGCAAGCAGTGGAGAGCTATTCGCTGGCGCACCATACACAAGTTCCGTAATTGTGGAACAGTGCGTGGATAGTAGTCGGTTTTTCGCTATTAGGGTGGTGGGTGAAGGAGGGAGGAAGGCTACGTTGGGTATTGGGTTTGAGGAAAGGCCGGATGCGTTTGATTTTGGAATCGCGTTGCAGGATGCGGCGAAGGTGCTTGGATTTGGCAAGGTTCAGCCGGGACAGAGACTGGGAAGTGGACAGAGAAACGAGATTGCAGCTAAGCAGACTGAGGTCAAGAAGGATTATAGTCTTAAAGAAGGCCAGGAGATTACCATCAAGATGCCGTCAAGGGTCGGGCGCGTGGAAGAGAGTGGTGCCGGCGGTGGTGATGGTACTTTGTCATTTTTACCTCCACCTCCAAGTGCTGCTGATAAGAGGAAGGACATGAACGATGCATTTGGCGGTCCACCTACAGCAAAGACGCCGACAGCAGAAGAACTAGGATTCGATGATGGAGAGTTTGGAGAATTTCAGTGATGACAGAAGTCAGAGATCATGGCAGAATCTTCTACATTCACGAATGGACCGCCGTTTCCGACAACGTGGATGTATATGCTATTTCGACGAACGCAGTCGTATGAAGGTAGGATCATCATTACATTTCAACCATGTCCAGTGGTCATTAATCATTTACTCATAGGTCATACTACTCAGTATCTTCCAGAAGCAAAGCGCAACGGCGATGGTCTTATAAGTCATCAAACTCTGCGCTGCTCAAAGACGCACTAGCGGCCTCAATGTCTCTGATCAGATCTTGTACAGTCGATCCACCAGGGCAGTCTTTCCACTCTCCGCCATCCCGGATGCATCTGACTTCATCGTTCAATCGCACCTAGTCGAAGTTAGCTGAAGTGTTCTGTGCATTCCTGGAAGGATCTATAAATACTGTACAACTGAAAGTCACACCCATGGAATCCGAACGAGCAACAGACTGTCTCAATAGGTCCATAGCGTAATTGCCGTCATCCTTCGAGACACACTGGTTCAGCTTTCCGAAGTCGAGACCATGCTCTAAAGCACATTCCTCGAATAGACTTCGTTCTGGAATGTGTGAGTAGGACTCGCTAAGGCAGAGTGTGAAGCCAAGATACGTCTCGACGTTAGGATAGAGATCGGCTGCGCAGAGTTCGATCTCGTTGCCTAAGCATTCGGTAGGGCCGTGCTTGCAAGTTACTGGCTCGTCGGCGTCTTTGGGGTTGAGACTGGAGTTTGGAGAGGGATGATTAGACGTGTCAACTGCTGCCACCGAACTGCCACCGCAAACGTACTGGCCAATGTAAGAAAGAGAGAAGTCGATTTTGTCGCTCACGTTCTGCATTGCTGGCACGATCAAGTCCCGCAGACAATCTCTTGCATCAGGACATTTTGACCTGGAATATGTTAGACAGAGTCGGGAATCTTTCATCTTGATAAAGTGCTTGGACATGCTGGTCACAGAGGCAAAGGAATGGCCACATTCTTTTAGATTCGTATAAAGGCAAGATTCATTCCATAACATACATGATATGCGCCTCGAGTGCAACTTTATGCTTTGAAGTCGCTGCCAAGTCATGATGGTGAATGCCATTGTGATTGTAATCGTGATCGTAACCACCCTTTGACCAGCAATCGGCCATATAATCACGATAGCATATCCAAGAAACACAGACCAAGAATGCAAGCCCAATTATCGTGCGCTTAATGAGTAACAACCAAGACACCAGCTGCTGTCCATGGGCCTCATGGTGAGTAGGCAGTAGTTCTGCATTCTTTTCCGACTTTCTCGTCATCATGTTGTCGACAATGTTTTGCTCGTTTTCGACGTTCGACGTCCGCCGTCGTCGAAGTTGATGTTGTTAATTGCCAAGCCAAACGTCTGACGAGTCAAGCACGTGATCATGTGGCTCGTGCCTACTTCGCCACTCTAGAAAATCGTCATCCTATAAACATCGAGAAGCATCCAAGACATCAACTACATATTTCTCAAGCCAACCTCACCGCAACCACTCCACCAAAAGAACACATCCAACACACATCATGGCATCAGGCAGCGACATCTTCCTCGCCCTTCTCGCCGTGCTCTTCCCACCTCTCCCAGTCTGGGTCAAGTGTGGTACGTAATCATCAACTCCCTTCATACTCATCAAATACAACCTAACACACACTGCCCACAGGCCTCTGCAGCGTCCCCTCCCTCCTCAACCTCCTCCTCTGCATGCTCGGCTTCGTCCCCGGCCTCCTACACTCCTGGTACCTAATCTTCACCACTCCCGACCCGTACGCCATCTACGACCCCATCGCCCCAGACGCCGAATCAGGCAGCCAGCAACCTCAACGACGACTCGGACCAGGACACGGAGATGTGCGTTATGTGTATGTGTATCAGGAGGGCGGACAGCAACAGCACCAGCAACAGCAACAACAGCAGGGATATGGAAGCATGAATATGCCGAGTAATGGGACGTTTGGCACGGCGGGACCGCAGCCGGCGTTGGCGCCGCACCAGACGTATCATGGGGAGGCGCAAGGGTCGAGTGGTGAGGCGCCGCCGCCGGCGTATGAGCAGGTTATACAGGGGGATCATAAGGTGCAGAGACCGTAATGTGGGGGAATGGTGAGACATGATGCGCGATGTAATGATGCAGCGTAGGGGCTTAAGATGAAGTAGGAATGATATTCGATTATGCTATGAGACTATGAACGACGTGTAGTGAGGTCAAGACAAAGCGTCTTCTTCTGGTCGCAAAATCCTCGAAACAGGCGCGTGGCCAGCTAGCATATTGATAACAACATGCCGCCTATACGATATGATGCTGTGCTCTTCTCTTCCTGCTATCTCACAAAGCTGTATTATCGTCCTGTAATCCTTGATCTTGGACTATTCTGATGTCTCACAATCGCACTGATCTTGACGTACACATCAACTCTCCACTTGGCGCATACGGTTCAATTGTCTTCATTCTTCTCTCGCCAGCACGATATCCCTCTCAATACAAAAATAACATGCACAAGCACCTTTGCCCACGCCATTTATCCTACCCACCCATCCCCCCGCTCCCCTCTTTCCCACTCATTTCACTCTTCCTCTTCCTCACTTAGGATCCCCAGCAATCTTCCTAACCGCATCCACATCATTCTCGCCCAACGCCCGTATCTCCGCCAATATCTGCCTCTGTCTCTCTCCTTGTCTTTCCGCTAGGTATAGACCTATGGCGCTCGGTATCATAGTGACAGGGAAGGGCTTGTTCCATTTTGATGTGAGTATTGCATCTGCGTGGGGAGGAGGGGAGTGTTAGTTGGGGTAGAAGAGATGCATAGGTACGTAGTGCTGGAGTGGTCGACTGGTGTCGTGTGAGTACCTCGGAAGCGTGCCCATGCGGACATTGTGGATGGAGTCAGGGTCTGATAGGATGCGCGTGAGGTGATATTATGTGCTTGGGGGAGTTTCGCAGGAGACGCGGGAGGGTGCTGAGTTGGCGGTTGACTCTGAATGTATGCGATTGAAGATCTGCGTTGTATGAAGGTAGATATCGTGCTTGTGCTTGTAGGGTACAATGCGGGGTCAATGGACGGAAGAAAGCTTATTTGTGTTGACGAGAACACCACAATCACATCCTCTTCATCCGATCTCTAGATATTATCGAAACGTGCATATTTAAGTTATACTACAGCATCAAGAGTAAGTATATTGTCACCGGAATATTTAGCGAACGTGTTATGGCTATTGAGTTTCCACTACTTGCTCATATCGGAAACTATTCAGTGAAAAAACGAATGGTATAGCAGTTCCTCCTCATCGAATATTCAATATATCCTGCCTTGCTTAACCTATTCTCTCAGATCTCATCCTTCACAACCTCGCACCCTTACCGTGAGAGATGCTGGAACTCCTCTGCTGTCCCTCTGCCAAGTTCGAGTCAAAGTTGTACAACTCAGGGCAAGGACCGACGTTGCGGCGGAAGAGGTAACGCTGGATCCACCATGGCAAGACTGTGGACATTTGGTATCTCATGTGAGTCCTAGTCGGGACTGCAAAGATGTAATCCAGCTCCTCGAGGGTGCGCTGCTTCGTTTCCTAAAGAGTCATTAGTAAAACGCCATCACGAAAACAAATCCTAGACTATAGCTTACAGGACACCAAAGGTAGATCATGCAGAACGCGATGACGTTGAAAGCAGCGTACAGACCGAAACTGCCTTGAGGACCAATTACTTGTAACATACGCGGGAAAGTGATGGTAAGTACGGCAGACCATCCGAGACAAGTAGCCACAGCCCA
>Ga0160428_1000289_pt1 | contig 60434 bp, 58 predicted proteins | sample SolpanmetagenomM_FD_108198 | JGI IMG/M metagenome (GOLD analysis project Ga0160428, IMG submission 108198) | Solar panel surface microbial communities from Lawrence Berkeley National Laboratory, California, USA - M | ecosystem: Engineered > Built environment > Solar panel > Unclassified ... | reverse complement strand
GCAAGTCTATCTCGCTATCACTTTAGTGTTGCCTCATAATTACTGCACGACTAATTGTCAAGATCAGGACCGACCGCTACGTGAAAAGTGATTACAGTCACCCAACATGCTTCGCTATGCTATGAACATACTACATACTATACAAATCCATGCTACATTATACACAACTCTACATCTACAGGAAGAAGTTGGGATTGATGGGCATAGCCTTCTCTGGCGTCGGTGGTGGCGCAAAAGGTGAAGACTTTTGTTGTTCGCCTTCGACGTTCAGATCCTGATGCTGTTCACCCTGATCATCTGTTTCTGGCGAACTGGAGACTGCCTCCTCGGGCAACACATCAACCAGACTCTCACTCGCAACGGCGGCGTTTGGCTCACTTGCGTCCAATACCTCATGACCACTCAACTGCACATCCTCATCCTCCTCCTGGCTTCGAGGAATCATATCACTAGCCGGCATCTCCAGTCCACTTCCACCCTCCTTCAAAGCCAGTCCACGTAACCACTCGGACATCTCTTTTGGATCCTCAGGCATCTTCTCCAACTCAGCGGCAGCGTCTTTTTCATCCTGTGACTGCTCATCTTCCTCCTGCTTCGACTCGTTCTCCAACATGTCCATGATCGCTCTCTCACGTCTCTTCTTCATATTGTTGAAGTCGAATGACATGCGTTGCAGCACATCTTCGATTCTCTTTTCGACCATCTCCTTAACATGAGCAGCTAATTCGCGATTCATAAAGATACCCATAAAACGGTAACTGAGCCACATCCAGACAATAACACCCTTGTGCAAAGCCTCCAATTTCTGGAGATATCCACGATTAGCAGTATAATCTTCCTTTAAGAGTTCGAGGTCAAGCTCTTTGATTTCGGCAATGCTGACGCCTTTGTTCTGAGCAACGAGCTCAGCGTAAGTGCGTGCAAGAGCGCTTTCGTTCTTGCGAGGCTCGATGGGCGAGGAGACGAATATTAGCTTATCCGTTGTAGTAAGACCTTCTACAGACTCAATTGCATCGGCTATGGAGATTGCTTGACGGAGATCGCACAGGTGAAAGCGGCCGGAAGTTCTGGCGAGCTCGTTGAGGCGGATGAGAAGGTAAGCAAAGGGTGTGCCTGCCGGGTAGTAGCGTGCAAATCGCTCGATGATATAAGCTGGAGGCTGGATTCCGGCGGAAGTCATAGGCTCCGGATCGGAGCTCATGGCGCGGGATATTACAGGAAAGTCGAGTTTGTCAAGTGTTGTGACTAGACCGACTGTCGGTTCTTCAGTAGCCGGTGCTGTTGGTGATGGTGTGGTAGGAGTCACTAGTGTAGTCGACTCCGATGTCGAGTTTGTTGCTTCTACAGACGCGCCTGCACGGACAAGATCTAAGTTCGAAGCCAAATCTTGTTTGATGGCCTGTGCAGCGGTCCGGTAACGACCAGCTCTACCAGCAATCTGTTTCGTCTCGGCGATGGCAAGCGGCTCGAAGCTCGTGCCGTTGTAGCGATGGGCGGTGTGGAAGATCAAGCGCTTGATACTCCTGTTCTTTTATTAGTAACACCACAAAGTCTCCAGACAAGTCAGTACTTACAGATTCAAACCCATGCCAATGGCGTTGCTAGCAACCAGAATATCATAACCACTGTCAGGATCATTGAAGAGCTGAGCTTGCTGAGCTCGTGTCTCAGGTGGCAGTGAACCATAGATGATAGCCACCTTACACTTCAGCGTCTTCTCGATGATTTGACGTAAACCGTGGATCTCCACGATGGAGAAAGCGACAATACAATCACCTTTCTGCAAATTCCGCAGGTTGCCATCTAAACTCTCTTCTGCCATCTTCAGAGGACTTAGACGTTCATATCGGTGTATATGTAGTCGATCACCACACAATGCTGTTAGCTCCTTAATAATAGGTACTACACGCTCCTCACCACATAAGTGGAGTTCTTTCGCTTTGACGCCGAGAACTGCTTGGGTCCAAGCCCAACCACGATCTTCTGATCCTATCATTTGGATTTCATCGATGACGGCAACATCGAGCACAGTATTGAGAGGAATCATTTCAACTGTACAGCTGGACATTTCTGCATCAGTAGTGTCATGCCCAACAGGTATTCGACGATCATCTCCAGTGATCAAATTACAACGCTTGCCTCGAGCATTCAGTCGCATATAAACTTCGTGTGCTAAGAGACGTAGAGGTCCAGCATAAAGCCCGGTTTCTGCCTCTTCCAAGCGCTTCAACGCATGATATGTCTTACCGGAATTTGTAGGTCCAACGTGAAGATGGATGTCTCTGTACCAACACCTCGTAGCTGGGAACCACTCAGTAGGAAACCTTAGATTTGCCAGGCTAGTCTGGTATTCCAGATCCTTCTTTGTAAAGTTTGGCGACACAAGGTAACCATAAAAAGCATACTTGACTTCCAGGTTAAATCCAGTGAAGTCGGTAGTCTTGAATATCTTCTTCAATCTCAGATAATGTGCATTCAGATCTGCTGCTTTAGTCTTCGTATTGGTGTCGGACTTTTGACTTTGTAGTATCTTATATTTGAAGACATCATACTCCGCCTGTAACTTGTCATTGTCCATGTCCAAGTTCTTGAACGTCTCATGCGCCTTCCAATCTTTACCCGCGTCTTGTTCAAGAGTGTCTAGAGCGTCATGCAAACTTCCATCAAAGTCCTTCTTCTCCCTAGTCCTTGGTCTATCTTGGCCACCACGCCTCGAAGACTCGCCATCTTTCAATGGCCTCTTTATACCCTGCGCGAAGGCTTTAAAGGGCGTCTTGACATTCGATTGCACCTCCAAGAATCGCATTCGAGCCATGGGGTCGGTACGTCGTTCCTGTTCGTTCTCTCGCTGTCGTTGTCGATCTCTGAGTTCCCACCTCTTCTCTCGATTCATTGAGAAGCGAAAACCATCTTCATCCACATCTTCATCTCGGCGTGGACGACGCGTGCCCGATGCCCTCTTGTTTCCATAGCCAGTGTTGCTCCGGGGTGCTCGTCGACCAAAATCTGGGTCACGAAGGCCTGCAGTGGTTGAAAAGTCGAGAGAGTGGCGAAAAGTGCAGAAGATGCAAGGCCGTGGTCGGCGTAGAACAGGTCGCATGCCACCAAGGATGTGCTGGCGAGGTGAAAAGATAGCAATATCCAGCGCCAGCCTTAATGCTATACTTTTAGATGTGTAATTCAAGTGCACCTGCTGCCTGTAAAAATCCCAAAAAAGAGATGACCGCATTCTGATGCCAAGACCATGAAATGCGGGGTGTTTCTCCTGCATGCATGCATGCTACTTCGTACCGACCAAACAACCATGCCGATAAAGGCAACAACAACCGCAAATATTATAGAGCAGTAAGCGGTCCAGTTCTAGACCCCTGTCTGCCAATCAAGAACCCACTTGTTTCATTCTGGAGACTCAATCTAGCGAGAGGCTTCGCTGAGAGGCTCAGGCGCAAGCGCCAACCGCGACTCCTGGGATGGCATCCATGCTCGATATTCAGCATGATGGCAAGTTTGGCAGCTGTATTTGTGGGTGAACGTTGTTCTAACATATCACAGCAATCCTCAAGGCTATCCGAGACGCTGGGCGCGGCCAGGTAAGCGATTTGGACATCTCCAGTTCGAAAGAGACTAAGAATTCGATAGTGGAAAGTGCTGGTAATTGATGAAAAGAGCTCAAAGCTCATGTACAACGTGGTTAAGGAAGATGAAATATTGAACGAACGCATCACGAGTATGCTTGTGCCACTCCACAGTCTACTCAGTCACGCCTGACTTACTTGTAGACATTGAACAGATTGAGCATCGACGAACGACCAATCGCGAGATGGAAGCAGTGTATTTTTTATCACCAGATGCGCACATTGTAGAGTGCCTCGTTGCAGATTTGGAAAGAAAACGTTATGCAGGAGCATCACTTCTCTGGACTTCTTGTAAGATTTATACAAGAGGCATGACATCCACTTCCGTGGCTTACACAGGTTTGCAGTATTGAAGCCGGCGTTACGTGCGCAAATAGACAATCACAAGTCAGCAAAAGCCCAAATACGTTCTTTCAACACACTTGATATCAGCTACTATCCACGCGAATCACATCTGGTCACTTTTCGCGATCCTTACAGCTTTCCTGTATTGTATCATCCACAATGCAACAACCTTGTCCGGGATCATCTCAACGACTTGGCACAGAATGTAAGATATACCGCATACCCGAGGGAACAGCTGTGATAACAGATGAAACAGATCGTCGCAGTATGCGTATCACTTGGAGAATATCCGACAATTCGCTACCACAAACCACAATCCTCCAGTCACGAGGCCTCGGTTCTCTGTTCTCATCTGGCTAAATTCGTCCAAGACCAAATTGACATGTATGCGACATATCACAATGATTTCCCGCCTCCATCCTCAAGACCACGAGGCACATTATATATCCTAGATAGATCCATGGATTTAGTGGCACCACTGGTACATGAGTTCACGTATCAATCCATGATCCATGATCTCTTGCCGATCAAGGAAGGAGAGAGAGTTACCTATAAGGTCACCACAAATGCAGGAGACGAGAATGAGGAAACAAAGGAGCTTGCAATTACCGAGAAAGACAAGCTCTGGCTTGCAAATCGACATCAGCATATGAAAGACACAATAGAAAAGTTGATGGGGGAATTCCAGAAGTTTCTGGACGCAAACCCACATTTTGCAAGCAAGAATGCGAGCGATGCTACCAATCTCAATGCTATCAAGGACATGATGGCAGGATTACCACAATTTCAGGAAATGAAAGAGGCATACTCGTTGCATCTCACGATGGCTCAAGACGCAATGAACGTATTCCAAAAGAGGAAACTTCCAGATGTTGCATCAATCGAGCAGGTGCGTAGATACATCCTGAAGCCCACCATTCAAAACTAACACTACAACAGACACTAGCCACCGGACTCGATGAAGAGTACAAAAAACCTCGGAATGTGACTGATCAAGTTGTACGACTTCTCGACGAGGACGACATTATCCTACCAGATCGCTTGAGGCTGCTAGCATTATACATTCTCTTTCGCGACGGGATTCTACCTGCAGATACATCAAAGCTCATGGCGCATGCAGGGCTCCAGCCTCAGGAAGGCGAAGTAATTCGCAACTTTACCATGCTTGGTGCACGTACCGCAAGACCACTCAAGGATACTTCCACGACGCGCCAGCCGCTGTTCCCTCAAGCTATACCTGGGCGCTCACTTAACCCGGAGGAAGACTATTCGCTATCACGCTTTCAGACAGCGCTCAAACAGTTACTCGATGAGCATTGCCGGGGATCTCTGAATCAAGAAACCTTTCCTTTCACGAAACCACAGCTCGACCCTTCAGAAGGCTTGGCAAGCGAAACAGCACAAGCTTCGTTACGGAGTGGCGCTAAGCCCACATGGGCTAGGACACGTACCACAAACATGAATGAGCCACGTCAAAGAGTGATTGTATTCATGGCAGGCGGCGCCACATACTCTGAGTCTAGAGCATGCTACGAGACGACGAAAGAGCTCAACAAGGATGTTTACCTCTTGACGTCGCATATGCTCACACCAGGCTTGTTCTTGCGGCAGGTTGGTGATCTCAGTATGGACAAGAGAAAGCTCGGCATTCCGGCAGAACAACCAAAACCACAAGCTCCAGCGCATCTGTTTGAGCCTGAACCCATGATAGCACCGCCTCCACAGCCCGTTGTACAATCGCAATCAACCCAGCAACCTTCAGCTCCACCACAACTACGGTCAAATAACCAGTCTCAGCCGGCACAAGTATCACGACCGCCGACCGCACAAATGAATACCTTGAGCATAGGTGAAGATGCCAGACCTTCAGCAAGCAGGTCTACTGTAGGCTCCATATTGAGCAGTGGAAGCAGCAAAAACAGCAGCGAAAAGTCGGGAAAAGATGGCGAGAAAAAGAAGAAGCTTTTCGGCCTATTGAAAAAGTAAAAGATGCATGACCAATATAATGGAATCTGTTCTGAACATGGACTCCAAACGTAATTATGATTATGTGAACTCTTCAATGTTTGAAGATTGGCGTTGTTTTGTTGTTGCTGCATTCCTCATACCTTTCGTTGGCCACTTGGCATGTGCTTGCTCAATATCTCACTTGTTTCCCAGCTCGTACTTCTCGATATCAAGCCACACTACTATTTTGCAGGATGTCAAAAGTAATCGTCAGTCAGCTCCTATGTGCTGTATTACTCCTCAACCTCGGAGACGCTACTAGAGTCCCAGACATCAAGACCAAGAACACGCCAATTCATCAGCAACGATGGCCTGCAGGAGCCTCTCACAAAGCTCTCTGGAACACGCCACCTGTTCCAACTAACAAAGGTGAATCATTCACCGTCGAACGTCACAAGAACCCCAAGTTTGTCCGTAATGGTCCTGCCGCAAAAGAGCAGGCATTTAGCAAGTATGGTTGGGATGTTAACGCTACGCCTACACACACTTTTGCTCGCCAAACAGCGAATGCGGGTCCTGAAGCGACTGGTGTGAAGAAGAGACAAGGACAGGTTGGAACTGTGCAGGCAACACCGGAGCAGTTGTATTCGGAATATCTTTGTCCTGTATCCATTGGTGGACAGACTTTGATGATTGATTTTGGTACGTCCATATCAAGATGCATTCGTGCTGACATGATTAGCTAACGAAAGCGTTTTTTCCTTGTGTAGATAGCGGTTCAGCCGATTTCTGGGTCTTTTCGACTGCTCTTCCGGCTAATGAGACGAGCAACCATACACTGTATGATCCTACCAAGTCTACCACGTCGTCTGCTCTCCCTGGATACAACTTCAGCATCACGTATGGTGACGGTAGTGCGGCGTCTGGTATTGTGGGTTACGACAAGGTAGTGATTGGTGGTGCGACTGTGACGCAGCAAGCAATCGAAATGGCTACATCGGTGACACAGAACTTCATGGACGACACCGACAACGACGGCGTCATGGGGCTCGGCTTTAGCAACATCAACAACGGTACGTCTTCATAACTCATATTCCTTCTACACCTTCACGTACTAACCCTATCTCTCTCAGTCTACCCAACCCAACAAGCCACCATCTTCGACAACCTCGTCTCCACCCTCTCCTCCCCCGTCTTCTCCGTCGACATGCGCGAAGCAAGCTCCACCTCCTTCTTCTCCTTTGGCTCCGTCCCAAGCACCTCCTATAAAGACACCCTAACCACTCTGCCCTGTTTCCCTGGTAACGGCTACTGGGAGTTCCTAAGTCCCTTCTACGCAATCAACGGCACCCTGAAATACAACCTCCTCTCCTCCCCCGCCATCGCCGACACCGGCACGAGTTTGCTCATCGTGGACGGTGCCGTCGCAGACGACTACTACACTCAAATATTCTTGCCCGGCCCCGATCCCGGCAGCAATAACGGCGCGCTCCAAGCTGGCTACAGCAGCGATTACCAGGCGTACATCTTTCCTTGTCAGGCCGACATTCCGACCTTTGGAGTCAGCGTCGGTAATAGGATGGTCACGGTGCCGAAGGAGTATGTGAATTATGCGAATTTGGATGATACTGATACCTGGTGCTATGGAGGGATTCAGGATAATGGAGGCTTTGAATTGCAGATTTATGGGGATGTTTTTTTTAGGAGTACGTTTGCTGTTTTCGAGAATAGTACGGGCGCGAGTGGAGGCGCGGGGTTGGTGGGGTTGAGGTTTGGTGAGAAGGCGGTGTATTGAGGTGGTGGATGTGGGATGGGGAAGAGGAAATGGCGTGGAGGATGGCGTCGAGAGGTTTGAATGGGAGGAGAGTGCAGGTAAGTGATTATTGTTCTCGTGGGTGTCGTGGATGATGGATGTGCTTAGCGAATTGGAGACGAAGCAGTGATATAAAGATGGTCGGAGATGAGGTTGGTGGTGGAAGTAACGAGTTTCTGGCGTACAGCGTTGGGTATAGTCGAAAGTGTTGTCTCTCATTAGTATCTCAATCACTTTCGTTAACAGCATACGGAAAATAGCCATGGTGTTATTTCCTTTTCAAACCCAGCCGCCCTCAGATTGAGCTTCTAGCCAGATATATCTGCCGCATTTGTTGTTGTTCTACAACGTGATCATCTCTAGTCGTATTCCTCGACCTCGCTCACCCGCTTAAGTGTTGAAGTGCTGACCCGGTCCATCTTTGTTAGTCCACTTGACTATCTTGAAGCTCTTCAGGCTTAGACGCAGCAATAGATTAGCCTTTAACTGGGTGACAAGAATTCTTGGACCTCAAACTAGAAGTGAGGGGGCCAGATTCCCTCATGGACCAGCCAGAAGTCGTCGAAGGAGTAAAGGATGACATCGCTGTATTGAGCTGTTGGAGGACAGAAGCGGACATAGCTGCTATGGCGTCTCTCCTGTCAACATTTGCAATTGACTCGAGGTTTATCGTAGAGAGAAACTTTGTGCTGGTGTGTGGCTGATCTGGGTTGAGACTCAGTGTGTTCGCTAGATGAGAAAGGATACCTTTCTGCTTCGCTGGGGTTCTCAGGCGAGGGAGGCTTGTGTTTGTGACAAGACTTGTACACTCTCCTTTGAGTGTGGTTTGGTAAGAGCTCCTCAGTCGTCTTGAGGGATCTGGCCCTTATCAGAGCATAATCTGCTCGTCGTACGTATTGAATGAGCCAACTCCATGCACGAACATCATTGTGTTTCGAGATGTCAGAGTCGTTGATGTTTGATGGCAGTCGACGTGATGTTGTTGAGCTAGCAGTACAAAAGCATCAGCTCGGTGCTGCACCTATCAATAACTGCCACCCTATGGTTCATGGACCTCTTCTGAGTGTTGAGAACAACCTTGCCTAGAATCCAAAGTCAATGGTGAGTAGTGTCTCTTTCAGACTCTCCTTGCTCGATACGGAACTTGTTCGAAGCAACACACATCCTGCGGATGATTGGTTAGGCAGAGAGCTAACACAGGAGAAGCTATCACTTCCTCGACGTACTTACCAGATATCAGAAGTGTCTCCTTGTGGCGACGCAAAGTCTTCCGCGTTGAGCTTTGCAATTTCGGCTTTCATCTCCCTGACGAAATTGTCCATGTCCCGGTGATACTGACGCGTGTTCATAACCCACTCCAAAAATTCAATCCTCGTCTTCGGATCGAAGCGAACCATCGTCGTCCCAGGCAGCTTCACCTCCTCATCCCATACCTTCATGTCATACTCCATATAGCATACCTGAGATGGTAATCCGAAGTGTCGTGTCATATAGTTCACCTCCTTCTTTAGCGCTCTTTTGCTTAAATACAATATGTCGATATAGTGCCAAGGGTGGAGGCGAATTCCAATAGCGTAGCGAAAAACAGCTTGAACGAGCCCGCAGAGATCGGTTGGCTCGGCGAGGAACTCAGCAGGCGTCATGCTCCTAGAACCGAATTGACAAGTTATGTTATCATAGGGCGGTCTAGTATGAGGCAGGAAGCTGTCTGTCATGACGACGGGCGGTTGCATATGGTAAACTGGACAACCTCCTATGTGTTCGGGAAGAGGCAGAATCTCCTCCTTTGAGACTCTAATTGTCTCCAGCTGAACGAGCCAATAGTTCTTTGTGTGACTGAAACAAACTGTGCCATATTGGGCTAGTTCTGGGAGAAATAGTTTGAGGAAAGCAACACGACCACTTTGTACCCTCTCGTCCTCGATGGTTTTGGGAATCGTCGTGGCTAGGTATCGCGCGTGTTCAATGTCTGCGGGTGATGCGTACTCCGTTGCGGCGGTGATGAGTGGCTTGTGCTGTACAGGTCTTAGCATTTTCGCAAAACCAAGTAGGCAACAAGTAAGAGACACCATCGCGACAGGTTGATCTGAGTACTTGACAACGTAAGTACTGCTTGATAAAGATTGGATGTTCGTGTGCGGTGATGATGGATGATGGATGACTTCTTAGCTACTATTTGTTCTTTCACCTTTCCGCACTTTCCGTTTTCTGAGCGTGAAAAACTTACGGGTTGCCACGGTGTCATTGTTAAAGTACAATTAGATTCCCTGGCTCACCCTCTTACAATCATCCTTCATTTAGCTCCTATAGTTACAATAGTACCACCACCAGAAGTCAGGGGCAGTTCTCATAGGACCTGCAAATGTCTGTAAGATTAGCAGTAACTTAGTTGCAATAGCGAACACTAATGTTAAGCCGAGTTCACATTGTATCTTAATTTTCACCATGTTATTGTTTCATGCAATACTGTACAATTCGGTCGTTAAATGCTTTTAGTCTCGGTCTATCGTATTTTTCAGCATTTCCGCGTCGCATTCAGCGATTTCCCCTTCAATGTCCGTGCCCATCGTCCTCGCCGCCACCTCTTTGCTCCGGATCCAGCTTGATCATCGTGTCAATGCGCATGATAGCCACGCAAGCCTCTACTGCACTCTTCAACTGCTTGACCTTGCTTAAACTTGGCTCCAAGACACCCATCTTTATGCAGTCAGTGACCTTGTTCTTCTGCAAGTCAAGACCGTAGTTTTTGTAGTTTCGCTTATGCGCCAGAGCTTTCGCATCATCCTGTTCTGCCGCTGATAGCCTTGGCTTGGCTCCACCGGCACCTGTGCTGCCTTCGCCATCGATGTTGGATCCTGATGATGTCGTTGGGTCGGAAGAGAGACGCTGTGAGATGGCGTGTCTTGAACGTAGTTGAGTCACTAAATCGGTGGCGTCTAATGCAGCGTTTGTGGCAAGAGTTTTGGGGATGACGAGGAGACTTTGCGCAAAAGCGCCAATGGCGAGTTGCTCCCGGCTTCCTACACTGGTCGCCCACTCTTCGAGGTAGATGTGTAATGCTGTCTCGACTGCTCCTCCACCAGGGACAATGCGTCCTGACTCCAGCGCACGCTTTACTGCGCACAAAGAATCGTGTACAGAGCGCTCCATCTCGTCAAGCTGGTAGTCGTTGGGTCCACGGAGGATGATTGACGCTGAGCTATGTGCCTTGGTGCCTTTCACTAAAATACACTCATCATCTGAAATGCGCTCTTGTACAACTTCCTCAGCATGACCTAGCGAGCTGGCCTCGAACTTCTCATCGCCGTCCAGGTCAGACAAGCTGGAAATCAGAGTCGCACCTGTAGCTTTGGCAATCCGTCGTAGGTCCTCCTTCTTGCATCTCCTCACAGCAATAGCACCCTTCTCGATAAACAGCTTGAGGCAGAGGTCATCAATACCTTTCGTGGTCAGCACAACGTTGGCGCCAGCCTTCAGTATCATCTCAACACGCTCCAGCACTATATCAGCCTCACGTTGGCGAATCTTCTCGAGTTGTGCCGGGTCGTCGATAGTAATCTGTACACCAAGCTTCATGCGCTCCTTTTGTAAGTTCATGTCCAGACAGGCAATCTTGGCATCTGTGATTCTGGTCTTCATTGCTTGGGAAGCAACAGTACAGTTTAGAGCGTAACCCTTGATAAGTAGAGATTCCATTGATGATTGGCCATGCGCTTTGAGGATGTTGACTGCCTTGACGGGGTATTTCGTTTCCTTTTTCGGTGTGACTGTTTTGACGGCTTGCATAGCATCCACTACCATGTCTGCGAAGAAATCCGAGTCGGAACCAATAATCTTACTAGACATGGACGTCTTTGCAATGTTCAGAAGTGATTCTCGTCCCAAGTTGTCCACCTTTGTGCTGATGTTCTCGGACATGTATCGAACTGCTTCACGAAGGGCAAGACGGTAGCCGCTGATGATTGTAGTGGGGTGAATGCGATTGTTCATCAGGTCGTTGGCGCGACGCAGGAGCTCTGCTGCGATAAGCACGACTGAGGTTGTGCCATCACCAACTTCTTTATCTTGTTGTTGCGCAAGGTCAACCAAGATCTTGCCAGCAGGATGTTCGACGTCGAGAAGACTGAGGATGGTGGCACCGTCATTCGTTACTGTCACATCTCCAATATCGTCCACCATCATTTTGTCCAGTCCTGATGGTCCGAAGGAGCTTCTGACAATATTCGCGATTGCTGTTGTGGCCTGCACATTCTGATCTCGTACATCAGCACCGGTAATCTTCTGACCTCCTAGAACTAACAAGTGGTGTCAGCTCGAGTCCAATGCTGCAGGCTGTTACTCTTACACAATGTGCCAGCATTTCGCGGAGCTTCAAATATCCCAGCCATGGTGGATGGCTATCAAGAGAAGGACGTGTCAAACTCTTGACGAGAGTAAACGCAGAGTTGACAGGGATAGGCTGGTATTTGGGCAAGTCGGGCGTGATTGAGGTACAGCGCTTGATGTTGATAGTGTTGTCGCTGGTCGTTTGATCTTTCCAATTTTTGAGAACGCGCTTTGGACCCTTGATTTCAAACGTGTTTCAGGTTGGTTGCATTTCATAATTGTCATTCGTAGTGACTCATTCTGCTGAAGCTCACACCACTATCGCAAGCTCTTTTTCTACCTTCCATTGGGTCTCAGTTCCGGCCCTCTCATCAAACCCACCATGTCTTCCGAAAACCAAACCCCGACACTCTCGACCGCCGACCCTGAGCTCACTGACCGCTCGGTTGCAGCTGAGAAAGAGGTTGATATGACCCAAGTTGCTGCTAATGCAGAGAAGAAAGAAAAGGCCGCGAAGCCAAAGAAGGAGAAAAAGGACAAGCCTGCACAACAGCCCAAAGCACAACAACAAAAGAAGAAAGTAGATGAAGGTTCAGCTCTGATTGGTATCACAACGCTAAAAGAGGACGACCTTGCAGATTGGTATCAGCAGGTACTGCTGAAGGGAGAGTTCCTGGAGTATTCTGATATTCCAGGTTGTTTCATCCTCAATGTACGAGTATAGGATTGAGTGGTCAAAGATGTCTAGCTGATATGTTGAATAGCCTGCGTCGTATGCCATCTGGGAAAAGATTCGCGATTACTTCGATGCAAAGATCAAGACAATAGGCGTGCGCAACTGTTACTTCCCCATCTTCATCTCGGAAAAGTCATTGGCAACAGAAAAGGAACATCTCGAGGGTTTCGAGGCAGAAGTCGCTTGGGTTACTATGGGGTATGGCCAAGATATGAATGATTGAGTCCAAACCACTCGTGCTGACAGTATTCTAGAGGAAAGGAGAAGCTCACAGATCGCTTAGCTGTCCGTCCAACATCCGAAACAGCAATGTACCCATACTACGCCAAGAAGATTCGCTCACATAGAGATCTCCCTCTTCGTCTCAACCAATGGAACAACGTCGTACGATGGGAGTTCAAGCACGCCATCCCCTTCCTCCGCTCACGAGAGTTCTTGTGGCAAGAAGGTCACACTGCTCATATGACTCACGAAGGTGCTCGCGAAGAAGTACTCAAGATCCTCGATTGGTATGCTGCGATTTACGAAGAGCTCCTTGCTGTTCCTATGGTCAAGGGCACAAAGACAGACAACGAAAAGTTTGCAGGCGCCGAATACACCACAACTGTTGAAGGCTTCGTTCCATCGACGGGTCGTGGTATTCAAGGAGGTACTAGTCATTGTCTCGGCCAGCACTTTAGCAAAATGTTCGGCATCACCGTCGAGGATCCTTCTCCTACAAAGGAAGGTGAAGAGAAGAAGCCTCCACTCCACGTCTGGCAAAACTCATGGGGTTTCACTACCCGCTCTATCGGTGTAATGGTCCTCGTGCATGGAGACAACAAAGGCCTCGTCATCCCTCCTCGCGTCGCAGAAGTCCAAGTCATCATCATCGCCGTCGGTATCACTGCCAAGACATCCGCCGAAGAACGTCAACGCATGTACGGCGAGTGCGACTCGTTCTGCGAGGTCCTGAAAGAAGTCGGCGTTCGCGCAGAAACCGACCTACGCGAAGGCTACTCCCCAGGCTACAAATTCAACGACTGGGAACTCAAGGGCGTGCCGTTACGCATTGAATTTGGACCCAAAGATAGCGAGAAGCACGTCGTTACGGTATCTCGACGTGATGGAGGTGACAAGTCCACCATCCCCATCACAGACCTCAAGACTGCTGTCCCAGATCTTCTCGAGACTATTCAAGCTGATATGTTCCGCAAAGCTGAAGCAGAGTTCCGTGCTCACCGTGTTCAGATCAACGAGTGGAAGGACTTTGTTCCCTCGCTCAACGCTAAGAACGTGTGTCTCATCCGTCACTGCCTGGGAGGTAAGTGTGAAGATGAGATCAAGGAGTTGAGTAAGAGACAGGGACAAGGTGATGACATGGCAGAGGATGCAAGAGCCCCGAGTATGGGTGCGAAGAGTTTGTGTATTCCATTTGAGCAGCCGGACGGCATCGTTGAGGGCGAGACAAAGTGTACGAACCCGAACTGTGAGGCGAAGGCGAAGAAGTGGGTCTTGTTTGGCAGGAGTTACTAGATTGAGGTGGTTGTAGAAGTGAGTAACATGCATTATGAATTAAAAGATACGACGAGCAAAAAGCATGAGCATATAGGAGGCAAAGATATCCAATACCATCCTCGATTAAGAATAGATCGCAATGTTCATCGCATGATAAGACGAGACCGGATGTCTGCACGCATCGCACTAAATGTTACTGATGGGCATAGCAATTGACGTTTGGGCTTGGTTTGCGTTTCATCACATCGCTGGTGAATCCGAAAGTGTAGTAAGGTAATCACGATGAACCACAGTATAGCCTTGTCGAACCATGACACACCACGTTGTGATTTGGTCAAGTCCACGTCACCGAGCAGATACATCTTGAGAATTGAGGAAACACGTTTGCTAAGCTGCATCAATCTCCTAGTCTGACCAGCATATTGAGAAGGAGATATTAGCAGCGCCATGTCAACAAGAATCAATGCTGCTTCAACGAACCGTACTCTACCAACGATCCAAAGAAAGAACTATTCCCACACGAGACTGTCTCTCACTTCCTGACCGGACTTCCTGATCTGGACCCAGCCCCACTGCCTTCTCCTCTTTCCTCCCTATAGAGGTCGCTGAGGACCTTCGCTCTTAACTCCTGGAATGCCATCATGCCATCACTACTAGCGTCCACCAATTCCAACACCTTCTCCGCATCCCAAAAATGCTTCTTCACTGCACTGTCTGGCTGACAGAATGTCCTGATGCTGATCTCTTTTGCCAACTTCTTCCATGCTGCGAGCACAGACAACAACTTCGTGTGTCCTATACCATTGCCAGAACCAATGCCAATGCCAACGAAATGCATTGTGTCCATGTTCAAAATAACCAGGTCGCGCTGAGTGGCGAGGTCGTAACGAAAGCCAATGACTTGTGGACGACCTTTGTGGCGCCAAATGTCCACAATCTTGCGCACGGAATCAGTCGACACACGGCCGTAAGTAAACTCGTGAAGAATGAATCGGTTTGTTTCGACAGTGAGGAGAAGCTCGAGCTCCATGTACAGTTGACCTTGGCTGTACGGTGCGAGAGTGATTGGGAAAGTGCTTGGTGCCGAAGGAAGGTCATTCGAGATGTTTGGCAGACTGATATTAGGTAGATTTGACATGAAGTCAGACACATGGTCTTTGACACGACCAGCGAATTGGCTGACGATGTGTGGTTTGCGAGTAGGAGTGGTATCAGGTTGACCAAGGAGACCACCTTCGCCGAATAGCTTCTTCATTGGTGATCGGATGACTCGCTCGTTACTTGCCGGATCAATTGCTTCGACTTTGTATCCTCGGGGCTGATAGACTTGTTCTGTTTGTTCTGTTATCACGCTGAGTGTTCTCTTTGGACTGGTGGAAGGTGTTTTGACGGGAGCAGTACTCTTGCGCTTGCCGCCGGCATGACACGCAAGCGAGGCTGTTTTGAGTGGCTTCCCAGTGGCATCAGACAAGGAGCGCACCAGGAGAGAAGTGTCTGTGGAGATGAGGCTATTTGAACTGGTCTGACGATTGGGTGTAGAAGAAGTACGTTTGTGGCCAGGATTTGAGTGGTGTCTCAAAATTGTACCCATAGTGGAAGTAGAGTCACGGTCCTTGGTGTAGTTCAGGTCGGACTCGTGGAAGTAAAACTTTTCTGATGGAAGTATGCTGTCGCGGAAGCGATATGGCATAAGGTAAGGATTGCCAGCAGCAACACTGTTGAAGCGGGAAGTCCTAAGACGTGATCAGTAGATCAAGATAATATTGAGCGTGTCATCGCTTACAAAGTGGCTTCGGATTCCGTGTTATGGCCAGTCATGGCTCTGTTGTCCTGCTCCATAGTTGTGAGCCGCAGAGGAATGCCAAAACACGACCAAATTTAGGGAATGGGAGTGCTCGAATGAGAGTAAGTGCAAGTATGAGATACATGAGCAAGTAAGGTATACATTTCTTTGTTGATACACGTCATATGTTGTTGTGGGCAACAAGACCCAAGGCAATTTTAACCTGAAACGAGTTTCAAATGTTAAGATGAAGCAGGATTATGGATTGCCCAAGCACAATCTGTCAATCTTCCACTCTTGCTTGGTCAAACATGTCAGAAAGTTGTGGCACCTCACTGTCTGATTTGCTTCTTTCTCCGAGTCCTGATTTTTTGACTGTAATTCTCGCGAAAACATTCTTTGAGCTCAGGACGAGTCTGTCTTTTGTCCTTTGCACGCTTTCGCTGGAAAAGGTCGACCTCTTTAACATTGGTCGAGTTTTTGAACGGTCGCTCTGGATATCGAAAGACTCTATCGTTGTTGATGGCGTCTTCGGAGGAGTTTTGCAGCTCGAACAGGTCGTGTTCGATGACACAAGTGTTTCGCTCGAGGCTGTGGAACTTGCGGCGTGCAAACGCCCGCCAGGCCGGATCCAAACTTGCTTCATGTGGTCACGACGCCTTTCACCATGTTGTCTGTCAGTAGAGCCAGCGTCGAACGAAAGCATGTCATCTTGTTTACCACGGCGCGTAAGGATCGCCTTCGCCGCCTAAACCAGCAGCATTGTCCTTGTTCTCGATGAGCTCAAAAACAATGTCTATGGCTCGTTCGACATGAGATCGTCCGAACCGTTCGGTGACTGCTTCTTTGAGGTACAACATGCCGTCTGCATAGCGCACGAGCGAAGGTAACCTTTCAACTATGCCGAGTTCAAGTGAGATGAAATCGTGTAAATCGACTTGTGCTTCGGTACAATCGCTGATACTGTCAGCTTCATCCACTTCGAGCACTGTCTCTAATGCTCGAGACGTGGTTTTGCCTTTCGTCATGTCGCAGTGATGAGAACTTTGAAGTCCGGGAGAACCAAAACTCTAGCCAGAGCTCAAGCTTTGACTGTTTGTGGCAAGCGCATCGGCCGCGACTTCCCAAATTGACATGATGAGGAGACTACGCACCAACGTCCAAGTGATGCAAGATGCTCAAAGAAAGTGACATTTCCAAGATCTGCTTTTATGAAATTGCGAACATGTCTGAAACATGACAACAGAAAATCTTGGTCTGCGCGACAATTATCACGAAACAAACACGAAATCGACACGCTCTCTGATCTAGACAAAACTGGTTGTTTCACCTCAGGTTTCAAGTTGTTGTGCTAAGGTGGAGAAGCGGGGTATGTAGCGCAAGCCGTTCCGGAGTTCAGATGGCGGCTCGAGTTTACGGCATTTAATGAGGAAGTCCACTTGCCGACTGAGCACTCCGTCTACAAGCTGGAGTTTGGAGAGATCCATGTATAAATCTTGTCTTGGGCTTTAAAAACTATCTGACCACATCTGGCAGCCTTTCTTTCTTTTGTTGACCGAAGCTGTGAATTCTTGCACTATCATTATCTCTAACATCATTATCCCTCCCTCTTACCGGTCCTTCCGATATGGTGACCAACGTTGATATTGTTATCGTTGGAGCAGGACCAGTCGGTCTTGTCCTGGCTGTGTGTCTTGCAAGATGGGGCTATTCAGTAAAAATAATTGACAACAGGTCAGAGCCCACACCTACAGGACGGGCCGATGGTATTCAACCCCGATCACTCGAGTTTTTGAGGAATATGGGCGTCAAGGGCGACCTCTTTGCATTCAAGCCTGCTCGTGTATACGAAGTCGCTTTCTGGGACCCTCAAGCAGCTGGAAAGGGTATTGGCAGGACGGGTACTTGGGCGTCGTGTCCAAAGTTCATCGACGCCAGATATCCCTTTACAGCACTATTGCACCAAGGTTTAATTGAAAGAACCTTTATCAAAGATTTGGAGAAGAATGGCACCACAGTGCAAAGGCCGTGGTCCATCGCTGATTTCGAAAAGGATGGAAAGGATCCTCAGTATCCAGTTTCTATCAGGCTGGAAAAGGTGGAAAGTGACGAGGTTGAGCACGTAAGGGCAAAGTATTTGTTTAGTGGTGAAGGTGCAAGGAGCTCCATCAGGCAGAAGTTGGGCATTCAGATGCAGCACAAAGATCCTATTGCTCACGTCTGGGGTGTGATGGATGGTGTTGTGAGAACAGACTTTCCTGATATCAAGGTACGTGACCAAGACAGTCTCAACGAATCTGCGACTGATTTCGGCTTTCAGATGAAATGCACGATCCACTCGGACCATGGCTCGATCATGGTCATTCCTCGTGAAGCCAACATGGTCAGACTTTACATTCAGGTTGCCTCCTCGACAGACAAGGACTGGAACCCTCGCAAAATTGTATCGCAAGAAGAGGTTCAGGCAACTGCAAAGAAGATCTTGGCACCTTATTACATTGAATGGGACCGTATTGAGTGGTACTCTTGCTACCCCATTGGTCAAGGTATTGCAGAGCGTTATTCTCTTGACCATGAAAACATTTTCCTTGGTGGCGATGCATGTCATACACACAGTGTGAGTTACAAATCTTCCACAATCGACTTTTCATCAACTGACACTTTTTCTCAGCCCAAAGCAGGTCAAGGCATGAATACTGCTTTCCTTGACGCACAAAACCTCGCATGGAAGATTCACCACGTCGAAGCCGGTTTTGCGTCCAAGTCCATCCTTCGCACCTACGAATCCGAGCGCAAGAGAATCGCTGAGAACCTTCTAGACTTTGATGCTCGTTACGCAAAGCTCTTCTCAACACGACTACCAGCAGCAGAAGAAGTTGCAGGCGCAGCAAAGGTCACTGCAGAGAGAAACGATGAGCCCGAGAACGAGTTTGTGAAGACTTTCAAGGAGAGTTGCGAGTTCACAAGTGGATATGGTGTTGCATACCAACCAAACATCTTCAACTGGTCACCCGAGGGACATTCCGCGAGCAAGAACCAGGTGTTTTTGCGCTATCCCGAACAGACTGCTCTACGTACAGGACGTGTCTTGATACCATCTACGGTCACTCGTGTCACGGATGCCAACCCAACTCATCTCGGTAAATCTTATTCAGCTTCATTGGCTCGCACAAACTGCTAACAAACACACAGAACAAGCCATCCCAATGAACGGATCCTTCCGCCTCTTCGTCTTCGCCGGCGAACCAAAAGCTCCCGCAACACGCGCCGCTCTAGCCTCTTTCTCCCAACACTCCCTCGCCCCCAGCAGTTACTTCAGCAGCTTCCTCCGTCCCGACGCCTCAAGCGTGTCTTACCACGAGCTACACAACCCTCACTCCCGCTTCCTATCCTTCTGCACCATCTTTGCAGCACCACACTCTTCCCTCTACAACGTTGGTGGCAAAGGCGGTGTCGGCGACATATTACCTGAGTTCTTGGCAAGGTATAGAGATAACATATTTGCTGATGATATTGCTGATTGGAGAGTTCCTGAAGTGCAAGGACCTGGTGCAGCGCACAAGAAGATGGGCTTTGAGCGTGGTGTGGTTGTCGTGAGACCGGATGGATACGTGGGATGTGTGGTCAAGTTGGTGGAGGGTGAAGGGACAGTGACGGCGTTGAACGAGTACTTTAGTGCGTTCGTGGGGAAGAGTCTGGGTGGTGCTGGTGGTGTGAAGGCACAGTTGTGATTGGTCTGCCACTGGAGGAGGATTGGGTAGGCAGCCTATTTATACGGCTTGTTGATGAATTCTTTAGATATGTCATGCGAATCTGATAACTCTTAGAGATTGATGCTGTCGTTGTTGTGTACACTGCATCAACTCGAGTGAGTTCATGACCTTCTCCAAAGCTGTCACTGCTCCACCTCAATACAGCAAGAGGTAAATCTAGACAAGAATAGGCCTCATGACTGTTCTAGATTTTCCCATCCTGCATTTGTCTGCATTACGATGCAGCAGACCCAGGCAGCGTTGTAAAAGCACACCATCTCGCAGCTATATCAGCAATCTTCACCGTCTTTCCCATCCATCCTCTATTCCCAACATGCCCAAACGTTTTCGTCGTCGCATTGAGTATTTGTACCTGTTCCCGCCACGGATTTTCAGGCACAGATATTACCACTTCCCTTGCTGACGACTGATCGGCTTCCTCGTTGTCAGCATCCATAGGCTCATCCAGAGGATCAGAGTGGTCATTGACTCGTATTGTGGCCACAGCTTCGGTGCTCTCAGGATACTCGAAGAGCACCAGCCTGTGCTTGATTTGCCAGGCAGCCTCGACAGCTGCAGCTATTGCTTTGTGAAGACCTTGTGCTGAATACGACGCTGTGGGTCTATGCATGCGAATGAGGTTTAGGATGGCTAACATGGGTGGTTCCTCCCCCGTTGCAGAAGCAAACTCTTTCGATGATAGAGTAGCTATTTGCGCATGAAAAACAGCTACAGAAGGACAGAAGAGTAATTTGATCCTCCTGGAAATCGCTAGTAATCCCAGCGTTCGAGCGAAGAGTGGGTACTCGATGGGATCAATTATAGATGGCGATGTGGTGTTGGAAGGAAGCTCGCCTGCTGTTGTAGATTCATTTTGTTCTGGCTCGTGGCATCTGTTAAGAACAGATTTTTGTAATTGTAACAGGAAAGATTGCCTTGTTGTGCATATTACTAGAATAGCCCTAGCTGGGGCATGCTGGGTGACGAATTGGATGAAGTCGATGAGGGGAGCGGGATGATAGACAGTAGGATAGTGAATAATTTCTGTGTTATTGCCTTTCATCCTCACACGACTTCCGGTGTGAGTATCTGTGTTGACACTGCATAATTTGGCACGGCCTCTTCTGACGCTGATGGAAGTTTATAGCGAGTGATATGAAGCTTGAACCAAAAGATTTGTCGGCGTGTCAGATGCGTTTCAGGCTGCATGACTCGTGAATGCCAAGACTTGGAGATGTCAATGGTGCTGGTCTGAAACTTGTGTAAACCAATATCTGAGTCGGCTTGTTCAGTGGAGTGAGGATGGAGTCGATATCGAGGATTAGTAGCATGCTGGAGACAGGTAGGCTTCGACATATTGTCTGCTCGCATCTTCCAGGCACGACCGACTAATGCGAAGCCAGCGCGGGATCTGACATTGGAAGCCGCGAGAGATGCCAGTGCTCTACGAAGACCCGCTTCGACGTCCGTGCCCACGGTCCAGCTGAAGAAGCTCCTCGACAGTCGAAACGAGCGGGAGGTTCTGGAAGGCCTCCGTAAAGTTGTTGCGGTACGTAGTTCTAGTATTCCAGGCCACCTGTGCACACTTTCAGATCCATACTCATGCTCAACGTTGCCAGCTTTCCTACCGCCAACCAGCTCCTACCGGTCCTCCTCTACTATTCTCCTCAGTCATCAAGAACATCGCCTCTCCCTCACTACCTATCAAGAAGCTCGTATACATCTATCTCCTCCAAAATGCAGAACATGAACCAGACACGGCCCTCCTGGCAATCAATACAATACAAAAGACGCTATCAGCATCAGACCCACATCTACGAGCACTGGCACTACGGGTCATGTCAGGCATTCGAGTACCAGTCATTTCTCAAATTGTCAATCTTGGTATCAAAAAGGGCTGTGCAGACATGAGTCCCTTGGTCCGGAAAGCAGCTGCTCTGGCTATACCAAAATGCTGGAGGCTTGATCCATCTACATCGCCGCAGCTGCTGGAGTACCTCACATTGCTTCTGGGCGACAAGCAATACTTTGTAGCTGGAGCAGCAGTTATTGCATTCTTGCAAGTATGCCCAGACAGGCTAGACTTGATACACAAGCACTACCGCGGCCTTGTCCGCAAACTGGTTGATATGGATGAGTGGGGACAGCTTGCAACACTACGTCTCATGTTGCAGTACTCTCGACGTTGCTTTCCACAGACCACGCGGCGAGTTACCAAGAACGGCTCGAAATCGACAAAGGGCTTTTATGGTGACGAGGAGTCTGAGGAAGAGGATGATCACGAAGCGATTGAAGAATCTTACCTCGATCCAGATCTCGAACTCCTCCTTAAGCATGCCCTGCCACTTCTCCAATCACGAAATTCAGCAGTTATCATCGCTGTGACACGGCTATACCTCTACTTAGCACCATCAGATTCACCTTACATCACATCCGCGATCGGGCCTCTGATATCCTTGCTACGCTCTGCGACCGACATCCAACAAGTAGCTCTGTACAACATTGTGCAAGTTGCACTCCTGCACCCTCTCTCATTTGTACCATACACAACACACTTCCTAGTCCGCTCAACCGACCCGCCACAAATCTCCAGTCTCAAGCTCGAACTACTCACGCTAGTCTTCCCTCACGCGCCACCCCACGGCCAATCTCTCATCCTCAGCGAACTTGCCCACTTCTCACGCGCAAGCACACCCTCAATGATTCAGGAAGCCGTCCGCGCAATCGGTCGTTGCGCCCAATCATCACCCCCAGGCAGCGCAACGTCACTACGGTGTCTGCGTCTGCTTCTCGCGCAACTCAGCAGTTCAAACGGGTCGCTAGTCGCAGAGTCATTGACTGTGATACGGCATCTGATACAAGCGAATCCAGACGCTCACATCAACACCGTAACACGACTGGCCAAAAACCTAGATACAATGACAAATCCACAAGCACGCGCCAGCATCATCTGGCTCGTCGGCGAATTCGCCGGCATCAATAACGGCGACAACATCGCCGCGGACGTGTTGCGCATACTGATTAAAGGATTCGTCGACGAAGCGGAGGAAGCGAAATTGCAAATCGTGTTGTTGGGAGCGAAAGTGTATCTCTTGCATTTGAATCGCGAACAAGAACGACAACAAGAGCATAACCAACAAGACGAACATAACGACGAAGAACAATCATCCCATCCAATACCTAAACTCTACCACCATCTCCTCCACCTAGTCCGCTACGACTCCTCGTACACCCTACGCGACCGCAGCCGCACCTACCGCGCCCTCCTCTCCAACCCAGCCTCAACCCAATTAGCCTCCCTCCTCCTGCTCGCCCCAACACCCATTCCATCAGCTCCATCACCATCCGAAAGCCGAAAAGGTTTCACGCTAGGTAGTGCGTCTCTTGTCATCGGGAGCGGTGGCGAAGACGGCATGGCTGGCGTAGGAAGCGAAGGGTTTAATGGGTACGAAAGTGTTCCGGAATGGGTGCAGTTGGGTCAGGAGCCGGATAAGAGGTTACGAGAGGAGGAGGTTGGTGGAGGGGTGTATGTTCCTGCGGCGCAGAGGGCGCTGATGGTTAGTGCGAGTGAGCGGTTGGATGCGTTGGGCGGTGTGGATGATCATGATCATGGGATTGGAATAGCGATTGGTATGGGTGCGAAAAAGGCAGGCAAGGAGAAGACGTTGGATGATTGGTTGGCTGAGGATGAGAAGGGTGTTGCTGGTGATAATGATAGTGAGGAGGAGGATGAGGAGACAGAGGAGAGTAGCGATGAGGAGCAGGATGAGGGTAGTGACGAGGATAGTAACGAAGAGGAGGATAGTGATGAGGAAGAAGAAGAAGAGTCCGACGAGGAAGAAGACGAGCGAGCTACGCTTATGAAATGACATTGCCATGACACAGAGAAGAGATAACAGTTACTATAAACTATGTGATATATGGAACACTTACCCTCTTCACATCTTTGCAACCTTTACTTACTACTTCCCCGACCCCATACTGATTCACTAAACAATGTTCGCACGCATTCACGAGACGAAGGTCACTTTGATTCACCCGCGAAGATGAGGGACTCACAAAATGGCAGCTTCATGAGCATTGGAGCAAATTATAGGTAGAACGAGATAGGATTGGAATGAAAGTTTAGTGACTGACAGCATATCTTTCTGTACGATACGGTATACCAATCGCAAGAACAAGGGCTCGTGCGTAGCCTCATTTACCATGTCATTATGAAATCCACCCAATCAACTTGCGGCCTCTTTTTTTTTTTCAAATAGACATCGAGTCCGTGTCATTGTATATTCTCACTCAAAGGCAGAAATCACCTATACTGCTCTTTATCTTCTGACTACACGCATGTCATTTCTTTTTGTGACATTGTCTTTATTTTATCTTGTTTTGTTCATCTCCGCGGTCATGATATGATGTTCCTGCAGCTGATAAGGGTACGAAATTGTGATTATGAAAGTGTAATGTTGCGGTCATATGCACTTCACCAGCGACGGCTAGAAATGTCATCAGCAATCTGCTGCGATATAGGCACACGATGTTATAGCACTTACCTAAATGCTTCATGAATCCTTGGTGCTCTCTTACGCGCGCTAGGGCGAGGCGTCGTTTCCAGGTCCGGACTCTTCGACGGTGTGACCTGTTCCTCCTTCTTGACCTGCATGCTCACTTTGGCCTTTGGTGTGACTTCCATATCTTCATCCATGCCATTAAAATCAGACCCGACCATGGTATGTTGACTATTAGGCGTCCCAGCTCTGTTGATTCCAGTACCCCATGGATTTCCATCATCTTCGTCTTCAGCAATGACTTCGAGCTTGACGACTGGTGGTGGTGGTGGAGGAGGTGGAGGTGGCGGAATGATGAACGCTCCTGGAACTGGTGTCTGGCTATTGGCGCGGTAACCTTCTGGTGGTGCCGTGTATGCAGGACCAGGTGTCTGGAAGACAGGCTTGGGAGCACCAGAAACTCCAAGCATGGCTAGGATGTCCTCTTGTGCTTCGTCTTTCACCCATTCTGGTAGCTTCTGTGAAAGGTGCGAGACCTTGGGCACTTTACGTTCAGGACTCGCGGATCGACTGCGTGAGCGCTTCAGGCCTCGTGGTGGTCTAGGAGGTAGAGAGAGGTCAGGTATCGACTCAGGATTCAGCTGTGGTAGAGGTGGTTTATGTGATACTGGAGTGTCCTTCTTGACTGGTAGAGACGCCGTGGCAGATCTGATCGCACTGTCAATCAAGTCGTCGTCGATTTGTGGTAGCGGAGCTGGAGGCAATGATTTGGCCACTCGATCTTCTATACCTTGCATGGGCACGTCTGCAGGATTTGGTTGCGGTGGTGGCGGCGGCGGCATGGAATGGCTATAGAAGGCAGCATAGTGAGGAGGAGGCGAAGAACCGATACCATCTTCACGATCTGCAGCTGTACTGAAGTCGTATTGAGGAGCTCCTGAAATTTCACCTTCCTCTGCATCGACATCTCCATCATCAGGAACAGCGGACCTCGAGCGATTCGCAAACACCTGAGCACGAGTAATCATTTGGCCTTTTGCTGTTAGGTCTGCAAAGATAGGATCATCCTTCATTTTCAACCAGTTGTCGCGCATCCTTGCAGGACCACACTCTTTCATCGCATTCTCCTCCGTGGTGGCATAACGTGATCTACTTTCATCCCGACTATCTCTAGCCAGTGGAACAGGAAGTTCTTTGAAATACTTGTCGGCTTGCTTCCACCCCGCCGGCATAGCCCTTTTGACTGGAACAGCTGGTTTCCATACTATCTCGCCAAGACTTAAGGCCGGGTTGATTTCCTCATCCTCTCTGAAGAAGTAATCGTCGTCATCCAAATGCAGGTCGTTTGAGAATCTGCGAGCATGGCTAAGACTTCCTCGAGACCTAGAGCGTGGCACGGCGGCCACAGAACCAGGGGTTGCTGTTGGTGGTGTCGGCACGGTTGAGCCTTCTCGAGGTGTTTGACCTGAATGGGGCGACGAATGTGATGTTGTAGAGACTGCTGCGGATACAGCACGTGCTCCTTTTCCATATGGACCATTCGGGTTGTGCCACTGTTTCGAGCGTGCGAAGCCCGCGTCGGGCTTCTCACGAGAATGAGATTGAAAACTGTCTCTGTGTCTGTGTTCGGCTGGAGGATACACAGGTGGTGGGTATGGAGCTGCGTAGGACGTTCCGTATGGAGAAGGGCTTGGTACTGGTGGTCCAGTCCAACCTGGTGGTGGAGGCGGTATCCAGCCTGGAGGTGGTATAGGCAGAGGAGGGGGTGCTCCTAGAACGGGCGGAGGGTATGGCGGGTATGCAGGAGGATATGGTGGAGGATAGCCGTAGCCTGCTGCAGGTGGATATGGTACTGGCAAAGGAAAAGCTGGAGGTACATGCTTTGCGCTACCAGCATTGTTTTTGCGTTTCTTGGAAGGAGGACCACCTGTAACTTGATTGCCAGAGTAGTGGGGTGGTAGAGGAGGTGGATATCCATTTAGCATGTGGTTTTCGTAGTAACCTGGACCGTAGGTCGCTGAAGGATAAGGTGCCTGAGCATATGGTGCGGGAGGATAAGGGTAGGCGTGCGGTGGTGGTTGAGGGTAGTATGCCATTGTGAAAGAGGTGAATGAGCTCAGAGTGACTGTTTCGATAGCATGGCGTAATGGAGCAATTTCTCCCTGTCGACAGTGCTAGTGTCACTTCTCGTCGTCTCTGCTCGCCGCAACTTCACACTGTCCGCTCAGACCTGCTTTCAATGAGATGTGGTGCTTGTTGTTAATGAGGACCCTGGAGGATCAGCACGCCGAGCTCTGTGTACAAAGTTGTATTGCAGCAAATATTGTGACCTATTTTCTGTCGTGTGCGTTAGAACAACTGAGCGCAGTCCTGGATCACAATGACAGCACAATCACACGGAAGCGAGTGTCCTTGAGGCGAGCGAGCGAGTTCCTCCAGAAGGTGGATGTGTTTGTTTGAAACTCGGGAGTTTACATTTAAGATTGATCAAACATTGGTAGAATAGTACCAAGAAAAAGGGTCCAGGACTGCCTTCTACTGCTAGTGTTTCATGTCTGCTTCGAAGCACACGACTAACCTCTGTGAAGCCCTTCAATGCAAACAATGATCTTGTGGTGATCATAGCGTCCTCGCAATGTCCTGCCAAACCGACAATACCTTTTCACATCTCTCAAGAATACCGCCCTTGTGGCTACGACCTTGAATTCAACGAGCGCCACACTCCGCAGGTTGGCAGTCTGTTTGAAGCATCGCTCGCAAGCTGAGGGGCAACGACTACTCATTACTACGCGTGGTACACTCAGTGCTTGTTTCAAAGCATCGTTAGTTCCTTCAAGATGCCTGGACTACCCACGAGCATCGATCTCGACGAATGTCTCGAGCGCCTATACAAGAAAGAGCTCTTAGCAGACTCGGTCATCGAAGCCCTATGCGCAAAAGCGAAAGAGCTACTCATGCGCGAATCCAACGTCGTCCACATCAACGCCCCGGTGACAGTCGTCGGCGACATCCACGGCCAATTCTTCGACCTCATCGAAATCTTCCGCATCGGCGGCTTCTGCCCAGACACCAACTACCTTTTCCTAGGCGACTACGTAGATCGCGGCCTCTTCAGCGTCGAGACGATATCACTGTTACTATGTCTGAAACTACGGTGGCCAACGCGGGTCTGGTTGATAAGAGGAAACCACGAAAGCAGAGGAGTGACGCAGAGTTATGGCTTCTATACCGAGTGCGCAAGGAAATACGGCAGTGCGGCGGTATGGCACCACTTTACGGACATGTTCGACTACCTGACTCTCTCGGTCGTAATTTCCAACCAGATTTTCTGCGTCCATGGCGGTTTGAGCCCGAGTATACACAGCATCGACCAGATCAAGATCATCGATCGTTTCCGAGAAATCCCGCATGAAGGCCCCATGGCAGATTTGGTTTGGAGTGATCCCGACCCGGAAAGAGACGAGTTCAGCCTGAGTCCGAGAGGAGCTGGATATACGTTTGGAGCGCAGGTGGTCAAGAAGTTTCTCGAGGTTAATGGGATGAATCACATCTTGCGAGCACATCAGCTATGTCAGGAAGGGTTTCAGGTGTTATATGATGATCAATTAAGTACGGTTTGGAGCGCTCCCAACTACTGCTATCGATGTGGGAATATGGCTAGTGTCCTTGAGGTTGGAGAAAAAGGCGAGAGGGTGTTTAATGTGTTTTCGGAATCTCCGGACAACGAAGTGCAACGACAGGAAACGCAGGATGCGGCGAAGAATGTTACAGGCGCTGTGGTGGAGTACTTTTTGTGAGGTGGAAAACGAATGAAAGCAATTCGTTGAATGACCTGGAATGAATTATGGCGTTTCTTACAGATTACGCAGTACAATCTCATGAAAGGAGCGATGGAATATACATACTATGATGTGACCATGTTTCGCACCATTATGATCTAGTCAATGATTAAAGACGTCCGACACAGCTACCAGAACAGATGACCACGTGTGTTCCGTTTGATTGAGCACATACTCTTGATGCCTCTGTATCGAGGATCTTTCTTGGTCATAGCAATGTGAAACCATGCTCATTCATTATTTTCATCATACTCATAATCTTACAAATTCTTCCTACCTTCTAAGCTTTTGATTCTTTCGTGGTTCATCTTGTCGTCCTTTCTTGACCCGCGTCCAATCTTGTCCTCATTACCATTCACTACCAGTCCTTCTTAATATCAAACGCCCATGCAAACTCAAGATGCGTCGTGTTATCATCGTCGACAAACTTGGAGACAGCGTTATAGTGACCCCTCGCAAGCATACCAGAAGGTGCAGTCTCCTCCGCAACTAAATTCGCACCCTAGTCAGCATATACACACTCACCACCACACAAATCATCAAAACCTACACTTCTTCTCATACTGCGGCACCTCCTTCGTACTCGGCGAATAACTGCCAATCATCTCCTGCACCTTACTACTAATCCCCATCTTCTTCACAACCTGCAAATACTTCATCCCGCTCAGAATCTGATGCTGCACTCTGAACGTCACTTTCATTCTGAACTCGGCGCCTTCTTTGATGGTGAAGGGTTTTGATTTGAGCGTGTCGAGAGCGCCGGGCTGGGATAGGTCGATGATGATGTCCGGACGGGATTTTACTTCGAGGCCGAGAGAGAGGATCACGACGCGCCGTTTGTCGGAGGGGGAGACGGTGAGGGGGGTGCCTGTGCCTAGACCGAGGGAGGCTTTCCATTTGTTGAGGGATTCGTCTTGGGCGTCTAGGGGAGAAAGATGTTGTTAGTATTGGTGGATTGGGTGGGAGGATGGCGATGTTAAATTATTGAGATCTGGACAGCCTCGTCCAGCGAAAGGAAGAATGGTGATATTGGCTGCAGGATATGTCGTCTTCCTCACCTAGCTTTGTGTATTCGTCGATAGTCTTTGCTTCTGAGACTTTGAAGCCTTCTGTTTGCTCAGGCTGCAACTCGTCCTTTGTGATGTCTGCCATTATGATCAAAGTACGAAAAAGGTGTGTGAGTGATGATGGGCCCGCAAAAAGCTGTGGTATCACGACAACAAGGGACAGTCAGAAGAGAATATGTTATTTGACAAAGGTAAAAGGATCTCCAGAGTGTATTTAGGTCATTCCCCCTGCGTCACCTCAAAATACAGATCGTATGCCAAGACCGTTTCAGATTCAGGAACGCGCGCTTCTGCTTCACATGGTATATTATGTTCACGATGTCGATACATCTTGTTCTTGCAAGGTGTCTCATGTGTGGAAAGAATGGACTGAATTATGTGTAGAAGTGTTCTATCCGTCCTCTTTGCTGCAATATAGGATCTCTGACTAGGCCCAGGCGTGTTGTCCGAGCACCGTCAGCTGCAGCATCGAGCTCGATAGATCAAGGGTCTTGTGAGATGGTGGCTCTTGGACATCTTGATGACTGCGGATGTGCAAGAGCGTAGAAGCACTCTCGCTGATATAAGCCACTTGTCTGCTGAATGTATGCTATTTTGCAATGTCCATAGCGCGTTTTGGTCACTGGCTTTTCACCCCGCAAAATGGTCTGTGCTCGTCATGTCATCTCCTCCAAGCTTCCGTACGAAAGCAGCTTCCACCCATTTGTTGTATTCAACTTCTTTTCTCTTGTATAGTTCCTGCTTTGCTGTTTATTCTTTCCGTTTGTACATTCATCCAACAGTATCCACTATCATGCCTGAACGCAGACTGCCCCTTCCGCGAAAGCACAATACCATGCTCAATCCCGAGCTCATCCCCAACCGCAAGTTAAATGGTCGCGACAATATGCGCCTCCAATGCTGACCGGCGTAAATAGACTACGAACTTGTCGGGAAACGCCGCCTAGGCCAAACAGACCTCAAGGTCCGACCCAGTCTGATTGATACTAGCAACGCGACAAAGACGAGCAACCTGGGAACTCTGGACTACGCCCACATTCGCATCCCATTGCCCAAGAAACTATCCAAAAGCGGCGTCTTCCCTACCGCCCCAAACCAACCCATCCCAGAGGCATACTTTCTCATGGTACGCGACGATAAAGCATATGTAAAGAAGACAAGATTCTGACAAGATGCACATAGCGACGCAGCGTGGATGGTTACGTCAGTGGAACAGGCATGTTCAAATCAGCGTTTCCCTGGGCTACAAAGGAAGAAGAACATTCTGAGAAAGACTACTTTAAGCAATTAGAAGGCACCGACCAGGAAGAGATTGGAGGCAGCATCTGGGTGTGTTTCATCATGTTTTTGACTTTTTAGCGCGTTCCCACTGACGTAGTCCTCGCGCCTTGCAGATCACGGCCCAGGTAAGTCAGCCACCCCAGATTCTCTCACTTTCACCTAATCTCGTCCTCGACCGCGCCCTTACATGACGAACATCAATCATTTGTCGCACAATATCCTAACCTTCATTGATATAGGCAGCGCTAGAAATCGCTGAAGAATATAGACTTGCGCCCTACGTTAAAGCGCTTCTTGACAACGAAGACGTCACCATCGAATACTCCACTGCCGCTAATCCAAAGCCCATCACTTCACCGCCGCGCTTCACCATACCCGATCTCCCACCTCACACAATGTCCACTCGCAAACGCCAATCGTCGCGCGAAGTCAGTATGCCCCGCGAAATGCGCTCAAGCTCGCCTGTCAAATCTACACCCGCCTCGGTCTCATCGCGACCAAAGGCTACTCCTCGCACCAAGAAAATGAAAAAGGACAAGCAGCGCCATCTGGAAGAACGCGCTGCGACTCCAGCATCGCAAGCTGAATCAATCGATGAGCTCGACGAGAACATTGTCGCGAAACGGCACCCTGCTTCACTTGCCAACGGCAACGCAGATGACAACGCCGAAGACGGTGAAGGTGAAACTAACCTCAGCGCGACTCAAGCTGAAGAAGATGAGCCTTTGCCTACAAACACCGTCCGTGTTTCTGTTCAATCCGAAGTCCAAGATGATGGCGAGCTCCAGACAACCCATACGACAGTCAAAGTGGAAGTTCCCGCCAATTCTCCCGATCTCGCTCTTCCAACCGACACAGAAGGCGTTGTCGGCGTTGCAAAAGAAATCATCGAGAACATGAAGCACATGCAAGATGCACAAGTTGAGGTCAACATGCAAAAGTCACTACCTTCCACGGCGACATCAACGTCGAAGAAGAGCTTGAAGCGTAGTAGAGATGAGTATGAGGATGACTTGGAGGGTCCGGAGGAGGTGATTGAGGAGATTGTGGATGTTGATGAGGAGGGCGTCGAAGGTGTGAATGAGAAGGAACGAGAGGAAGCGAGGAGAGACCACAGACCGGCTAAGAGAGTCAGGATCATGGTGCCCGCGGAGGAATACAGGAAGGAGAAAGTCAGGGGAAGAGCGCTGTTGTCACTTGGTGGTGCTTTTGCTGTTGGGTTAGTATTTTGCTTGAGGTGTTGTGAAGATGGTTATGCTAATATCTTGTCTTATTGTAGATTGCTGCTTCCAGCCCTCTCCAACTTTTTCGCTTGATCACTTCATTCGATATACCACGATAGTCGTGTTTGTTCAGATTCAGGATCAGCTGAACTGTTGGCAGGTGACTGAAGTCATTCGCGAGCAGCCTGATCTACTCTACTCGCGCAATCTCTGATGTTGTTATTGGTTAATCGTGTCTCTTTTCTAGGCGAAGGCGTTCTTGTGAAGGGCAGGGCAGATATCCCCACGAGAGACTCAGCGGATAATGGTGCAAGAAGCGAGTGAATGTGTCTGTGTACGCATCTGTGTAGGTAGTGAAAACAATAGTAATCGCTTGAAAACTCATATTCACTTTCTATGGTACACTTGCCTGCCCGCCATGGTCTGCGCTTAAAGTTTTAGCTGTGCTCAGATGTGTATGCTGCGCTCAGGCAAGTGTGCTCAGATCAGGATATACTGAGCGCAATAGGCTGGGGAGATATATAAACATGGTGCTATGGCTACTCTTTCTTTTTTTTTTCTTCTAGCAATCTTCACATCGAGTACTTTGCAAAAGTTACTGTATAATAGTAGTGATATCCTCGACTTCAGACTCTTGAGATCTTAGATATTGACGACAGAATACAACCTTTGACAAGTCTGCGGTATACTACACACGCTCTTCTTCACCTTACCAAGCTCGATAAGTCAAGGTGAGTTCCTTCAAATACTTGTTCGGGATTTCAGGATATTAACTGTTCGCAGTCACCTCTGAAAGACGTACGGTACTCTTCACGCCCTACTCTTCACCTCTAAACTCCAATTTAAAAACGTAAGCTCCCTAACCACTTCACTCTGAGATCTTACCATGAACACTCCAATCCAGCTCTTCAAAAACACCACCAGCACACCCGACTTGTCTACCATGCACGCCGCCGCCTGCACCGTCAACAACCTCCTCTCCACCCTCATATTCGGGAACGACACCGTGTCTCCCGCCCTGGTGCTACCTGAAGGCCAAACAGCACTCGCCACACCACTCGCCACGCCTCCCAAGAACGAGAAAAAGGTTCGCTGGGTGGATGACGTGCGCAATGAGGGCAAGAAAAGCGTGAGGTTTGCCTGTCACGACGAGGCTATCTCGCCGCCCAGGTACAAGAAGGAAGTGAGGTTTGCGTGCGAGGATGAGATTATCCCGCCACAGAAGCCCACAAAGAAGGTTAGATTTGCCCCTAGGTATGAGGTGATTATGCCTCGGAAGGTGGTGAAGAAAATTAGGTTTGCGTGTGAGGACGAGATTATCCCACCTGTGTACGAGAAGAGGGTTGGATTCGCGTGTGTTGATGAGGTGATTATGCCTCTTCGCTTGTTGAAGCCGCAACCAATCGAGGACGGGGAGAAGCCAGTCAAGAAAGTGAGGTTTGCGTGCAAGGACCAGATTATCCCGAAGCGTGATGAGGATGAGGATGAGCTGTCGTGGTTTACTGATGACTGCTCTCCTGGTTACGAGCCTTATGCTAAGGCTGACTATGGAGGCTGCAAGAGGCTCCCGGCCTTGAAGAGCGAGAAGTTTGTGAGCCGAAGGGGGACGTATTTGATAATAACGTCGAGTCGTTTTGGCAAGATTTTTGGTTGTTGTCTGCGCTAGGAGTATTGAGCTTACTTGGCGCTTTTGGGACGGAGAGCTGGAACTGTTTGTTATTGGGTTTTGTTCAAATGGTCTTTTTGAACTTGGACGGTAATTTTAATAGCGTATGGACTTCATGTATGAAAGTCTATGCGAATATCAAAGACAACGTGTAACAATCTTGGTCCAATACTCTTGACAGTCTCGATGTGTTCCAGTTCGACCTTCGTGTTGTTGCCTCTTCGTAGTGTTTTGGCATATTGTAAGATGAGTTCAACGTAATGATTTGCTCGTTGAGTTGTTTCGTTTTCAGGGCATGTCTCATGCAGATGGATGTGACCGCCTAGTTTTGAGTCAAGTGCTTCTGTTGCTATCTTCCAAGCTGCGCCTATCGTCGGTAAGGTGCCACAGTTGACATGACGAATAGGAGGTAGGGCATGTCTAAAGCGCTTGATACGCGACCATGCGTTCTGATTTCTTTCCCGAAAAGCTATTAGCTTGACGGACGGATCTTGGACTGCGGGCATAACACGCTCATATACGCTTTGTCTTTGCGTGTCGACTGATTCCAGATCGCGCTCAAAATCTAAGACCTGAGCCCCGTACTGATTCATACCCGCACCTCGCTTTAATCCTTCGATGCTCCACGGATTGAGATCCCAGCATAGCACTTTGGCACAACCGGCCTTGACATACGAGAACGCGAAATAGCCTATTCCTGCAAACAGATCTACGGCTGTGCAGCCTCTACCGGTTTGATTGCCCAGCTCGATTGCCGCAGTCACACTGGGCAATGTCAAAAGACGAGCCTTTTCTGTAACATTACCAGCAGAGAACATGGTGTAACGTGGTGCCCAGCATTGGTGGATCTTGTTCTGTTTGGTAATAACCCAGAAAGCTTCGGCATAGTCGGTAGAGAAGGGAATATGCTGCGGGTAGGCAGGAAGGCTGTTGCCGAAGTCGCCATATATCGGCTGTAGATTTGTTGGCGAACGGAGGATATTTTCGAGACTGTCTTCGTGTTCCGCAAGGGTGCTCCAGGCAGGAATTATCGCATTGATCGCGATGTGCGATACTGCTATCTGTGTCGCAAGAGCGCTGAAGAAGGCTTTCTTTCGTTCGGCATCGGCATCAAGCATGGACACGATAGCTTGCCAATGAGGATTGCGGAAAGTGTGGAATGGAAGGAGTAGCATTGGACTGTATATGCTATATGATTTTGGCAGGATATCGATGAGCTCTGTCACAGGACATGGTAGAGGTTGACATTGAGCAGCTTCCAGCGCTTGCAAGATGCCTGTTTCGAAGGCTGACATTGGCTTGAAATCCTCTGGAACCTCGACTGCCACCACATCCTCGATCAGATTTGTGACAGGGGATTGAGCGTCTATTCCAAGTACGTTTAACACATTGCTCACATCCAGATGGACAGTTCCTGTAGCAAGACTAGCATTGAGAAACGTACCGCATCTCAGGCTTGACGGAATGATGGATTGATCAAGTCCTTCTTTGTAAGGTCTGATCTTGAGATATTTGTTTGAGAGCTTTTTCTCTTCAAGCACCGTTTTCACTTTCTTCACATCTTTGTTCTTGACGACGAGGCCACACACACAATTCATTCTTCTGCATAAGGTACCTGGTAGGGGTAGAAAATACCATGAGGGAAGAGCAAGAGAAGGTTGGTCTTCAGCGAAGCCCCTTTTCCCCCAAAGTCCCTCCTTCTCATTCCTCCCTCGTCATCGCAAGCTCGTACTCATATTTACATCACAAACAGTCTACGAGAAATACATAGCAGCGTCTTAGATCATACATCATAAGTATACTAGTATCTAGTATCTACTACGCAATAGGGCACCACCTGCGACTATCCATTCAAGTTTATCACAATCAACAATCAACAATCAACACCATAGCAACATGCCTCCAGCCAAGCGTCAGCGCACTTCTGGTCCCACTACCGCAGCACAAGGCACATTGAACTTCCGCAGCTCCAAATCCTCAGCAGCAGCGGGTGCATCTCCATACTTCAAGCCGTCAAAGCCTGTCTCCACTCCCGCAACGAAACCAGAAGTCATCGATGTAACCAGTGACGAATCCCAATCACAATCACAGCAGCCTCCAGCAATCGACATCAGCGATCCGGCGGCACGAGTGTTCCAGACAGCAGAGCCGGAGGAGGAGCTAGACGAAGATGCAGAGTTAGAAGCAAACGCGGAGAAGGAAATAGAAAAGAAGGCGCTTGCATTGCCAGAAAGCAAAATCAAGGCCTATTGGGCTGCAAAAGAGAAGGAGAGGAAGGCGCCAAGAGTGCATCAGAAAGAGCTGTCGATGAGGGAGAAGATGCTTCGCGAATTTGACATGAGCAGTCGATACGGTGTAAGTACTGTTTACTGTACAGAAGTGCAAATCTGGACTAACACATGGTCAGCCGAGCATGGGCATTGCACGTCTTGCTCGCTGGAAGCGTGCGTATCGCCTTGAGATGCAACCACCTATCGAGATCTTGGCTGTCTTGCTGAAGGAAGAGAAGTCTGCGAATGACACTAAAGACAAAGCGGCTGGTGTTAGAATTCAGCGCAGTGTCATGGACGATCTCATCATGTCAAGCAGAATGAAGGCTGAGATTGAGGCATGAGTTACGATCGGGATATCATAGGGGGAGGGTTTCGGCGTTCACATGAGCTGGAAAGTGCTAGGATATGCTAATTCTGGATTCACTCGACTACAGCGAGGAGCTTCTCCGCATGGTGTGCTCCGTTGTCTCGGTGTGCTAACTGCAAAGGAGTTATCTTAATAACTTAGTATCTGTCGCTTGCAGGCAGAATTGTACTATTATCAGGGTGGTTTATCACGAGAAATACTTTCTGAAGGGCTAATGCCAGTACGAAGCATGTGTGTTATACAGTGCTGCTAAATCGTCAGTCATACTGCAGCAGTCGAAGAGTCGACCCATTCAGGACAGCGCAACAGTTTCATAAATTGGTCTGTGTTCGTAGAGTCATATCTCATCAATCCTTCAGATGTGCTCAAGTTTTGATGACCTTATTCTCGTCCTCATCGTAATCCTGATAATCCTCCAACGCCGAAACTAGGCTATGACTTTCACTGTCAATACTAGCCCAGTCTCTGTACCCTTCCATAAGAGCAGCCCCTCCAGCTCCACCAGTGCCTAAAGCCACGCTCGCCGCAGTCCCTGCATCACTCTCTGCTCCAGAGTTCTCCCCGAGCTGCTCACTTGCCGTACTCTTCTCTTCTCGCATGCCAATAACCACGCTACCTGCACATAGAAAGCCAGCTCCAATCCACCACATCGTTGGTAATAGCTCGCCGAATACTAACATGCCCAGTACGGCTGTGACTATGAAGTTGGCTGATGTGTTTAAGATTGATACTCGAGTGGTTGAGGATGCTAACGTCAGCGCTCTGGTGAACAATATCCTGTTGTAATCGTCAATACTTTGTTTCACTTCTTTTGTCTGAGCATGGCCGAAACGTACCACATGATTGCATTACAGAGCAGATTCAGCGCGAAGAAGATGCCGCGAATGGCGTATGATACGGCAGTAGCGTGTGAGGTGAGATGGAGGAATGAGGTGATGCTGGAGGAGAGTGTGTTGGTTTGTGTCGTTGTTGTACTAAGAAGACGCAGCATGTTAGTCGTGTTAAACATGCAATAGAACCACGATCGCAACGTACAGCTTCGCAAATACTCCATTGAACGCTGCGAAGGCGCCTGATCCAATGGCCCATGTCAGCCATTGGCCTGATGGTTTCGACGAAGGGGCTGTTGAGCTTGGAGGTCCATTGGTGTTGAAGTCGTTGGGCGATGGAAGAGGGTCGTCTGGTTGTTCTGTTGTGTTGAGAGGCATTGTGGCCTCACTTGTATGACCGCTCATAGTGGGATTGTTATGTGTTTTAAGATTGTGGCTTGCGCGCTTGATAAGAATAATCGTTGACTGTATGATCTGCAGGGGATGTCCCACCTTGGCGTCGTCATGTGTGGGGGCATTCTGAAACAATCCTAAAACAGGCATACTTCGTAAACAACAACAATGACGACCAAAGGCCAAGCGGATCTCGCCATGGCACACAATAGCTCATCGGCAGACGCAAAGGTAGCTGCTGAGTCGCTGGTTCCAAAGTTTGAATACGAACGATTGCTCAATCAAGGCAAGTGTTCGCATGCCATTCTTTTCCACTTACATCTTCAACTATACTGACATTGACTAACCTGCTCAGCTCAGACCAAGCTGGGCGCCGCATCTCTCTTCTCGGCTCTATTGATGCCCATCCAGCTATCCTCATAGCCGAGCGCGCCGCTTTCAGCACCTCCTCCACCGATTTGATTAGCTTCACGAAATCTCTAACATCTGTAACAAATCTCGGCGCAAATGACATCTACAGCTGGTTCCTCGCCACGAGCGGCACATCTCAAACTACCACCACATCATCCTCATCATCACCACCACAACCACCAAACCTCAAGATCAACCTAATTTATCCTGCCACCGCCAAACACATCACCAAGTATTCTGCTCAAGGCATGCGCAGTGTGACCGAGACTCCCTCAATCTACCAATCCCACGTCCGTCCCTACATGCAACGCAACCGCGACGAAGGCCGTCTCCAATGGGTTTTCAACATAATCGAAGGACGAACCGAGCAGGAAGACGTCATCTACCGCGCCCACAGCTCCGCCGCCACCAATACCAATAACGAAGGATTCCTGTTACTACCCGATCTGAATTGGGATCGTAAGACGCTCACGTCGCTTCATCTGCTCGGCTTAGTGGAGAGACGCGATATCTGGTCCTTGCGCGATCTTACAGTGTCGCATATACCCTGGCTGAGGCAGATGAGGCAGGCGTTGATTGAGGCGACGTGCAAGTTGTATCCGGAGATTGAGGAGGATCAGTTGAAGTTGTACGTGCATTATCAGCCAACGTATTACCACTTCCATGTGCATGTTGTGCATGTAATGCTGGAGGCGGGAAACACACAGGCGGTTGGTAAGGCTTGGGGGTTTGAGTCAATTGTGGAAACACTGGAGGCGATGAAAGGAGGACTTGTTGACGGAGGAGGAGAGGTTGTGAAAAGGAGAGGAATGAAAGACGTGAGCTTGACGTATGGATTAGGAGAAGCAAGTGAGTTGTGGACAGAGGTATTTGAACCTCTGAAACAGAAGAAAACATGAGATCTTCCATCGTTGAAAATAGAGATGCCAAAAGACTTAATCATCAGAGCAGACGAAAGGGTTATGATGACCTGATAACGAATCGACGTAAACACTCAATCTTGCCGCACGCTCTTTGGGATATCAAGTGCCATCCATGGCCTCAAATGACAATAAAATGCTGTATTAGAGAACATAGATTTTGACATATGTTGTAGCGACGGAAGCAGACCCGTCGATCATTCTCAGGGTTCGGCGATCACAAACAAAGCATGACGTTCTCGATTCTTCATTACAAATACATTGAAACATCTCTAGCATTATAGCATTCAATCATAATGGTTCTCAATCCAGCCACATTCCCTCGTCCGCCTCTACTAGAGCGCGTGTCCAGACATCTCGTAGTAAAATGGCCCTCAGGCCAAGTCATCGCTGATACCACGAGAGGATATTGGGTATTGGAGACACACCACCCTCCCACATACTACATACCCCAAAGTGACGTCAAGGTCGACCTGAAAAAGACCTCACGCTCGACATACTGTGAATGGAAAGGGCGCGCCACTTATTTCACAGTGCCAGCCCCTTCGGACGGCTCCAGCAAAGCAGTTGATAATAGAGCTTGGTGTTATGAGAGCCCGACGCCAGGATTCAAGGACATCAAGGATTATGTCAGCTTTTATACTGGACCTTGGGATTACTATGTCAATGGGGAAAAGGCGCAAGCACAGCCTGGGTATGCCTTGCTCCATTTGATTGAGTGTTTTGAGAAATAGTCGTGTCCGCTGACATTCAGAACAGCGACTTTTACGGCGGCCAAGTCACCTCAGAGATTGTTGGACAGGTTAAGGGCGGACCTGGCACCATGGGCTGGTAGTTTTGGTGTGGTTGTTGATGTTTCCAGCGAGCTTTTATAGCACGTTAACCATTTCGTCTGAACTTGGCGGGAATGTTTTCTGATACAATTGGTCGACGGTCCAGCTCGGCTTGACGGTCTGCTTCGTCTTCTAGCTTGTCGTGCTGCGCGTAATGCTCAATGTCCTCTGGATGTATCATGTCCTCTGGGCTGTCGTGGCCATCGGCATGGTACTGCTGCCAATGGTGCAGTTCATATTCTTGCTCTGCGTCTCCATGATGTCCAGGTCCATATCCATAGTCCTGTAGCTTCTTTCCATTCCGTATCCCATCCATCCACTCCCTGCTCTCAATATACCCATTGCCATCTGTGTCGAACATCTCCAGCACCTTTGTCACCACCTCTTGCTTCTTCTCTTCCGAGACATCTTTATTGCTCACATCTTCCAGTCCGTAAGTCCGTCTGATCTCTGTCCCTTCCCAAAGTCCATCAGAATCAAAGTCATGCATCTTGAAGAATGAAAGAGGGTCGAAATTCGAGATGTGGTGCTCTGATATCATGTGCTGAAGACTCCATTCGGCATCGAGGGGGATCTGGTTGTCCTGGGCGAATCTGAATGGGCTGTGCGCGATTGTGATGATCGGGAGCGATGCAAGCGCTAAGAGCAGCGGCAGTGTGGTGAACATGATCGAAGTGGTTGCCAATAACTTGAATCGATCGCAAAGGCTAGTAACAGAAGAGTTGGGATCGAGTTCGAGAAGAGTTTGGCACGAGCTGAGGTGAAACACAGCAAAGAGTTTAGCTAAAACTGACATGAAACACAACATCACGTTATGGAGATGGCTTGGCACTTGACCCCTTTCTATTTCACTTAAGTTCTGACTGGCAGGCGCCTATGAACATAATCATCACATCATTACATTCGTAAAATCTGTAAGTAACCCGGCGTCTATCTTCCTTGCTCCCGAAACTCCGGATCAACTTTGCTCTGCTTGAAAAGAGACTTGCCTCTCAGCCACTTCCCATATGCTTGATATCTCTTCTTGTCGTAATCCTCCTCGCCAACAGTCAACGGGTCTTCTTGAACCTCCAACCAGTCCTCCAGCTCCATTGGATCAGCTGCACCATATTCATCGTAACTATTTGTGCTCTCTAGGTAATCTAGATACTCCAGACCGGCATTATCGAGTGGTGGTGCCTCGTTGGACACTACTAGAGGTAGGCGTAGTGGGTGTGTGATGTAGCGGTCATATTCTGAAGCTTCATCTTCCGTGACAGAGGGTCGTAGAGAATTGACATGAAACTGGCGTAATGTCCACTGATTGCGAAGCGCTTTGTCACCTGGTGTGAAAGCCTGGTCTTGGTCAATTGTGACATTTGACTGCGATAAGCTCAAACGCCCCTCCTTTGTCTTGCTATCTGTCGGTTCATCTGCAACACCATGAAGCCAATGCTGAAGACTCGCGATACGTTTGGTGGATTTGTGATGGGGCGCCGTAGCTGATAACGGGGTAATGTCTCGGTAATGAGCGTCTTTGACAAGGTTTTCTTTTGGTTTTGTGTCGGATGCTTCGGCTTCGTTGTACGGCGTCTTACGAACACAGAATGGGCTCATGTTGTACTTAGAAGGGTCGGTTTTTGGTAGGTACCGTGTTGTAGAGTTGATGCGGTACGCAAATACTTTGAGAAATGACGATAATGGGACGCGATAGTACTCTGGCCACCAGTCTTTACCTGTGTCGCTGCGTTGCACGCTATGCTTTTTGCCCTTGCCTTTGCCTTTACCGTTGGCAATGTCTGGTAAGGGTGGCAATTTTCGGACCTCCAGAAATTCTGGAGTATACCAATTTATATAGTCTCTTCTGCGTTTCGAGCCATGAGCGCTGGGTAAACCATGGTGTAGATAGTAATCAGTTGACATATCCCACAGCATAGGCTGACCTTGAGTGTGAATGTAGTTGCCTAGGAAGAGGTTGTACGCTTCTTGTCGCTGATTGTCCAGGAACGAGTTGTGGTAATAACGCTTGAAGCTTTCCAGCATGTCTCGGGAGTTACTCTGCCAATTGTTGATCTTCCGGTAAGAGTCCGTAGTGTTGACGAGATGAGATCCACCGTATTGAGTGGCCAGTGTATCACCATGGTCGTTGAACATATGAGCAAAGAGGTTTGCAGCATCGCTGTCATAGTTGATCGAGTCGTCTGCTATCACACCGAGTGCTTGCAGTTGCAGTGCGAAAGCTACTTTGCCAACGACGAATTGTGCCGCATTGGTCCTATCCAAGCAGTCTATACAGTTAGAACGGCATACACCATTCTGCAACAATGTCTCTTCTGAACGAGCACGACCGTTGTGGAAAAAGCCAGTACTTTGCACCATGTCCCTCGCTATGGATTCCAGCGTACCTATGACATCTTGCCCTCTTGTCTTCGCTGCTCTAGCCATATCATATGCTCGATAGAGTATCTTTTTTCCATCAGGAAGTGACTGATTAAGATAGTTGATCGCATTCTGGAACTCCACTAGCAGCTTGCCTTCACGAGGTGTCCGTTCGCGGGCTTTGACCAGATTCAGGACTGTGATTGGTGTGCCGTATCGCTCAAATAAGTGATCAAAGTGCAGAGCTGCAGATGAATAAAACGGGTCGATAATGTTCAGATCGATGTCTGGCTTGGGTGTCACACCTGAGTTGTCTTGCGTCCAGTATAGAGGTATACTGCCACGGTGCTGTACAAATGAGGTATAGTTGGGGTTTTCCAAAGGAAGAGGTCCAGGTGCATGAAGTGATGTAGTCGACATTTCCGCGACTATCTGCTCCGTCTCTACATCGTTTGCAACATAGCCAAGGTCATTTGCGCCTCGCTTGAGGAAACGCGCGCCAGCGAAAAAGCGAGATCTCCGCGCAATCAGAGTCACCCAGATCTGCCGTCCAAAACAGTCGACAGAGGATTGATCGATAGATCCATGTATAGTTGGCAAGCACCAGTCATAAGGATTCTTCAGATGCTTCACTGCAGGACTAAGCAAGTGGTGGTTCCAGACAAACATATCGTTGACATCTTGACTGGGAGATGTATCACCTCGTGCTAATTTCTCACGTCCTTTGATCACATTGTGCTGCAATGTCCGAGTAACATTATACGAATAGCTGAAATAGAAGGAACTATTAAGATCCAGGTTGTTGAATATGGTAATATATCTCAACTCCTCTGTGCTCTTGCTACGTTCAAATAATGAAGACGAGCCGATAGTCAGTGGCACAAGCTCGGTTGCATCAACTTTGAAGATATAGTAGCCGCCTACCATTGCTACTTGTTGTTTCTTCGTCACAATGAGCATGTAGTAACACTCTGTGAAGCGTATGAAGCCTAGTACACCCCAGGTATTACCTTTGAGTTTCATACCTCCTGCTGCCCGATTGCCGTGGTCAATGACTTTCAACAGGTCGTTCATCTCGCGTTTCGTATAAACTATCTCGTCCTCGACAATGTTGATCTGGCCTGGCGCGCACGTTCGATCGATGTTGAGCATCTGAAACTGCTGATCTTGGCTATCACCACCAACAAGGTAATAGCGCTGTGATGTTTCGTAAAGAGAAAACTTCTGCATCTTCCGGATCCCCGGATCATTGCGTCTTCGCGGGCTTTCAAATTGCATCTTTCGTGCTGCTGCTGGACTCGTGTTTTCTTCTCCTTGTGGTTGATTAGGAGTATCGTTCTCGTCATCCGCTGTACGCGTAGACGGCTTTTCAAATTCCTGGTGATGGTAGTCAGACACTCCGACATCATCTGCAGCAGCTGGAGGCTCAGTAGCTTCTGTCTCATCCTCTGTTTGTGCTACCACGTCCTGTGCTTGCAAAACAGTGTTGGAAGCACTATCTGCGGTGGCCTTGTCGTACAATCGCTCTGATTGCTTATCAGTGGCGTTCTGGGCTTCCTCAACGCCGCCACCTGTAGTCTCGAGGTCAGCATCATGTCGATCACTTATATCTGATATGCCCTCAAAATAGTCTGTCCTTGGTCTTTCTTCCATGATGCTTGAACGTGGACATCCGTGATTGTGAGATTACACAAAGACGTCGTATGAGCTTGAGAGCTCCTGCGGATTTGACACGAGCATGCTGAACGTTGCTACTAAATGCACCTTGTTATATCATATTTACCCATTCTTCAATCTCCATCAAACCTGGAAAGTGTGGCGAAAGTCGGGGATGGTCGTTGATGATCGACGTTGGGATCGGCCCTTCTGAATTGCGTACCCTGCAGCAGCAGTGCAGATTGCTTCTAGGAACGCAACCTCAGACAAAGTTGACAAACCGAAAGCAACATATCATATCAAAGCTTCAGGGTTCCTTACCTCCTAATCGCCCATGGCAGAAGTCAGTATGAGTGATGGCGCAACGCCGAACAGCACGTAGGACATAACCTCAGAACGGTCGCATTGCACATCGCGACCGCTCAACTGACCTCTCTACAGCCTCTATGTTCGCGGCCTGGAAGAGCGCGTCAAGATCCCAGACCTTATTGTCGCCCTCCGTGAGATCTTCGAAGTCTTCGGTACTATCCTTGATATTGTTGCCAAAAAGAGTCTCAAGCGTAGAGGACAAGCATTCATTGTGTTCGACAATGTCAACTCCGCTCAGGACGCCATGGCAGATCTGCAGGGATTCGAGCTATTTGACAAGCCAATGACACTACAATATGCAAAGTCAAAGAGTGATGCAAGCATAAAAGCAGAGGGGAACGAGAAAGAGCTAGCAGCACGGAAGAAAGAGCGAGCGGAGAGGAAAGAGAGAGAGCAGGCTGCAGAGGATGAAGCGCAGAAGAAGAGAAAGGCAGCAGATGAAGACGATGATGCTGCGCCAGTGGCGAAGAAGGTGGCAAAGGGGGCTGCGCCTGCTGGTCAAGTTCCAGACGAGTACTTGCCGCCCAACAAGATCTTGTTTGTTCGCGATGTACCAGAAGATTACGACATGGAGAATCTCAAGGTTATCTTTGGTCGTTTTGCCGGCTTCAAGGAGGTACGAACAGTGCCCAGTCGCAAGGGTTTGGCTTTCATCGAGTACGAAGCAGAGGAAGGTGCCGTGCAAGCAAAGGAGAGGACGAATGGTATGACACTCGGCGCTGCAGCAACACCCATTAGAGTGACATACCAACGTCAGTGATTGGGGTCAAGATTGTGGGATGCTTTCGAACTAAAAGGAATAGTCATTGCCAGATTTGACTGGTACAGGCATTATAATGAGAAACTAGAAGATCACGTCTTCATCTTCTCCCTCTCCTAGCACATCTACCTGCGATGCGCCATTTTCATCACCATCGACATGTGCCTCTTGCGAGTGCTGCTTATCATTTTCTATTGCTGCCTTCTCCTTCAACCCTTTGACCTTCTTCAATCTGAAAAACTCCTCTCTGTCCATCTCGTCAAGCTCCGAGTTGATGTAGCTGATTGTATTTTCTGTTCTTGGAATGATAACGTGCTCACTAGATACTGTTAGTGCACAATTTCTCCTATTAACTGAATGTATCTCCTGCTTACATTGCATTGACTCTTCGGTTCACCGTCTTAATAACCTCATCCAATATTACGAATGCCGTCTGCAAACTTGCCAGTTCTACCAAAGTCTCTGTTGCCCTCGCAAACGTCTCCCTACACTTCTGCACTTGCTGTCCACCTCTTCCCAGTCCAGTTAATGCAAAGTTGTTGATGCTCTCTTCTGTATAAGCTTCAAAAGCTGGTATAAGCACACCAGATACATTCTCCTGCTTCGTTCGTACTCTGAACCGAGCGTCTTTGACTGATTCTTGTACTTGGAATGATATGTCGCCTCCAGTAGCATATGTAACTTCAGCTAAGGAGAACGCTGCGATTTGCATCACGCGCCCCATCTTTCTCTTCGCTTCATCGATGCGCCGTAAAATCTAGACTGAGTGTAAGCACTTGTCGCCAGCTTCGTTAGTTGTACAAGGTCGTCGTACCTCACGAAATCGCCTAGATATAATGGTCAGTTTGCGCCAGATTGTTTCGAGAATTGATCACGTACTTCGTCAGAGCTTCACTCTTTCTTTTCAGTAACGAATGTCCCGTTTGTGCACCTTTCAGTTTACTGTCTTGTTTCAGTATCCCGCTGAGCCTTGTAGCTTATGATATATGCTGTACCTCTTCATCAGTCCTAGCGACTGCCTGGTCGGAAAGACCTGTTAGGAGCGTTAGTCTATCTTCATTGTATAGTGCGTGGATCAACCTACCGCCTCCCGCTGTTGACCTGACATCCTGGTGGGCTGTGTCTGGGATTCTTTGAGAGCTCAGATATTCGGTAATATAAGCTGGTTGGACTTCAATGCTCAGCTGTTTCAGAGTGACGTTCCACTGATAGGGCGATTAGGATTAGTAATCGGCCATGATCGACAGACTTCAAGCTTGAGACTGCCAAATTATTATTCCCGCGAGCATCAAGTCCTCAAGACATCGTCCAGGTCCCAACAAACCTACAGCGCGACTTTGACAACAATGCCTAGCGCAGTGATGCCTCCGCCGCTTATACCAGCCAAAAGGTCGGCCGAATCGAGCCTCTTTCTCATCACTGAAAACGACATAATATATGAGAACGACATTGCAAAGAATCCTGGACATATCAAGCCCTGGATTGAATACATAACCTACAAGCGCCAATATGGAAGTCTGGTGGAGCAAGCATTCGTGCTCGAGAGAGCATGTACAGCACTACCACGATCGTACAAGCTATGGAAAATGTACCTAGCGCTTCGGATCAAGCATCTCAAGGGAAAGAGTCCTGCGAGGCTGGCCTCCGAGTTCGCCAAAGTCAATGCGCTCTTTGAGCGCGCGTTAGTCTTGTTGAATAAGATGCCAAGAATATGGGAGATGTACTTGACATTTTTATTGAAACAGCCTCTTGTCACCTTGACGAGACGCGTTTTCGACCGCGCACTCAGAGCAATACCTATTTCGCAACACAACAGGATATGGGCGCTGTATAGACCATTTGCTTCGACAGCCTCGGGACCTACAGCAATTAAGATTTGGCGCCGGTATATGCAAGTACATCCAGAGGATGCAGAGGAGTTCATCGAGCTTCTAGTAAGCCTGGGAGAATATACTGAAGCAGTGCAAACGTACATCAAGATATTGAACGACCCCAAGTTCAAAAGTAAAGAGGCCAAGGGTCCATTTGAATACTGGACTGATATGATGGAACTGCTGATGGACCATGCCCGAGAGATTAAGACTGGGAGTGAAACTGGCATAAATGTAGAGAGGATAATCAGAAGTGGTATTGCTCGATTCTCCGATCAAAGAGGTATCTTATGGGTCAGTTTAGCTCGATACTGGATTAGTATGGGCAATCATGAAAGAGCTAGGAACACATTTGAAGAAGGTATAACGACAGTCATGACAGTGCGAGATTTCACGATGATATTTGACACATACTCCGAAGCAGAGGAAGTGGTGATAGGCATACTTATGGAGCAGGCAGCGTTGAGAGGGGAACAGGGCAAGATTGATGAAGACGCAGATTATGATCTGGATATTCGCATGTTGAGGTTCGAACAGCTTATGGATCGTCGACCTTTCCTGCTAAACGATGTGCTACTTCGCCAGAACCCAAGCAACGTGAATGAATGGGAGAAGAGGGTGACACTGTGGGGCGACAACAAGAAGCAAGTTGTGCAGACATATTCCGCTGCTATTGCAGCTATCAATCCGAAGAAAGCGGTTGGACAGTTTTACCAACTCTGGACCACTTATGGCAAGTTTTACGAAGAAGGAGGTGACTTGCGAACTGCTCGCATTATCATGGAGAAAGCAGTCAAAGTACCGTTCAGGTCTGTCGCAGAGTTGGCGGAAATGTGGTGTGAATGGGCAGAGATGGAGCTCCGCAACGAAAATTTTGATCAAGCAGTGGCAATCATGGCAAAAGCTACACAAGCTCCAAAACGCTCTTCTGTCGACTACTTTGATGAGACTCTCTCTCCACAACAACGCGTGCACAAAAGCTGGAAGCTTTGGTCTTTCTACGTCGATCTTGTCGAGTCTGTTGGCACGATTGACGATACACGCGCCATCTACGATAGAATCTTCGAGCTCCGTATTGCTACACCACAAACCGTCGTCAACTATGCCAACCTCCTTGAAGAGCACCAATATCACGAAGACAGCTACAAAATCTACGAGCGTGGTCTTGATCTCTTCTCATACCCAGTCGCCTTCGAACTATGGAATTTGTACCTATCCAAAGCCGTCACACGGAAAGTCTCGATCGAAAGACTTCGTGACCTCTTCGAGCAAGCGGTCGAGGGATGCCCACCTAACTTTGCAAAACCACTGTACCTCATGTACGGCGCACTAGAAGAAGAGCGCGGTCTTGCTCGCCACGCAATGCGTATCTACGAGCGCGCCACTCGAGCAGTGTCCGACAAAGACCGCGCTGACATGTTCACATACTACATAACAAAATCCGCAACGAATTTCGGCCTCACCTCAACTCGTCCCATCTACGAGCGTGCTATCGCCGCACTTCCCGATGGTGAAGCCAAGGACATGTGTCTGAAGTTTGCCGACATGGAGCGTCGTCTTGGCGAGATCGATCGCGCGCGAGCTATCTATGGGCATGCGAGTCAATTTTGTGATCCGCGAACGAATCCAGTGTTCTGGAGTAAGTGGGAGGCGTTCGAGGTGCAGCATGGAAACGAAGACACGTTCAAGGAGATGCTGCGGATCAAGAGGAGTGTCCAGGCGCAGTACAACACGGATGTGAGCTTCATTGCCAGTCAAGCGGTCGCAAGGCAACGAGAGCAGCAGCAAGGGCAAAGTGTGGAGGAATTGCATGGGGAGGAGGGTGAAGGGACAGCGGATGCGATGGCGGAGCTGGAGAGGCAAGCGCGTGCTCCGATAGGTTTTGTAGCTGCGAGTACAGGTGTGCAAGGAGGAAGCGCACCCAAAGTTGAGGAGGTGAAGAATCAGGATGAGATTGATGTGGATGTGGATGATCTCTGAGATAATGTTCTCGATACTAGAAGAGCATTTTGAAACACAAAAGCCAATAAATTAGAAGCAATCAACTTCCTACTCTGCAAAGCTTTTGCCATCTCGATATCCCCACTTTAGGCTCCGATCATGCTATGTGATATGAAAGGGGACGTCTTGCCAAGGTATCTTTTACCTCGTGACCAAAAGACGAACAATGCCCTTCTTGGAGCCATAGTTCACTCCTCAGTCCAAGCCCTCGAGGAGATCCAAGGAGCTGGGTAATGGAAGAGAATGTGCTGGCAGCAAGGCTCGTATACTATAAGCATGGTCATTTTGGAATTAGGGACCACTAATCTTTCAGGAAGACCAGAGACCCGAATCTAGCTCAACTGGTATTGTCCGTGAGACCACGCTCGCTTCGCGTGACCTTGCCAAAAGCTTTGTGTGACATTCGGGAAGATCTTATCATGGCAATTTCTCAATTCGAGCGGAGCGATGCCTATGGTAGGAGAAAGAAAGACGAGAAGCTTGCCGAACTCAACGGTATAGAGTCGCTTATCCATAGTGTCCTTCTGTGGGTGGTTGTCTGGTAAAGCACTTCACTTGCGTGTGTCGAAGCTGATCTACGCCTCAGCGGCGCCACAGTACTTCCTTGTACCTGAGACTCATGACACCTAATAAGTACAATCAGCTAAGCTGCTTCGCCTCGAGTGTGTGCCATGCGCCCTGTTATGTATAGTGCTTATGCTTCTAGAATTTTCCTAATACGACCGTCGTACAGAGCTCGATGCATCTTGCGGCGCTTCTCTCGCTATAAATGCACTCCATGTCTCAACCTGTGAGGAGGCAACCGATGGCTAACTTACGACATCGACTGACGGACATATCATCAGATCAGTACGAGATGGCTTTAGGACCTGGTCAGTACGAGATCACTGAGTTGGGACCATCTTCAGGAGCCCCCCATCTATGCGTCTTATCACAGGAAAAGAAAAGATGGCGTAACATAATGCTCCGCTGGTGGCTACCAGTAACACACTTCATCCTTACCATGACCGCCGCAGGTTTGATGATTTTGTTCCTTAACGGTAAGAAATCCCGCGTAGATCGAGCTCCTGCCTGGGAGACGATTCCCCCTTCAACTTGAATGTCTCGAGACATCTGGCTTTGTCAATTGCGGCTACTTCACCGGATATGTCTTTGCTTAAAACAATCAAAGAAGGGCAATATCGAGAGAAGATAGAATGATATAATTGTAATTTCATGCTTGTTTTCGTAGATTAGCAATTTGTTCTACAAAAGTGATGTCTCGTCTTTCCCACAGTTCCCTCACCATGCTGCTGTTCTGATGCCAAGCCTGCTTGACCTCGGAATTAGCTCGGCAGTTTCGAACCTCGTTTTATACAATGAGGAGAACGCTCGTACCCAAGACCATCCGTCCTTATGCATCTGTCTCCGTTGCGTCTTCGTTGCATCATGACGTGCGATTGTGCGTACTGTGCACCTGCTGACCGAACGACTTCGCTGAAAAGTATAATACTGTAGAATGACCTCGGTCTGAGTTGAATGCCCCTCGTGATCAACAACTGTCTCCCTTCGTCCTCTTAAAGCTGATGCTGATGCTGATGATGATGATGATGATATTGGTCGACCTGGACGTAAACCAATACCACCATCATCCTCTTGATCCTGCTCTTCCCTACGTGGATTGCCCGGCCTCCTTTGAAAAGCTGCCCGTTGTTCGACCATCGTCTGGACCTCAACAGCAATCTCCCAATCTCAATCATATCTTGTTCCTGTTCCGAAAGATTATACTACCTTCAATCAATCCAACAAAACGATGCCTATGTACGATGTCGAACACACGACGCCCCTAACTTCGTCACAACGTGATGCCCTTGCCAAAACTATCACACACATACACAGCGAGACATTCACGACACCAAAGCTGTTTGTGAATGTGAGATTTGTGGATTTGAGTCAGAGGAAAGGGGAGTATCGCTTTGTTGCGGGCAAGGAAAAGGTATAGTACATATGCCTTGTTTTACCTGTGATGTAATGTGTATTGTCTGTGTGTGTCAGTGATGGTAAAGTGTATGCTCGACAACGGCAGTATAAACTCGGTGCTAGGATTGCGTCGTCGATTTACAGAAGAAGATGTGGCACAAGGGACGTGATTGGCTGAGATAGCGCCTCTTCAAGATTCGAAAAGACTATTGCTGGTGCTTCCGTGATGAGCACGCTAGAAAGAGCAGTCAATATCGGCAGAAGAACAAAAGCTGTGCCCGAGCAATGGCCAACCAAGAGACACAAAACCACAGTCCACAAGCCAAACACAACCTATCAAGATCAAGATGCAGCATCTAACAAACTCACTCGCTCACAGCACGCAACAAACCGTATAATCGCCAACGTCCGCCCCAGCTCCAACCGCACACAAGCGATGTGGGACGACGTCTGCAACGCCCTCACCAAAGCATGGAACGACATCGTAGTCACCTCCTCCTCCTCCTCACCTCCCAGCAGCAAATCGACCACCTCATCCTCTCCACCCTCAGACAGGAAAAGGAACAGCTTCCTCTCCAACTCGCCGCCGGACTTTAAAGACCTTAGAATCGCCAACGGCAACTCGAAGAAATCGAGCTCTGAGGATACTCAACTCAGAGGCATTTTCATCCTTGGCACGATTATTGCTGGACAGGAAGTTGGAGTGTCGCTGCCGGCTGCTGGAGAGGACAGGGCATGGATGAAGGAGAATATGGAGAAGTTTAGGAGATTGGTTAAGGAAGGAGATGAGGAGATTAAGGATATGTTGGAGGAGATTGAGGAGAGAGGATTGATGAAGTAGCATAGGATTCAGGTGGGAGGAGATGTGAGTGGTGGGGAGTGGTGCTGATACCCATTCAATACCAAGACAAGTCCATCGTACAAGTGTAATACTAATTTTTCCTTTGTTGGGAAGATAGCATCGTGGTCATCGTAGCATGAGTGTACAAGAAAGATACTCGAGTACATCAACTAGGTAGTAATGCCTCTGACGCAGGTCACTTTTTTTCCACCTGTTGTCATTGAGCTGGGGTAGATAGCCAGAAAGTGGTTGCCATGGGGTAATGATGGAGTTGAAACTAAGAGTTCAATAGTGTAAATTACTAGCATATCATCCAGCTCGGACCACACCATAGAAACGAATCTAGCACGCAAGTCTTGAAAGGTGCCACAAGGTACATCTGCAAAGTACCTTACCCTCCACAATTTCTTTTCTCACGCGCATCGATCGACCGTCATGGACTCGACTTTATCATTCACGATGTAGATTGGACGAACAGGCTAAAAGATTGTGATTACTCTTCTCCAGTAATTTCGTACCTTGGCGGCAATATACACAGGTACTCCAGGCCAGGTACCTCGCCGTCGCTTATCCGCCACGTTACACTTGCGGTTTGTGCCTGATCTGCTCTCGCTATCACAATCTGTGCGAAGCATGAAAAAAAAACTTTTTCCATTCTCCTTCAGGCCGTTTGTCGCTGTCATGCATGGTGATGTCAATCTCGGCGATTTCCCTCGTTTCATCTTTGGCTTGGCTGTTTCAAGCAGCATTATTCACTACTCGAACATACAAATGCATGTACAATCTGAAGACGAGTTCTAGATACACAGAAAAGTAACGAGAGGATGGCTGTAAGAGTATCACCAGCGATACGTGCTACGCAAGAATCTTCTGATCTCGCTTCAGTTCAACTTGGATTTTGGCTTTTCTGGATATGAGCCAAGACGCTACGCATACTACTACGCTACACATGCTACTAGTGCCAACAGCAACCCACATCAATGGAGTACATACTCGAGTAATTGGAGATACCTGGTCCTTGTATCAATGCTAGGATGACGATCAATTGATGTAGGGTCACATATTGCCAAGATGCAGCAGCTAGTGGCACATATTCTGAACCTGTAGAATCGGAATCGAGTATTCAGCACCTGCATGAACGAGCCGCAGGTAGTCGTTTGTCAGTATGACGAAAAAAAGGTTGATATTTCCAGGTCGCACAGTCGCAAGCGCCTACAGAGGCCTCTCGTCTCAAGCGCGACTGGCTGCAGATACTACAATCTGTGGAGCTCAGAGTACAGTACGCTTTGCTCTCTGTGCAGATTAGCCAGCCCAAGCAGACTGAGCGAACAGTAGCGGCAGCATAGTCATGATGATCTTCTCCACAGACAAGTTTCACCACAATAGTGGCAACAAGACTAGCGTCTGGGTCCCATACACTACACCTGAACTGAAGAGGAAGGTTGCATAGATATAGATAATCATCCTAGCGAGCAGCGAAGCGCGAAGGAGGCGAGACTGGAGAAATATGAGCTTTTCTGGACATACTCCGGCTTGATGTCAGAGAAACGCCAGAAAAGTCTCTTTTCGGGTGTCTTGAACGTTGAACAAGCCAAGTCCGTCCGGATAAGATTGCAAAACATCTCTGGCTTCCATCTTGGAAAGTTCTCCGGTCCTCGTTACTCTCATTGCTATCTTTTTCTATACCTATCATTCAAGAAGGCTGAATATACTGAAATGTGCATATCCTGCCGCAGCTGATTCACTACCATTTGCTTCAGGTCGTGTGCCTCAGAAATTTGCTGAGGCTCTACTTAAGATTGCAACGGCCATGCAGAGATTGTCAGGAACGGCATGTGTCGGGGTTCATGTGAAACTAGCTTGGCGCTGACCCCTGGTTGAGTACTTGTATACTTCTCTATTGATTATTTGACGCCCGGAGGCCGTTCGGTGTTGTGCACGAGCACCAACGCAGTCGATGGAGCATGAGCTAGATGAAGCAATTTCTTCGTATCCTTGTAGCACGAGCTGATGGCAAATTTGTGTGACACTGTACGTTGTTACATGGTTTGTGAAAGTGATTTTGCGCTTTGCTAACATTATAGTGGTAAGACAGCCAGAACAATCATTGATGGTTTCCGCTAAAGAAGCGCACTGAAACGTTATGTCCAAAGCGGGCAAGTTCGTTGGTGCATTTCAAACCCGTCTTTCCTGATCCATCAGACGAGACGAAAGCGGCATCGTCCCATCTAAAATAACAACGCAATCTGCTTTTAACAGCACTAATTTGCCAAGTTCGCCGAGCGCACGCCGCTCAACGTTCATGCCCGCTAGGTGTGCCTGCATATGGGCCGTACCAGATTTGCTTCCAGACTAGATGCAAGCTAGTGATGGTCCTCTTCCGTCACTAGCGTCGGTGTTTCTTTAATCATTGCAAATGGTTTCCATCTCAACTGCAGCTGCCACTGTAACCACCTCACACCACACCTCAGCGGCTTCATTTCTACTCGACTTTAGACGGTTGACCCAGACCCCGCTCGAAGGCCTTGAATCATAGAGCATTAGGCGCACTAGTCCGTCTGTTCCTTCCCCACGACGGGCGCTTTTCCATGTTTCAACCGACCAATTCACTTGCCATCATTGGTTTATTCCCGGTGACTCGCATGGCATTCCCACCCTCGAGCGTGGTTAAATCGACGCCACAGCAATCAATAGGTCTCCAACGTCAAGCCGCCATGACCGCTTCAATTCATCCAGAAGATGGAGGAGTAACAGTAGCGTTCGGCTCCTCAGACAAAACCCTCTTGGGTTCCCATCACTCTTGTCTAAGCTGAATCACACCATATTCCTTCGTTCGTTACTCTCGTTCCTCCACACACTCGCTTTTCCTCCTCCCCCTTCCCCAAGCACGCCATTCGTTTCAGAGCTATCAGCTCACCACATTCGTTATACACATTCGCTTTGAGACAGATCATCTTCGTGCTTGACTGTCTGTCATTACTGTGGATTCATCTTGAGTGAAGCAACATACAACTACCTTGCGTGATCGAAGCACAACACACCTCATCAAGATGGCGCGCCTGTCATGGCCGCTCGTCTTCTGTGTTGCGTTCGCTCTCTTCTGTATGGTGTTCACAGTCTCACATCTACATGGAGAACCACAACCTGCACCTCGACGAGGTAGAGCCATCAGACCACGACAGCTACAACAAGCATTAGCAACAGTGGAGGAATCAGCACCAGCATGGGCGACAGTCTATCCTGGAGTTCAAAACAACCTTCATAAACGCAGCGAGGACACCTTCAACTTCAAGCTTGCACCAAGAGTGGTAGCTCCTCCAAGCACCACCATCAGTTCCAGCACCCGCTCCAACTCCAGTTCCAGCACCCGCTCCATTGCAAGTCCACCACCTGCATACTCATTACCGACCTACAGCTTTTCCAACTGGACGATCACATCGTCGACGTCTTCCTCCAGCTCTTCTTCTTCTTCGTCGTCTGTAGCTCTTACCACTTCTTCATCGAGCTCTTCAGTCCTCCCTACTACCTCTTCTTCGTCGAGCTCATCATTTTCTCCCACGACGAGCTCTTCATTGAGCTCTTCAGTGGCTCCTACGACTTCTCTATCATCAAGCTCAGCGGTAGCTCCTACCACCTCTCCTTCAACGAGCTCGTCAGTTGCCGCGACCACTTCTTCCTCAACGAGCTCACCAGTAGTCCTTATTACTACTTCTTCTTCATCCTCTTCTTCCGCAGCGACTTTTACAACATCTTCATCATCCAGCTCGTCTGCTAACACTACTATATCCTCATCCTCTGGCTCATCTACAGCGGTTACAACGAGCTCTGCATCATTGTCGTCAACGGTAGACGCAATCAATGGCACTGCTTCTTCCTCCACCTCGTTCGTAGTACCTACAACCTCTTCGTCCAGCTCATCAGCAGCACTCACAACTTCATCATTCAGCTCATCAGTAGCACCCACAAACTCTTCATCAACTTCTTCATTCGCTTCTTCAACTAGTTCCCTATCAACCTCTTCATCGACTTCTGCAGCTATCACCACTTCCAGCTTGTCCTCTAGCTCATCGGTTGCAACCACTTCCAGCCTCAGCTCGTCATCTAACTCAACAACGACCGCAACCACTTCGAGCGCATCTTCAAGCTCATCGTTAGCAACTACTTCAAGCTCATCATCAAGCTCAGTCTCAGCAACGATTACAAGCTCGTCCACTTCAGCGTTGACAACAAGCTCTTCGTCTAGCACAGCTTCATTCCCAATCACAAACTCTACAACGACAAGCTCATCATCAAGCTCATTCTCGTCGACATTCACAACCTCATCTTTCTCAGCATCGATAACAAGCTCATTGTCTAGCACACTCTCATTCCCAATCACAAACTCCACATCAAGCTCGACAACGATGACAGGCTCATCCTCATCATCATCATCCGGCTTCCTCACCTCCACAATCACCTCATCAAGCAGCTTCTCTCTCACCACAAGCAGCTCATCCTCATCCAGCACCTTGACCGGCGCGACAATAAGCGCTACTCCGACATACAAAAATCGAAGAGCAATCAACCACCCCAAAAGAGCCTACCTCGGCGTATGAGTACTCTCTTTTTGATTCTTGGCAAGGCGTTACTTGGATAAAGGCGTTTCACAGAGGGCAATAGGCACTGGCGGCCATTCAGGGGGTTGGAAAAGGATCCTTCATTCATTATATTCCTATCTATCAGAGGAAGAGCAGCAGGCATTCAGGCGACGACGATACCCCTTACCGCAAGCGCATCCTGTTATCTTTCCCTTTTCATGTACATACATAGTATTACCACCTCTTTTCGTATGTAGCTCGAGGGACACAGCTTCAGCTGCGCAAGCAAGCAGAGCAAACCTCACAGCAACAAACAAACAATAATCATTTACTAATTCATTTCCACATTGAGGAGCCGACGTCGAAAAAAGAACGGCAACATGACTCATGCACAATCTCCACTCCGCACAATCTCCCAACGTTTGCCATGCGAACGGCTCGCTCTTCTCTGGACGAGGCTTGAAAGATTGCCGATCCGAAAACTAGCTCGTGCCGGAAAATAATGATGAACCTTAGTGTCGCTTGGCGGGGAAACCCTGTTTGCGCCGTGCGGGCGCTTGTGCGGGAGTAGTGTGGCGAAGGCGGTGGCGGAGGCGTGTGTGTAGGTTGGCAGCATGTTTGATGATGGGTTGTGCGATTGGAGCTATAGTGAGACAAGACGAGATGAATAAGACGAGATGAGATGAGATGAGATGAGACCAAGCTCACTTTGGGCGCTTGTTTAGCTCGTGCAAATGCTAATTAGGCCAAGAGAAACTGTGTTTGTGATCGTTGTGATCGACGTACTCAAAAAAGTTTACTTTAGTACTGGAGTACTCGCAACAACATAACCTACAGCTCGCTGGTATAGACTCGTAATCAGGGCTGTCTACGCAGGCGCCTCATCCTCGTTAACTTCCTCACCTCTTCAAATTCCTGAAGCAATATCAACTTGGCACGAAAGACGGAGCGTGAGTGAAGTGAACCATCTGAATCGGCCTACAGCTTCCCTAGCAAATACTCGACTACGATCTGCCTTAGCCCAAAGCATCCATACCAAGACGTCCCTTCCCAAAGCATAAATACCAAGGCAACACTAACATCATTAGCTCAAACCACAACAAGCGCCAAATCTCCAACTTTGTGCCTGTAGCAACAATAAGGCTGTTTCATACCGCTTGAGCTACGATAAATCCTTCAGATCGTGGCTGTCGTCAGTGGTGGTCGTGTGCCTGCATCTTAACCGCCAGGTACTCTTCGCAAGGTCACGAAGTAGATGATACTTTTTGCAAGACGGGCGAGTTTCACATCGAGAAGCACGACAAGAACCTAAAGTGTGTACATCGTGGTGAAGAAGCTTTGTGGTGTAGGATGTTGCTGGCTGTAGTACCTTCTTGTATATGTGGTGCCAGTGCTTAAGCGAATTTTGCTGCTGTACGGTGATGTAGCCAGATTTAATTCGGTCTTTCATGATCTTGGACGCTTATCATTGACCTTGGGCCATTATCTTTTTCCAAAGAGCAGAAACGCAAAAGCCACACCTACCAACGAGCCTAGCACACGAATGAACAGCCCCATATTTGGTGGCCAAACAGCAGGCCTATCAGCCTCCTTCATAGCCTGCGCTTCATCCATAGACTGTACCAGCCTTTGCGCCATAGTGCTTTTCGAAAAGTTCTGCACTACCCAATCTCGTCCTTTCTCTCCCATAGACGCCAATTTTTTCGTGCTTATCTCGCCCGAGACCACACTGTGCATGACCTGTGTCCAGTTGCTGGCATCTTCCACGGCCCGTAACCAGCCTGTTTCGTTGTCGAGGACTGTTTCTGTGGGACCTCCAGTGTTGGCCGCTAACACAGGAGTACGAACAAGCATGGCCTCGAGAGGCACAATGCCAAAGTGCTCAAAACTTGGTGTGTAGAGAAGCATGCTGGAGGTACACAGAAGTCGGTCTTTGAAAGTCGAAGGAACGGAAAGAATGAAGACGACATCGATGTCTGAACTGGTTGAGAGAACTTCAGATTCTGAGGTAGCTGTGACGTTCGACAATTTCAAGCTGTTGGCCAATTCAATGAGCTCCGCGTGGTACGATACATTCTCCTGTACACGTTTATCGTGTCCTCCTACGAAGTCTATCAGCGACCTTCTCGTGAGCTAGGGCATCAACAGCACTTACCTGCAATAACCAAACGTGCTTGTTTCCTTACTTCAGCAGGAAGACCTGCAAACGCCTTGATCGCTAAACCGACATCCTTCTTACGCTCGAATCTATTTATACTGAGCAGGACCTTCTTGTCTGGCCATATGGGCTCTTTGCTTATCCCTTTCAACTCAGCAGTGCTGCTCACACAAGGATAGACCACTCCTGGTTGACGATGTTTCAGACCAGGAAATGCATCCCCGAATATGCCTTTTGTAAACCTGCTGTTGACTACAATCACATCACTGGCTCCCGTAGTCCAGCTCTCAAGCCAATCGAAGGGTATGCGGTAGGCTTCCTTGATCACACTGCCTCTTTTCGCAAGGAGCTTATCTGGGAAATGGCAGTAGAATACGACACGGGTCCGTGGAGAGAAGTATCGCAGTAAGGGTATTCCAGCACTGAGTTGGTCGACGAAGAATACGTCGGGCCTCAAGTTGCGCAGCTCTTTAGTGGAGTAACATATCTGCAGGATGAGGTGTATTTGTCGGAGGATGGCGCAGAGAATGGCGAAACGACCGAAAAGGGATTGAGGGATGATGCTATTGCCACGTACTCGAACCTCTAGGGTACCTACACAGCGATCTCAGTACCGCCGAAAGCATTTAGTGTACAGCTGAACAAACCATCTTTAGCTTCATCGAAGCAATGCTTGACATCTCTATAACTCGTATAGATGACTACTTTATGGCCTTGGTTCTGTAGCCCGAGCGCTGCGTCGATTACAAGTCTCTCTGCACCTCCTATACCAAGATCGGGGTGGAAGAAGACGACATTCTTCTTTTTCGTGAGTGTTGGCGCCATTGTTTACACTATCAATGCAATGTCGCCTGAAAAGAAGTGCTCGGAGCTGGAACCGTGCCAAGCCTCAAGCCCAATGCGCTTTCCTTCTCCGCCAAAAGTCGGGTCATACAGACAAGTTCTATGTTCTGCCGACATGTTTCTCATATTCAGGACGGCCCTATCCCCATGATGTTCCGCTTGTACCGCTGACTTTGCCTTGCATCAAAGGTCGGAGTGGTTGCAGCTCTGGGCATCACCATTTTGTCAACCTTTGAAACGATTGCCGTCCTAAGATGGTCGCGCAAACGCAGAAGAAGGTGATCGATGCAGGCGCGAGGAAGCTGGATCACTGTAGGTGACTGTCCCTATCCGGTGGAGAGACCGATCACTGACTCTGTCTACCCAGATCAAAGTCGCTTACCACGATGGAGATTTCTCTTGCGCGAACGGCTCATCCCAATTGTCCGCTGGGAGACACCAATTCTAGCTGACTTGCAGGAACGCTATCGTACAGCTGCTCTTGATTCATACTTTGCGTTCACAGCAAACTTAGGCACACATACCTTTTTCATGATCTTCCTGCCAATTCTTTTCTGGTCAGGGGAAGTACAGCTAGCTAGAGCGTGAGTCCGAGAGGGGAATTATTCGTTTGTCCTGTATTAATTTAAGTTGTAGCATGATAAATCTTCTAGCAAGTGGCGTCTTCTTCAGCGGATTCATAAAAGATACACTCTGCTTACCTCGTCCGCTTTCACCACCATTGCAACGAATAACACGCTCTCATTCTGCCGCGCTGGAGTATGGATTTCCGTCCACCCACTCCACGAATGCTGTCTCTGTCGTAGTCTACTCTTTGTACAGTCTGAACACAACGACGAGGTCTATACAGCCTCAGCTAAACATATTCCTACAATTTCTCATCTATGCTTACCTTTTCTCAATCGTCATCGGTCGTCTGTACTGTGGTATGCATGGTTTCTTTGACGTCGTAACTGGATCTGCGCTAGGGGCCATACTTGCCGTGCTTCAATGCATGTTTGAGGAATCTTTCGACATCTGGATCTTGCAAAGTAGCGTCATGAATCTTGCGATCTTCACTTTGGTGGTTCTGGTCCTGGTACGGGTTCATCCGGAACCAGCCGATGATTGCCCTTGCTATGATGACAGCGTATCGTTTGCTGGAGTTATCATTGGTGTTCAAGCAGGAAACTGGCATTTTGCGCAGAGTGGCTACGCCTCTAACGACCCAATCTTTGGTGCCATACCATTCAGTTTGGAAGAAGCTGGTTTGGTGAAAGCAACGCTTCGCCTGCTTTTGGGCGTTGTAGTCGTCTTTGCCTGGAGAGCACTGGCAAAACCTACCTTACTCATAGTGCTGCCACCAATCTTCAGGGTCATCGAGCAACTAGGCTTGACCTTACCTCGTGCCTTTTACCTACGGGCATCGTGAGTTATGCTCTTATTCCTTGTACGGTCCTTGCTAATGTGATGATTGAAGACAATACGAGACAGTGCCAGATTTGCGTCAGGATGACAATGTTATTCCACAAGCATCCGAAATTCCAGCTATGTTGTCGTCTTTGAGTCATCCACGGAAAAGAACAGTCTCCATTGGCCCTCAGTCACAAGCCGATGTTTACG
>Ga0160428_1000288_pt1 | contig 60551 bp, 66 predicted proteins | sample SolpanmetagenomM_FD_108198 | JGI IMG/M metagenome (GOLD analysis project Ga0160428, IMG submission 108198) | Solar panel surface microbial communities from Lawrence Berkeley National Laboratory, California, USA - M | ecosystem: Engineered > Built environment > Solar panel > Unclassified ... | reverse complement strand
AGCACCACTTGTCATGATAGTACACGGCTTGCGAAGGTCAGCTGAGCAATCAAAATGCTATCGCTGACTTGATTCTGCCGTGATACGTTATCTTGGTAGAGGTTGGCGTGAGTGGGATGAGTGCCGTGGGCATAGAACGCCTCGGAATAGGAGAAGGGCGAGATGGAAACGAAACGGTCGGCGCTATCTTTTTAGGAGCCGGCGCCCACATCTCGCTTGGCAATTCGTGCCTAGCTTAATGCCCACCCTTTCAGCGTCTGCATAATGTCTGTCTCAAATAATGAGAACGGCGAAGTCTTTAGAGGTTGCCTGTGACAGCATTATCACCAGACACTTTAATAAACGAAACATTTCTTGTCATGTCGATGACGAGGATGGAGATGCCGACTACTGGCGGTATGGTTGGTCCAAAAGAATCAGCCCAAGGCGGCTCATTGTGGTACAAGTGTGATCCGCCTATGAACCTGGGCGAGGCACCAATCTATCGAGCCAGTGACTCGACATTACACTGGGTAGATTGTCTTTGCGAACCTGCTGAGATACATATTCTGAAAGTCAACCCAGACACAGGAGATGCAGAGGGCAAGAGTCGGGTTGTGCCACTGGCTGATAGTGTCACTGTTGCGTTCTTTCGAAAAGATCATCCAGGATCATACATCTGTGCCTACTATCAAGGAGTAGCATTCCTTGATGAACAGACTGGAAGATTGGACGTCGTCAAGGAGATCATACCGACGTCGAAACGTGATGCGCTTCGTTTCAACGATGGCGGAGTGGACGCGAAAGGAAGGTTTTGGTTAGCTGAGATTGACAAGAAGGCGATGGCATATGGCCCTAATCAGCTACCTGCAAGCTACGGCGAACCGAAAGGCCGATTGTGGAGATATGATCCTGATGGTTCGCTTCATCTCATGGAGAAAGGCATTGTCTGCGGCAATGGTCTCGCCTGGAGTCCTGACAATAAGACGAGTAAGTTTCCGACAAGCATAAGTGATAAGACAGAACGACTGACGATATTGCAGTGTACTTCAACGATTCAGTCGCGATGATGGTCTTTGCCTACGACTTTGATCTTGACTCTGGAAACTTGTCTAACCGTCGACTACTGGTCGACCGAAGGCAGTTGTATGGTGAACCAGATGGTATGGTTGTGGAGTAAGTCCCCTCTGTTGGTCTTGTTTTCATCACCATGTAACTCACTCTTTATAGCACGGAGGGTAACCTTTGGATTGCGATGTTCGCCTCACATCGTGTGATGGTCTTCAGCAAGGATGGAGAGCATTTGAAGGACGTTGTGTTCTCTGCTGCCAACATGGCATGCACAACCTGGGGAGGTAGCCGTTTCGATATGCTGTTTATTGCGACGGGCAAGGACAAGAGTCCAGGAGCAAAGTCCGACGATGAAGGAGGGCATATGTTTCGATACAAACCGCATGGACATCGAGGAATGGCAAAGTACGAGTTTGCTGGGTAGTCGATAGATTTCTGATTCATGATGATTTTGCATAATGAGTTTTTGCCACCTGCAATTCACCGCAACAGCTGAAACACCATAGTGAATATGCTCCAGATCCGTGATATCTAGTGAGCATGTCTGTCGTGTCGAAACTCAAGCAGGCAAGTTAAAGCTCTCGTTCAGGACCCTTGTTATGCAATGTGGTGCGGCAGGTAGGTGCGACCAGGTAATCCAGTTCCTTTCCTTAGAGCTTGTTGAGTAGATCTGGTTCACCTGCAGTATCTGAGCGCTCTGCTGTATACAAAAAAACTTTGCGTATCCTGCTGATGCAGTGTACCACAACAAGCTGCTTTCTATCGCCGGTCTACACGAAAGCATATCCGATTCCGCACCAACCAAGAAAATCTATAATGGCAGACACCACGGCGATGTCACGATTACCTCTCCAACTTTGGGATCGGATATTCGACCATGTTATACCCAACCGCGAAGTCACTCTCCAAGAGTGGCGAGCAAGCAGGCTCCCAAGCTCTTTGCGCTACACTTGGACACAACATGCCCCAGCTCTACGATGCGCGGAAGGCGAGGATCCCGCCCACAACATGACGGTACGCGCTCTTGCAGATACGCCAAACCTACTCTTCCGCGGCTCGCGTCACAAATACTGGTCTACTTTGGTCCGCGAGGCTGTCTGGTGCATGGAGTGGGATCCTGATAGGATCCGCGACCCAGCTCGTGACTTGGACAGACTAGTTCAATACTTTGGTTCTAGTGTTCGCCATGTGGTGCTGCGAATGGATGGTATGTTTCCATTCTGGCCAGACCACGACGAGTTGGAGGAAAGAGCTACAGGTACCACCGAGCTGGCTTGGGACGTGATAACGAAGTTCCGAGAATTGCGCTCATTCAACAGACGCATAGAAGTGGAGGGGGGGCTTTATGCGGAAGAGGGTGATTGGCTAGAGTGCGAGATGTTCCCGTTTCCTATTCAAAAAGTCATGGGGACCGCGGTATGAGGGACACGGAGCAGTTTCCGACCTTTTCTTTGACGAAGGAGCTATCGTCCTTCGAAGGTCCCTTTCATCCATGTGTGCACCACATCTCAGGAGCCATCATGTCCTGAAACTACATCATGGCCCAATACGCCTGCACATATTTGGGCTGCGATAAGAGTTTCGTTCGTCCAGAGCACCTAAGTCGCCATCGTAGGAATCGTACGTAGCACTGCACGGTCTCACCCTCCTTATCTTGACTGATAAAGTACCTCCCTAGACTTGCCAACGCGCTATGCTTGTACGTTATGTGACAAGTGTTTTGCACGCAAAGATCTGCTTCGGCGCCATCAGGTTAGACATGAGAACCGTGGAGTGAGTGAGAGTCAGAACGAGAGCACGATGGAGGATGCCAGCATTATTGGTGATGTAGCATCAAACGCTTCGCCGGCCCAGCCAATGGAAGAGATAACAGCCTTTCGGCCGCCCATAGAATACCCGCATCCTTCTGGGCCGGTGCAGGACATCTCTACGATCATGGACCATTACGAGCAAGGGCAACCTCATTATATGTTCTTTGACTCATCGTATGATGGACAAGGCTTAGTCGAAGACCTGGACTGGCTCTTTAGTTGGCCAACAAACGATTTGGTCACCTCTGATACATCTGCTATGGCGGCTTTGTGGCCACCGGAGGTTGCTGGTACTCCACCCGGAAGCGTAGTATCCTCGCATTCAATAGCTGCTCAACAAGAACCGTTTTTGACCACAGGTGGATGGTTTGATATAGCTATAGCTGTAAAGAGTCTATTACACAGTCTTCCACAACAAGCTCTACAGAGCAATTTTTTCGAAGCTGGTCCGCTCGAAACGTTTTACGCATCTTATTTCAGTGGTTATAATTCGCACTTTCCAATATTGCATCAAGCATCCTTAGTACCAGGAGACATATCACCTTTGTTACTAGTCGCTATACTCGCACTAGGTGCAACTTTATCTACGAATGAGGAACATTTCACCATAGCACAACAGGTTCACGATGTTCTGCGATGGCTAATATTTAGTGAAGATGCTTTCCAGCCACCTGCGCCGCTATGGTGTTTACAGGCACTGCTTCTGGTACAAGCCCACGGTAAGATGTTTTCGTCCAGAAAACATCACGAGCTTGCGCACATATTCCACGGGTCAATAATAACTCTCATGCGAAGAGGGAGCTCGTATACGGATGCTTGGACAGAGGAGCTCACTGCAACACCTTCTCTTCAAAGATCATGGCATCATTGGATAGAGGAGGAATCCTCTAGGCGAGCGGCCTACTTCGCCTTTATCATGGATGCTCAACACTCATCCGTATTCGGACATGAACCTGCGCTGTCGGTCAGCGATCTTCGACTTCCACTACCCTCTAGCGAGACCTTATGGGATGCTAACACGGCCTCACGCTGGCAAAGAGAACGAAGCAGACTCAAGTCGGACCCACCACTTTTCCTGCAAACTCTTCGAGGGCTTTTGGCCAAGAAGCCGTTGCCAGTTACATTGAGTCCTTTCGCACGGTTCGTCGTTCTGCATGGATTATTCAGCATCACAAAACATATGCAAGCACGAGACCTGACGGCATCTGATGTAGAGGGTGAGAGGGCTACCGCTGACTCGTTGTCCGATGGAGATGCAGGTGTATCAAGTAGTAGCAACAGTACCTGGCGACAAGTCCTTGATCGAGCTATTGAGACTTGGTCATTGTCTCTGCTATTTCAGGAGCCATCACTCTGCCTCGAAGCAGCGCGTCCTCTTCAACGTATGGCACATGTCACCATCCACGTGAACTTGGTAGACTTCCATATACTCGCGGGAGCACCTTCTTTGACAGGCAACAAACTTGCAGCAAGTGAACATGCCAGAGCAAAGTACCGATTGAACACCTGGAGAGATAGTCCTGCAGCAAAACGCACGCTGTCTCAATGTTTGCTGCTCATACAAGAAACAATGTTCGTCCGCAATCATTATCGGGCTGCGGAGGATAATATCGCACTACGACCATGGTGTTTGTACCATGCAACCTTGATCCTATGGGCGTACGGCGTGCTTACAGCTCCGCAACAAGGAGGGCTGAATTCCACCATGACAGCAGAAGAATACATTGTGCATATGTTGAATGAACTCATGGGTGGTTCCGAGCGACTTCAAAGTGCGCAGCACACCGCAGGACTAATTCTGTCAGTACGAGATGCACTAAAGAGCTGTAGATGGGAATTGCTCAAGGAAGCGTATGCCACATTGGACCGCCTCATCCAGCCCTCCTAAGATCAGCTCATGCCCGAAATGCTTTCTGAATTACACAATATGAAAGTGATGGTGGCAAAAGGTCTAACATCTGTATTTGCTCGTTTCCTGTGGAGAGCGTTGTCTTTCTCCAAAGATCTAAAGCTATCTAGGTCCAGTTTCAACACCTTTTAGGCAATTATCGTAAGCCAAGGTCTCTTTTGAATCCTCCAATACAAAGGTATGAACAATTTCATGACGACTACGCCGACTGGGACATCAGCAAGGTCTCCTTTCACTCCTCGAGTCCGAACAAACGACACTTTTTGCAACCGACCATGTTCCGTCCGTTCTACAGGCTCTTTCACAAGACTGCAACGCACTTGATTTCTACATCGGTGTTGAGAGGCAGCGTCTTCACAGCAACACAGCTATCACGTCATGTCAGCGTCCTGTAATGCAATCATTGGGACAATCACCTACGTTCTGGCTGGCTTGACATCGCCCCAGTACGTCTCATACACCTCGTTCATCGCCGCGAAATCTCCAATATCTGCTAGGAACACATTCACCTCGACCGCTTTATCCAGGCTAGATCCTGCGGCTTCCAAAACGGCTTGCAAGTTCTTGATGCATTGATGCTATGGTAGAGATTAGCAAATGGTCTGCGGTTTGTGGAGGTTGGCACTTACAGTGTGGGCTTGTACATCGCCATCAGCCAGTTTCATTGTGGCGGGGTCCATAGGCACTTGACCTGAGCAGAAAACAAAACCATTCGCTACGATAGCTTGACTGTAGATGGGAAGAGGCTTGGGCGCCTTGTCTGTGAGTACTGCTTGCTTAGACATGTTGTACAGATGCTAGTGGTGTGATTCGACGTGATAGGTAAGCTCAGCTCTGTTTTCGCGAAGTGTACTTTTTATGGTCTCAGAGGACGAGAACTGGAACTGGAACATTGCGTAAAGCAAAGGTCGTGGGCAGTCTTGATCACTAACAGTGGGCTGCTTGTCTTTGGGGCTAGGGGCATGCCCACTATGCAACGGCTGCGCCCGCTCCTGGGCCTTGCCTGCCGCTTAGCCGGTCTCTAGCCTCTGGTCTTATCTCCACTAGCGTCTGCGGGCGTAATCGCTCCGGGCTCCAGCCTCTGTGTGCATAGCTGTGGGACAGTTGCCCACGAAGATAACCATGTACAAAGTGGGCTGTGATCAGACGACCTGCCGCAAGTCGTCTCGCTGGCTATTTCTTTCATGCTTATTAGAATTGCCAAAAGTCACACATCCTAGCATTTCATAGACTGAGCAAGCAAAGACGTAAGAGGGATCTGTGAACACCTGCTCGTACTCGTGCATACCCAAAGATGAGCGTCTCTGAGACCATCACACTGCAAACCCCCACCACCAAGATGCCACAATCCCAATCACAATCTCAACCACCTTACCCCCTCCACCCCTCCGTCGTCGACAAGCTCGATCCCCAATACGTTGCCTTCTACAACAAGCACCTTCTTAACGCCCAACAAGTCCACTACCAACCCATCTCCGCCTCACGCGTCGGCGGGAAAATCATCCCAGGTGGCAGCGATAACCTGCCCGTCGGATCTACGCAGGACTTTTCCATCGCACGCCAGGAAAGCAAGGGTCCAAATGTGAAGGTGCGATGTTTTACGCCGGAGGGCGAGGCGCCTAATGGTGGGTGGCCGGCTATGGTTTACTATCATGGTGGTGGGTGGGTTTTGGGCAATATTGACACGGAAAATGCGGTGTGTACGAATATGTGCAAGAGGGCTGGCGTTGTTGTCATTACGACGAATTATCGGTGAGTTAATTTGTGACGCGAAATCTAAGGAGTGCACGACACTACGACTATGAGGCACAGGATAAACGTACACTGAATGCTAATACTCTTGGATAATAGGCTCGCACCAGAAGATCCCTTCCCCGCCGCAGTCCACGACTCTTGGGAAACCGTCCTCTGGACTCTCTCCACGGGCAGCAGACTCCTCAATCTGAACACCTCAGCCCTCGCAATAGGCGGCTCCTCAGCCGGCGGCAATCTCGCTGCAGTAATGACACAGAAACTCGCTTTACGCAGCGATCTCGCACCCGCCGCATTCAGAGTCCAGTTACTCATTGTGCCCGTAACGGACAACACAGCCAGTCCCGCCACCAGCCCCACGTACGCCTCTAGCGAATTTACGGCTGCTCTGCCAGCGGAGAAAATGCTGTGGTATCGACGCCATTATTTGCCTGATCAAGAGACATGGGGAAGTGTAGAGGCGTCGCCGTTGTTTGCAACTGATGAGGTCTTCACAAAGCTGCCACCTGCGGTGGTACTGGTGGGAGAACTTGATGTGTTAAGATGGGAGGGGGAGGAGTATGCGAGAAAGCTGCAGGGTGCCGGAGTAGAGGCTAAAGTGGAGTTGATGAAGGGAATGCCGCATCCGTTTTTGGCTATGGATGCTGTGTTGGATGAGGGGAAGAGGGCGATTGACATCTTGTGTGATAGTCTGAGTGAGGCGTTCACGAAGCTGACGTAAATTCACCGCGGCAGGTGGCAAGAGTCTTCCTCAACGCTGAAATGCATGTTAGTCCTCTGTTTCAAACGATAGTCTGATAAGCTCTTATATGTTGATATGGCATGGATTAATAAACTGACCCTCGGATTTGTAGATACCTTGGACATTTGGGAGCTTTAGCCTATAGTTTATTATGGTCAATGAGCCTCATTTTGTGTTGAACTCCTTGTTGTGATCTTGTGACTCTGCATAGCGAATAAGACTTGAAAGTCCTTGATTCCTGTACCAAAGGGCAACAAATGAGGCCTGAGTAGGAAGACGCTAACATGTCCGTTCTTAATGAGGTCAGCGCCGTATGTCGATTGTTGCTCGAGGTCTACAATACTCTGAAATATGCACCTGAAAAGATCTGGCGTGCGCAAGAGGTCGTTGTGAAAGTGCAAACTCGATTAACAACTATCGTGCGGGAAGACCTCAGCATACCTACGTATCACAAGAAGTTGTAAGTATTGACCAGGCATCACCTCCACTATCGAGATTTGACCGTTAGTAGAACTCGTCTTTATCGCCGGCTGCTACGGCTCCTCAAGGAAGACCTGGCTCAACTCCTGGATCTTGTCACGAAATGGTCAAAAGCGGCACTGCTCGGAAGACTTATATACATAGTGTTTGACATGAACAAGGTCGAGCTACTACAAGAGCGTATCGAATGGCGTGAAGGAGACCTTCATATATACATCATTCCTAGTCTTCGCCACTACAGAAACAAATTAAAGATGAAAGGCTATATTGACATTATCGAGAATCAACTTGATGCAACCCGTCACGATATCCATGAGCTTAAATCTATCCACAGAGAGCAGTTTACTCAGCTGGAAAGGAAGCTCGAACAAACGTTGCATCAGAGGCGCAGAGGCTACGACTGTGACGTAAGACCTTCGCAGTCCAAGAGCCCTGAAGACGAACGATCCAGATCACGTTATTCTGGTGCAGATGTATACACAGATCCAGCTGATTCAAGACTTCGAGCACGTTCGACGCAATCGCTTGTTGATTATGGGGATGTCCCTCGTCGTGGTAAGCATATAGTGGAGCAACTTGTATACATATCGAGTACAGTGGTTGACTATCATCCAGCTCTTGAGTCTAGGTTTCATGGTAAGTCTGCATATCCTAATTATAGTATCATCATGGCTTATGTCTATTTGCAGATGAAGCCACAATTCGATCACGACATTTGATAATGAAGCTGCTTTCGCCTCAAGTACTTGATACCGAGCGGTATGTCGAGGAATGGCGACACGAATTTGACTGGGATCTGCAACGACTTCCGAAAGTGGCTTGCAAGTTCCTTCTAAAACAAGAAGGTTTTATCGAATGGAATCATTCTTCCAGCCCGATACTCGTTGTGACGGGTGGCCGAGGGACAGGAAAGTATCTTGCTACATCGTTTTTGGCCGATCATCTTATACAAAATCGTAAACGAGGTATAACGCTCTGGTACGGCATTCCATCCTGGAAGGAAAGAAGCTCAGACAGCATGTCCGCAAAACGCATCCTTCGCTGTCTAGTCTCGTCATTAATATTTCAGTGTCCGGATGTGTTCAATAGAATCTGCTTCGACCAGAGATCGTCAGCAAGTCTGGTTAGGATATTCAAGGACGCGAATCGGTCAAGCGACGCTCAGCCAATGTCTCAGATCTTTTCGGTTCTCATTGCTTACGTCAAAAGACTCGATATTGTTATTGATGGCGCAGATACTACTCCAGATCGGCACATCTTGGTCTCCAGTTTGGTTAAAATCATGTCGAGAAGTCGTAATTGGAGACAAGAAGTCAGGTTGTTGATAGGAGACCAGTTGGACTATCACGTTCGGAATGTCTACGGCAAAGTTCAGAAGATCGACCTTCGAGTGGGCGACATCGACTGTGATGTGAATTCCTATGTCTCCAATCAGCTCAACCTACATCTGCCAGATAGAGTTCACAGGCATCCAGAGCTGTTAAAAAAGATTGTGATAGGCTCCAACGGAGGCATAGGATGGGCACGCCATATAATCAGTCTTTTGACGAGTCCACAGGCCTTGTCGAATGACCACAAGTTCTCACAGTACGTTGATGAAGCTTCGCGCGGTTTCGAAAGCGAGCTTGGCCGTCGTTTTGATGAGCTTAAAAATACATCTACAAAGAGATCTTACACGTTGTGTGTACTCATCCTACGCCGGTTCGTGCAAAGCAGGGAGTGGATGAGCTCACGTAGGCTTGCATCTAAAGTCGTTAAGAACCGCGATCATTTAGGCGAATCAGAAGACTTCACCTGGTCTGAGGCAGAGGTGGTTGCAGCCGCAGAGAACCTGTCTATACCAGGGCTGGAGCTTCTTGTTACAGGACGAGAGGAGTTCTATATGCCTTCAACCATCAGAAGCTACTTACATGAACAACTTCCTCCAACCCTCCCTAAGGTACCCCCTCTGTGGCTGGCAGGCGATACATGCATCTATCTTGACTGCCACTTTGGAAGTATAAGTCGTGGTCGAGGGCTTCAGACCAAATGCAACGTCCACGGCGATCAGCATGCTCGAGCTGCTCAGGATACAAGGATGGAGTGAGTTATACAATCCATCAATCTTTCCCATCATGCTGACCATATAGTGTCGCCAACGATCTCATGTCTCTACTTGAAGGCAATACTGGTTAATTGTGAACGGTCAAGATCACACTGGCGCTGATATGATACGACGTGCTTGAAACCTCAGCTTTCTGCGCCGCAAGTGGCATGTCGCTGTTCAACTCCTCTTAAGAGCTTGGGAGAACATGAGCCAAAGGTGCTCGTTATGACGTTTTTCTACTGTCTTATTACCCAGGCACCTCACTCAATCCCAATTACAAATTTCTGGTTCCTGCCACAATGTCCTCCAACAAGCACGCGCTCATCCTAGGCGCCTCCGGAAACTCCGGTTCGGCTCTGCTACACCAAGCGCGCGAATACCCAACAGAAACCACCTTCACCCACATCTGGGCCCAAACCAAAGAACAAGGTCGAGTGGGCCAGTGGCCCCAAGGAACAGGGGCTGAAGACGAATGTGATGGAGAGCTATCGATGGGATTTCTTCGAGGCGATATTGTGGGCCGTGCTTTTGATCGGTGCTATTCGCTTGAGAAAGCGAGGAGTGTTTACTTCGACGAGGAGATGGGTACGGCGATGGGATGTATTGCGGCTTTTGAACGGTTGAGACAGACGAGGGTTATCCTCGCGGTGTGAGTAACATAATTGGAGTTGGCAGTGATGTATATGTATTAAAGACATGTCGAAGAGATGAAAGATGAGTCGACAAATAGAAATCGAGTTGTGCTACACTAAGCTTACTTACAGTGCTACTTTTGCACCTCCACTTGCCAACGTAACCAATTCAAAGTAAACGTAACATGGCATATTCTGGTCTCCACTGTCGAGCTCGAATTCGCTGTGGCTGAGTACTGTGACCAGAAAGCGTGCATTGCGGATAAGGATCCTGAGCTCTGAGGCTTGGCCAGGACACGACGTGTCCGTGTTGGAGCTAAGATTCCTCGAAACCCCCATGGCCATCAGCGCCCTCGGTCTGCCATTGGATTTAGATCGAAGTCGAGCCGTCGGACACCAGGCTCAAGCTGGTTCAGACTCGTCGTGTCGTTGTTGTCTGGGATGAAGAAATTGGATCGATGTCGTCGATGCCGTTGCCAGGTTGTGGCGTAGAAAACGGGGTAAGATTGTTCGGGACTCGCTCGAGACTTCCAGCGTGTGCAATTGCCCTTTGGACGGCCAGAGTATGTTTCTGTAGATCTGCTGCAGTGGACGTATTGAGTAGTAATAATGCTCAATAGGCGAATGAACGATAATGAGAGTGGATTGGATACAAAGAAATAGTACTAGTCCAGGCACATCGAATTTCCGCTCGCTCGTAGCCACAATGCTTGAAGTCGGTCGCTAGGCAAAGTATTGTCGAACCGAGCGGTGGTGGTGACTTCCGCGTCTGTGTCAAGGACGAAGCTTTGGTCCAATATGCTGAGAGGAAGCCCATTGTAAGCGCCACCCCAGTATCGTGCGCGTTGGACCATTTGATACACATGAGCTGGAAAGTGTAACCCTGGGGCGACACGAATGGACCATGATGATCCGAGTTGCTGCGCGACAGATTCATGTGCACGACCAGAGACACTAGTGAAGGCGCTCGGCTCTAAGCGGACGTACTTGGTGCAGAACAAACACAGATACCACTCGTGGTACGAGTATTCTGGGCGCAGACTTTCCAATAGCGAGAGCTTCACACTGCTGAACACTGGCTTTAAAAGCTTTCGCAAGTAAGGCGATAGAAGTGCCAAGAAACTCTTTGAAGTCACTGCTAGCACAGCGACATCTTCCAGGCAAAGAAACTCATTGGCGAGCAGGAGGATGATATCATCTGGTACCGCTTCAAGGCTTGCACCTTGTGGTGCTTGTGATCGTGACGAGAAAATATTGTTATGGAACCCCGGAGAGAGCTGTATCGCTTTGGATTGAACAAGGCTAACCAGTCCGTGGTTCTGAGGTGCTAGAAAGTCGCAAGGTGCTGGAAAGTAGGAAGTATATTGCTGCATGATTGTTGCTGGTACAAGTGCTGAATGTCAGCAGAACGCAAGCAAGCACTCTTTTGTAGTTCCGTCTGGATCTGAGCGTGGAGATAGGTAGTGAATTTCTATTCGACAAGTCTGGAATGACGACAAAGCTAATCTTTGTTGCAGCTCGAGCTGTCTGAGCGCGACGACAAGCTGTGTCTAAGCCACCTCGACCCATACGCTGGGTCGGCCTTCAGTCGGTTAATGTCGCCAATTACTGCTCAAGACTCGAGGCTATGTTCGTGATGCGTTCCAATTACCTCATGATACACACGCGACGAGAGCCCTGACTCTGACAGGTGAGATCGTCATAATAGGGCCTTGCAAGACAGAAAGTGGCGTGATATACACCTGCGGGGCCAAGATTTCGGTCTCGTTGTGTTTCTGTACGTCTGTTCTTGGTAAAATTGATGCTTGCGCGAGTGTATCTGGCGTGCTTTGTAATTTGGTGTAACCAGGCCCACGTCCCTGCCGTTTCAATTTTCCGAGCTGGTTCCTTTGCAACAAACCAGACATGACTTTTAAGAACATCAATCTCCGATTCGCGTTTTGCTTCCTTTATTCTTCATCCGATCACTGCTATACAAGACATGTATACCTCAGTGCGTGCCGATTTCGTTGGCTTCTTTACATTGCAGCGCCATTGCCAACGAACACAATGAGCTTCAGGCATGTGGGTAGTTCGTTGAGCATGGTCTGAAAGATACCAGGCTGACTCTCTTGTTACTTCCAGTAAACTTCTCAGGTCTCTGTCTCTGACCCAGGGGATGACTTGCGAAGGAGTTAGTCCCCAGTCCATCAGATGTATCGCCCGTTGTATACTTCTGTCCTCCAGCGCAGCCTTCAAAAATGCGATGCTAGCTTTTAGCTGCGGGGTCATGCCCATCGCAATGCTGTAGAGGAGTTGCGAGAGAGTTAGACCGAGAGAGGAGGAGGGACGAATTACGTCGAGGTGGTGGGAAATTAGGCGGGTGTGGACCTTGTGTCTGGTTGTATTTGGAGAGGTGTGCTGCGGTGTGGCTTTGCTGACGTAGGCTGCGGGCGAGCGCCCGCGTATTGCATCTTCAAGATCCCGATCATCTGCTGATAATGCTGTGGGTGCAGTCATCGGCGTGCTTTTGTAAACGATCCTCTTGTGTCAGTGTCTGGCTCATTCCTCACTCAGAAACCTCACCATAAAACACTCTCGTATCATACACAAAATCCACCTTTTCATCTGATCCCTTGAACCTCCCAAACAACTCTTTCAGTTCCGCCAGCATCTCCTCATACCCTGCCTGTCCCTCTTGCGGCGTATAGCTACTACTCAGCAGCCGGCCCTCAAGCTGCTCATACGTCAATTTGTACGCATTCTCAAAGCTCTTGACGTGGAATCCCTTTGGTCCGAAATAACTGTCCAGCGCGGCTTTAGTTATCTTTCGGTGGTGGTCGACTTTGGTGTAGTCTACACCGCGCTTGACTAAGAGGAGATCATATGCGGACATGACGGGTGAATTGAGCTTGTCGTAGTCGATGTCGTTGCCTGCTTTTTTGTCGTGCTGTTCGCGGACGCCGCGGCGATCGTTCCAGATGAGTGCGGCGCCTGAATTAGCATTCCCGGTTTTCTTGAGGATTCGAAGGGCTTCTGCGCGTGCTCGAGGGACGTCGAACCAGTGGAATGCTTGTGCGGCAACAATAAGATCGACTGATGAGTCAGGCAGATTTGTAGCCTCCGCTGTAGCATCTACAGATACGAAACGGCCTGTCTTGATCTCAGAAGCTAGCTGTTCCTCTGCCGCGGCTCGCATGTCTTTGTTTGGCTCGGCGCCAGTGACTTGACATGATTGTGGGAGGTCATGTAGGAGTTGGGATGTGAGGATGCCTGTGCCGGAACCGATGTCGAGGATGTGCGCGTTGTTGGGGAGTGCGAAGTGGTCTCTGAGGAGGTGGATGACGTTTGGTGGGTAAGAGGGCCGGGAGGAGACGTAGGTGATTACGCGCGAGGAGAAGCGGGTGGTGCTGTCATTGGATGGGACCATGGCTGTGGTGGTGAAACAATGCGTTGTAGAGCGGAGAATACCAGTCATGTAAGTGATGGCTGGGCTGCGCATCCCTGATGTTGTGCGAGAGAACATTGTTAAGTAAAGACAGACAGTTGAGGTGACTTTGAAAGAAGTGGTTATCTATCTAGAATACAGCTCGGGTCATTGATGGACCGAGTATGACGTTGTGAAATGAGAAACAGATATCAAATAAAGTAATTAAACTCGTAAGTTCTCTAAGTATTATTACTAAGTGCCAGTGCCTCTCCTGCTACGCCGTCCTACAATGCTCTGGCGATAAAGTTATATTTGTGCGCCTCAGGCACCTCGGGGCGCCTGCCTACCATTATCCACCACACATTAACCTCTTCTCTAAACCATATGGTGAGCCGACTTGTCCTCCCTATCAGGAGACATGGACTGCTCATTACTCCTCTGCCTCTCCGTCTCCGGATCCAAACCAAGCAGTTCCGCCTCATCGCCGAAGTAATCTCCATCAATGACAATAGGACCAGACTCTCCAGTGAGGTAAAGATACCAGTAAACCTAGTAGCAGCTATGGTTAGTACAGCTAGTCCACCGACGGAACCATTATGATGTAAGGCTGTACGCACCACGCCAACGAACACGCCACCACCAACAATATTCCCAATAAGCGAAGGAATCATGCTCTTCCAGATATAGTAACCAACAGTCAATCCAGGTGTATGTTGAAAGATACCAGTGGGGATGAAGAACATATTGGCGACTACGTGGTCGAATCCTAGACACGTGAAGGCGAATGTCGGCCACCAAATCGCGACAACTTTGGAAAAGTACTCTCGTGCTGAGAAAGCCAGGAAACACGCAAGACAGACGAGCCAGTTTGCGCCAATACCGCGAATGAAGATTTGATGCCAGTGAGGAGTGATTGCCTTTGCTTTGGCAAAGTTCTGCGCTTCGGTGTGATAGTAGGCTGTGTCGAATACACCACCATAGCCTGTGATTATGCAGGCCACGAATAGAGAGCCTAGAAGTATGTGAGATGGAGTATAGATCTGGAAGGTGTGGCTTGACATACCAGCGAGGTTACCAAAGAAGGTAATAACCCAATGACGCAGCATCTTCCATACACTCAGACGGCCATGTAACACAGAGATAGTGGTATACTGCGACACATGCATCAGCCCATATACTCAACACAAGACCCAACCAGACTTGGAAACATACCATAAAAGAACCCGTGCACAAATCCGCCCCAGTAAGCACAACCGTAACAAGTCCAAACGGAAAGACAATAGCGCCCACCATCCTTATAAACCCAGCCGCATTCGTCTGATACCATTCCGACGCATTCGTGCTAAGCAGAACAGCACACGCAAACGCCAGCAGACAGCCAGCCATGAACGAGGAAAAGAAGATTTTGTCGATTCTCATGTTGGCCTTGCCGACACCAGCGCGGGAGCATAGCTCGACTGTTTCTTTGGGGCTGTAGGCATTGTGGACGACTCTTATGGGACCCATGATGGCTTGAACGACGAAGGAGTTGCAACGACGAAGGGGTTGCGGTGCAAGGGAGACAAGCGTAAGTCGACGTCCACGGAGACCAGCAGCTAGAGGGAGATGAGGAAAGAGAAGAGAGGTACAAATCGGTATATTAAATCAAGCATTTGGCGGACTTGGCCAGGTACTTATGTGTGTGGCATTCATGCGGTACGACGTGCAAGACGAGATGATTGCTACAACCAATGAAGTCTTGTTGTGCCTTATCAGTGATCAGTGTGCATAAGCATTTCTTGGCGCGGCTCTAAGCTGGTAGGTTGAGTTGAAATGCGAAGCTTCAAGTCGGTAATCTGGGTGCTGACATCAGCTTTTCGATCAATTCACCAATCGAATTTCCAGACCGAAATTTGAAGCCTCGTTGAGTATATTTCCACATAATTTCAGTGCTGTGAATAAGCACCGGAGGTCGTTCACCCGATGAAAGTCCGGGGGAGGCTGATGTGGGGTGCATTTAGCAGGAACGCCAAGTAGATAAGGTCGAACAGATCACTCGATCTGCTGTCCTTGATCACGAATGAGAAGACAGCAAGAGAGCAGCGGAAGTTGTATGCAAAGGATGCCGCCTGCCGCTCGAACCGCTGTATATATCTTCTCCGTGGAGCATCAAGCATGATGCAGACAAGGTAAGACTACAGGTGTATGTAATCACGATAAAGGCGTTACTTGTCAGATGAAACATCGTCGGTAGAACTACTTTCCTCCGAGTTTTACGCTTGCATAGTGCTTGCTCTTCCTCCTCTACCGAGTCTATCCTAAACTATTCCTACATCGCTCATTTCGTAATCGCTCGAAACTTTTCGTACAAAATTAATATACCAGAAAGAAACAGAAGGAAAAAAAGCCAGATCCTCAGTCAGCTAGCGTCAGGTCATCAAATCATCTCGAATCAACTCATTCTTCCTCCCTTTCTCTTCCTTTCATATCCTTCTCTTTTCATCCTCTTTTCGTATCTCTCTTTGTCATCCTCTCGTCCACCCTCCCAGTCCCCTTCCCTCTCATATCAAGAAACCTGCCTTCTCTCCTTATTAGCACTAACACTCCTTCCCACCCTCGCCAAAAAGCTCCTCTCAAAGCCCTTTGCATACCCACTCCTCTTATCCTTTTCAGCAGCAACAACAACATCAGCGCTTGCACTCCTGCCCCCAGCACTTGGTCTGCCAACACCACTGCCAGCTGTATTTGTATACGTATAGCCACCGCGAGCAGCCAAAACGACATCCTCGAAGTCACCACTCCCTCTCATTCCGTTCTTCAAACTTGCTCCTTCTGGCAGAGCCACGACGTCGCCTGGAAAGGTGGACGCGAGGAGGGCGATTGGGTTGGAGATGTCTGCTTTGCGGATATGTGGTTGGGAGGAGGAGTTGTCTGCTTTGCGGGGTTGGAGTTGGTGGGCGTAGGCGTGGGCGCGGCGGCGGAGGAGGGAGGAATGAGGCAGTGCGGTGGGTGTTGGTGCTGGGGCTTGGGGAAGCGACGGTGGTGATGGTTTTGCTGGAGGTGATGGGCGGGCTGCAGACGATGGCGAGGGGTTTTTGGTTGGAATGGGTGGTAGGGTGGTTGGGTGAAGTGCGAGTGGTGGATTCGGCTTGGGTACCGGTGAGAGAGTTGTCGGCTTTGGTGGAGGAGTAGGTGCTGTAGCAGCCAATGCGGGTGGTAGTGACGTTTCTTCAATCTGCGAATCTGCTGAAGTCCGGCCTTTTTCGCTGGATGCTGCCGTCCTTGTTGAGCTGTTGGTGGTCGACGCAGTCAGCTCTTCCTTCGTCGTCGAAGCCGCCGAAGTCGCAGAACGTGAGCTATCCTTGCTTGGTCTCGGCTTGTCATGGTGTGTAATAATCTTGACTTCAGGCACCACCTCTTTCTTGATGGCACTTGCTTTCTTGACTACAGGAGCAGTCTCATCAGCTGGCTTAAGCTTGGAGTGCAAAGTTCGGCCAATACCAGGCGATAATGGTTCTCTTCCAGCATCTTTATCTCCAGGCTTAACAGCATTAGTCTCACCAGCAGACATATCAACCCATCTATTACCCTTGCTGTTCGAATCCTGTGTTTTGAGAGGTATCAAAGACTCTCTGCTCGCCTTCGCTCGCAGCATCGCAAAGGGCTTCAATGGCAGGTCTAGAGGACTTCGGTTCGTGGCTGCAGGACTATTGGCGCGACTTTCATTCTCCACCTTAATCTTCAAGTTCTCCTGAATCGTCTTCTGACGTTGGGCAAGCTCATCAGCAAAAGCCCGTCGTTCGTGCTGGGTCTCTGAGCTGCCGCCGCGAGTGTGTTGACGAGAATCACCGTCGAGTCTTGGGCTTTTCGTTTTGACCTCTTCTTGTGAGATCAGAGCGCGGAGTGTGACGTTCTTGGGCGATTTTGACGATAGTGGGGACGGTCGAACGCTCAAGTGGGAGGAAGAGTGGTTGTTACCAATCTTGCCACTACCAATAAGTTTCTCTAGATCCGAAGAAGAGTCCCAGGCGCTCATGTACATGGACGGCACATGTCCTTTGGTTGGAAAGATGGTGGAGGCGTCGCTTTGTTGTCTCAGATGTGAACGAACCATACCTTTGAGCTCGAAGAGCTTGGGACTCTTGGGATTGTCGATTGGGTCGGCATTCTCGTCGTTTGTCGATTGCCAGTCATGCTGTTCTACTTCGTCTCTTGGCGAAGCACTCTTAGCTGCTAGCAGTCGATCAGGACTCCATCCATTCCTTCGAGCACGAATATTGTTATTCATTGAACGCAGGGCTGGATGGGTTGACGATGATGGTGATTCTTCATTTTGGTGCGTGATGAGAGGAGGCAAGGGTGCAGGCTTCGGTAATTGTTGTTGTCCTTGGGTGCGTTTGGCGTTTGGTAAAGTACCTTCTGTCTCTGCCACTTCCTCGACAGTTTCTGGTATGCTTTGCCACACTTGAATTGTCTCATTCGCACTATCAATCTGCTTGAGGTTATCGTTTTCCTTCTCCTCACTAACGACATCAAAAGCATCATCACTGCCAGCAGTCCATGACCGATCGCTCGCATCTGTTGCACCCCTAGGTCTTGTTGTCTTGAATCTTCTTGGAGATTTAGCAGGAGATCCGTTCTTGCCTGGGAACGTGGCCTTCCTTGGTGACAGAGGAAGAGCACTCTTGCGCTTAGTTCGCTGCTGTTGCATTAGCGACATCTGTCTTTGTAGATATTGCCGCTCATCAAATTTGTCTGGCTTCTGAAATAAGCCCATCGCAGTCGCCTTGCCACGGTCGTTGATGTTCATCATATTGTACAACGGATTTACCTCCTCTGCCATTTCATCAAACGGGCTGAGCGGTGGTGATTGTAGCATTGGTGAGGTGGGTTCTTCAGTTGTTGGATCGTTTTCTCGCGGTCTACGGAAGGAGTCGAATGTGGTTAACTTTGCTAACTGAGGTCTTGCGTTCTTGTTCTCTTCATTGTTACCAACATCTGCAAGTAGGTTGTTTGTTCCCGGAGCTCGTTGTAGCACTGAAGGATTTCTGCGGACACTGGTAAGGCGAGTCAGCGCTGCCGATCGCTGTTCAAAGGTGTGCTTTCCCAGAGACTCTCCGTATACACGCTGAGACTGTTTACGTTGTAGTTCTGGTTCTGGTTGTGAGTGTGTTGCAGTATCTGTAGCTTGCATATAAGGTATAGCAGGTGAGGATCTTGCTGTGGTAGCCGGAGTTTCAGTCATTGTAAGCATCGACATCGACAGTGGACTGCTTGCAGTCGGAGCACTAGACAAGCTTGCGGTAGCAGATTCTGCTGAATGCCTTTGCTTTCGCTTCTCCTCAAACGATAGTTTTGGGGATGCAAGTACAACCCGAGTCCAGCTATCATCATTCATCTTGTACTGTCTTTTGAACTCTTCCAGGTCATGCCTTACTTCATGCTGTTTCTCGACCTGGCGATATTGTTTGAACGGCGACATTCGTGGTGGTTCTCCATTTAACAGGTCGAGCGACTTCTTGCGTGGTGTATTCTTGCGAGGCGAATTGCGAGGTGACCTTCGGGGTGATATATTGCCTTGTGCTAGTCCAAGATCGCCCCTAGCGCGGTTCATGATGCTCTCCTCGACCGACGAATGTTTCTTCTTCGTGGGTGTCTTCTCGCCATATGTGTAGGAAGTCTTTCTTGGCGCAGAAACATTAGTGCCAATAGATTCGATGATTGACGACACTTCTGCAATGTCTCCTAGTGCTCCTCCAGCAGCACCAAAGTCGATCAAACGCGATTTGCGCTTTGGCTGTAATACACTATCATCACTAGCTTTGCCGATTACTGACGTTGGATCGTCTTGTTCTCTCAGCATACTGAAGCGAGCGGAGAGGTTGGGCATGATGAGACTGGTGCGGAATTGCTCGGAGGGAGGGAGGACAGTGTTGACGACGGGCTTGGGCTCGATTTTCGGTTGTTCTGGTGTTGGCCTTTTTCGACGCCATAGTCGTTTGTCTGAGGTGTCAGAGTCCGCTGCCGCACTAGGGACTTTTTGTTTCTTGAAGGCAAGGAGGCGGTTCATGGTAGGCTTGTAGAGGTTAGCAAACTCTTTAAATGGTGGCATATCATTGCGTCGCGACGCGTGCTTTTCTCTTCCATATTCTCATGCGGCAGGATATGTTGTTCATTGACAAAGTGAGATCAGACTCTTACCAGGAATGAGTAGATATAGCGGTGGTAGAGGTATTGCAGCACATGCAAAGAGACAGAAGGTATGTGCCGGCGTGGCTAGGTAGAGGTGGAGGAAGCAGAGCAAGAAGTGTCGGTTTAAGGTACACAGTCCAGTGTCGAGAGCGGTTATGGGTGATGGTGTGCTGGCCAGCAGCGGGGTGTGTGATTGCTATGCAGCGGCTGGAAAAAAAAGAAAATAGGTGCAAAGGAGCGACTGGCGTGAGAGCTAAGCAAATGGTGCTAAGGAAGATGAATATGGTGTATGGAAGAATAAGGTAGAAAGAAACGATGGCAGGTCGTGCTCATCTCATCTCCTTGTTTGTGGCCCTCTGCTCTGCGAACCCTCCCGTCTTCTCCAGACTGTCCTGTCTCACGCGTGTTTTCAATTTCCGTGTTTGTTATGAAACCGTTTTGACGTGACTCATGTTGAAACATTATTTCGACCTCATCTCTTGCCACATCTCGACCACCAAGCAAGAGCCTATTAAGACCATGAGGTGTCTGATGTTACGTGTGTATATAGTCATCGCATACGCATCTGTGTTATCATGGACCCGTGGCTCTTACTCTCTGCGCAGCTTGTGCTTGCTTCAAAGTACATCTGCTGCCGACCGCACGGTCTTGCGCTAGCTTAGCGTGTACACATGTCATGCGTTTGTTGTTTCAAGTTCTAAGGTACCAGGTAGACATGACCATGATGGCGCTTATGGATTTTTCCTCTTCAACAACGGGAGAAAGCATAAAAGTGTATCTCATTTGCGCGTGCTTAATCCTGTCAGCCTCAACTTATCTACCATGCATATACTCAAACCCTATCATGTTCAAGCTAACGCGTATCCCTACCTTTTGAGTATTTCCTACGCCTGTAGCTTTTCGATATGCATACCATTCCTCGACCAAACCCGGCGGGTATACAATATATGTAAATAAAAGTAATTGACAAGAAGATTATATGCACCACCAGCATCGTCACCACCTCAAGAAGACGCGATACTACCACCATCGAGCGGGGTCAGTACATTTGGTGTATCTCCGCTTGAGAAATGTCTAACGAGGCGAAGTCCAGCTGGATGTTGGTCAGTAGGCTCAATACCTTCAACCCATCTCGTATTATTCCACAGTCTATCTTCAGGCACAAGAGGTAGTCCAGGTGGTGCAATCTTGCCGTGCTGTAATGCTCGTAACCTCCTCTGTTCACGTTGTGTGACAAGCGCATGCATCATTTCAGCTGTTCGCTCCCATCCAATACGCTCGCCGACAATATTGCTGTTGAAAATGTGTGCCAGTACTGGAAAGGGAAGCGTGAGCAGAATGCTCGACAAGGTCGTCGTGATGAAATTGGGAGCACCTTCCTCCTCACGCGCCATGTCGCCAAACCGAATCTGACTCAGACGAGATGAATTGCGCTCATGCATTGGTGGGAGCTCGGAGACAGCTGGGAGACGAGGGATTTCAGAGAGCTGCGGTGCCGCGCTGCTGAAACGGAAGTTCGTTGGCAAGTTGTACAAGAGGAAACCAATGACGTTGTGAAGAGCGCGATCGCTGTAGATTCCATAGACTGGCGATGATGCAGAAGACTCAATCTGCTTAGATGGTGTACTCGTCCCGTCACTTCTGGAGCTATCAGAAGTCGATGCCGTGTCGGCTATCTGCGTGAATGTAGAGCTTAGTCCGCCCTCAAGTGCAAATGATAGCATAGCCGTGACGTTCTCCCAGCTCAGTAGCGAGGCACTCAAACTCAGTCCATGCATGACCAATTCTTCGACTTGAAGATAGTGGCCGACTGCAGTGAAGGACAGCGCGAATCGCATTGCCTCTTGCTGAACCGCATATGGAGCCCTCGCTGTTGCCATCTCAAGCACAAAGTTTCTGTCTGGCAACACCTCTCCATAGAGCCGCATCAATGCTTTCATAAATGCTACATCATGGCTCAAGAACCTGTCAGTAAAGCGCAAGTCCAGTGGCTTCAGATAGTCTGCATTGCTCGCGTAGTATTGCGGCATAGCCATCAACGACCGCAGCCTCGGGCTTCGAGCAATAATCAGGCTGTGAATCCTCATGTTGAACGGTGGTAATGGAAAACGTAAGACATAGTCTGCAAACTCTGCGCTGCCGAATTGAGAATGAATATAAGCTGCAATACCAGCATCACGATCGAAAGAACCTAGCGTCGGCCGCGTCTGAAAATTGTGTTGCTGATTGTTGCCACCAACAGGTAGGCTCGGTCGTCGAGGCTCGTGATCTGCATATGGGAGAGAGTTGCGCGGTTGGCGGTTGGCGGAAGGTTCTGATGATGGAGGAGCACCATTCGACAGGAGCGATAACGCATGTGGCGGATTCATGAAGTTGGCTGCTTTGGGATTATGGACAAAGGTCTGCGTTTGTGGTGGAAGTGTAACACCAGGATGTACGAGTGGAGGTCGTGGCAATTGTGTAAATACACCATTACTTGAGACTTGCGATGGCTGAGCCGGTTGCATATCCATGCTTGGGTGATATCCACTGCCATTCACCGAGCCGTGCTGACCAGCAGCTACTAACTGGGTATTCTCGTGACCGTATCGCTGCGGATCCCCGCTTGGAACTGGATTGGGTGCTGGTAGTCTTGACTTTCCGTTGAACGCTGTGGCCATGCTCGGTTTGTTTACATCCACCAACATATCTGGCTCGACATTGCCTCCAAAGATTACAGGACTCTTGATATGCGGAGATCGTGCAGCGACACGTGGAGTCACTACTTCCCTAACATCAACCAGCTCTTCCTCAGGTACGCCGTGTTGCTCATCTTTTGTTGTGACCAGAGTCGATCCCTCAGATTTAGGTGTTTCATCAGCCACTGCTTCTTTTGCGGCCGAAACTGTATCGCCGTCATCTGTGTCAATATTTGCTTCAGCCTGGGTTGTGTGCGCCTGAGGTACTTGTTCATTTGTCCCTAGCTCTTTGTCCTCCAGCTGTACAATACCCGCGTTGACCTCCATCTTTTTCCCTCCAAGATCGACTCCGTTGCCAGCTTCCGTGCTCGTCTCCAGGTTTTGCTGAGCCGCATCCAAAGGCTTCATATCAGCGGCTGTCGCGCCATTCGTCTTCACACTTCCTTTCTTCTTTATATTGAAAGCGTGTGGAATTGCAGGGATGACTCGAGAAAGAGAGGACTTGGCGGTGCGCGGAGCACCATTTACTTGCGCGGAAGCCATTGTCCTTGGAGAAGATGGCAGCTCCAAGATACTGAGCAAATTCGAGACTTGCGCCCAGTGATCTTGGAGGAGCCGAAGCGAAGTGGATGGGAGCGAAGAGCTGTAGAGCTGGAAGGTGGTCAAGATAGTTGCATTTGGAGAATGGAGATAGAACATAGGGTGGGGCATGATCGGCGTTATCGGAGCTGACTCGAGGACAGGTGGCAGGGTAGTCGCTGCCACTTGGTGAAAACCTCCAGGGCTGGAAGGAATCTCACACAACAGCAGGGCAAGGACTTCAAGAAGCCAGACAAGCTCATATCCTCATCGTTGGCGTGAAACCCCTCATTCGTGCTGCCTAGATATTAAGATATGAGATGGTTGTGCCTGGTTTGCTGAGACCGACCACACTTTCAAAAGAGATGCCGAAATGTTTTCCTGCTTTTGCTAGAAATAGCTACTGTACTTGGTATTGACAAGAGCAGGATACACAAGGGACTCCTTGGCCAATTCATGCCGAGACCTAGTTACACAATACGACATACTCGAAATGCTGAATATTTGCTTACAGCTAGAGCTTGAAAATTGAGAATCAGGTACTTGTTTCAGAACCAAGCTAACCACATTAGGCAGCCGAGCACGACCTCCGCCGCCGCAGGCTCATTGGCGATGAGCGGCGCGTTTACCGGTGTGACTCTTTCATCCGGGCCCGAGCATTCATCATGGCACGGTCGTGGTCTTGGTATAACACGTCCTGCTCTGGTATTGCTGATCTGACTTGATGATGAAAATGAAGCTGTTGTGCCTTCAAGTCAATAGCTAAAGTACTCTTCATCCTGAATAAGCACTGCCAAGTACAGCCACCGCCTAGAAGCTTTAGTGTGACAGCATGGGCATTCCATTTCTCCATCCAAAACCTCAACCTCCAACGGACCGAGAATACGAAACCATTCCTCAAGCAACAGCAGGATGGTGGTCATCTCTCACCTTCAGTTGGATTTCGCCTCTGTTGAAAGTAAGTTGATTCGATGTTGTCACAGTCCAGAGAGTTCCAATAACTGACTGCCCCACTTGCTTCCCAGACTGGTTTTGGTAGACCCCTTGAGGCTAATGACATATGGCGCATGGACAATGCCCGATTGACCAAGAATATATCTGATAGACTGGAGATCAATTTCTTTGCAAGATGTCCTCCGAGTGTGAGACCTGGAAAGTTCGCCGGAAGTAAGAAAATCGCATTCTCAAGTCACGGAAAGAATGGCCTCGATGTTTCACAGACTGGCAGTGTGACTGGCTCCGACACAGTCCAAGACTACAGTCTGAATGAGAAAGCTACGAAGGCTGGCAAGTCCGGCCTAACCATAACAGGTAAAGATGTTGAGATTATGGAGAAAGAGGCGGCTGAGCAGGAGGTACTACAAGATTTCGGTCCTGAGCTTGGAGAAACCAATCTGGCAGTCGATATGCCTGTAGTCGAAAGAGCAATGTCCCTTTCCTCGTACAACTCACGTTCACATCGTCACACAGAATCAAAGGTTTCTGGAAATACGAAAGTTCAGGGAAAGGCTTTGGAAGACTTCGGATACTTTGCACGTAAGCTGCCATTTACAGGTTACAAGAAGGCTGTGAAGCTCGCGGAAGGCAGATACGTCTTGGAAGAAGACGAGACCGGAAAAGTCAAGCTCTACGATCAGAGTCTGGTGATAGCGTTGATTCAGACAGTGAAGGTCAGGATGTTGCTTGCGATGGCTTGTAAGCTTGTTGCATCACTCCTAACGCAAACGAGCTCTTTGATCACGCGTCAATTGATTATCTGGATTACCACAAAACATTCATATGCCAAGCTCACTGCAGCCGAGAAGGCTCTGGTGACGCCACCAAGCATAGGGAAAGGCGTCGGATTGGCAATCGGCTTGGCTTTGATGCAAGAAGTAGCAAGTCTATGCAATAACCACTACGTAAGCTACTATTCTACACTACGCGGGCTCTCCTACGTTGCCTCCAAGACCTGTTTTTGTTTGTTGTGTCTCACCCTTCCACCACTTTTCGTTTCTCTCCCATAACCCAAGACGAGGGCTAAGGCGACCGTGTGATCGGTGCCATTGCGCTGCAGCAGTTATATCAGCTTTATGACCTCGACAAGATCTCACGTCGTTCTCATATTGAGATTTACCTCGTTCGCAATTATGTTGCATCTTGTCTCACCGACGTCACTACTATTGTTCGAGGGAATTCATACATGTGCTAATGGTGTCTCATAGTTCGCTCACTCTATGTCGTGCGGTTGGCAAATGCGTGCCTGCTTGATTGATCAAATCTCCAGAAAATCCTTGCGGCTGTCACCTGCCTCCAGACTGGAATTTACCAATGGACGCCTGACTACGTCAGTTTCAGGCGATTGCTCATTCCTGGATTTTTCTGCCCCGCTATCCATAGAAGCCCTGGTAGAGCCTATTTCGATATTAGTTGGAATGGCCCTCTTGCTATACTACCTAGGTTATAGCGCCCTTGTCGGTATCGCGGTGCTTCTATCCAGTACTCCTATCATGGGAATTATCTTTCGAGCTCTGATCGGGTCTAGGCGGCAACAGATGGCAACAGTCGATCTGCGAGTGCGCCTACTATCAGAAATACTCAATTCCATTCGACAGATCAAACTGTATGCGTATGAGAACTATTTCGTGAAGCGAATTATGGAATATCGAAACGCAGTATGACTTAGCCCCCAAACCTCTTTTGCCAGTGTCTCTAATACTAATATCACTATCAGGAGATTGCTAGGCTTCAAATCAATTGTCGCCACCGGGCAACGATGGTCGCTGTGATGACATTCCTCCCTACAGCGGCTGCGGTTATGACCTTTATTACCTACGGATTAACTGGTCATCAGCTCGAAGCAGCGACGATTTTCTCCGCTCTCCAGGTATTTGCTCTCGTCCAAGGTCCCTTGCGTATATTACCTATGGCATTTACTGCTCTGACAGACGCACACGTTGCTGTGGTATGTTTTTAGTCGTTTCACTGCGTGCTCTCTCTATTTCATTTCCTTCTTCCTTTGTTCACGCTACATCTCATGCACACGCCACCAAAGATAAAACCCAGCCTCAACAAAGGCATCATAGCATTCTGCGCAGTGATTAGTGCCCACATATCCTTGATCACTTCAGTGTCCTTCCTCACCAGCGGTATTTCAACAGCTCCGTCAAGTGCATTCTGGCCTCTCAGAGACGCTCCCTCGATTGCGTTGAAAATTTCAACACTAACCAGGATCTCAGGTACGGATATCAAAGCTTCTGCTGGCCAACGAGCTACCCCACGATCTCCAGATTGACGATGGTGCTGAGTGTGCCGTAAAAGTGTCTCAGGCGGCTTTCACTTTTGAAACTGCAGGCGTCCCCAAGTTCGATGCGAAGAAGCAAGTCAGAGGTCGGGACAGAAAGGCCGAGAAAGAGGCTAAGCAAGCACTAGAGAAAAGGATCAAGGAGGCTCGTGAGCGTAAAAAGCAGGGTCTACCACCCATCGTTGACGAAGCCGCAAAGCGAGATGGCGAGGAAAAGCCGTTCATGCTGTCTGAGATTGACCTTGCTATTCCTCGGGGTGCTTTTGTCGTCGTCGTAGGCAGGATTGGAAGCGGAAAGTCTGCGTTGCTTCAGGCTTTGATTGGAGAGATGAGACAAACTACGGGCAGTAATGTCAGATTCGGAGGGAGTATCAGCTATGTCGCCCAACAGCCATGGGTTATGGCAGCTAGCCTTGCGCAAAATATTGGTAAGTCTCGCAGACGAAGCGTGCGAAGAAAAGTTGAAGGAGAAAGAGGCACTGGAAAATGGCTGCTATATGGAACAGAAATATGGAAAGACAATTACGTGCAATACTGACAGCGACCAGCATTCGGCTCCGACAAGATGGACCACGCACGTCTGGCAAGAACGCTTCACGCTTGCTCTTTGAATCGAGATGTGGAGCAGTTGTACGACGGCATTGACACTGAAATTGGAGGTAAGCAAGAACTTGTATCCCCATACTCCTTCACCTGAGAAGTGGTGGCCATAAGCTTGCCAGCCACAACAGAAACTGGTGGTGTGGAGGCCGCTGCCACACGCAAGTCCTTCTTAGAGTAGACACCAATCGTGTCCTTCCTTTGGGAGTAGTGGACGAAGTCGGCGATGGTGTCCTCCAAGAAGGGGTGTGGCGGCTGCCATGCGAAGAGCCTACATCTTGGTCAGGCTGAAGGATTTCATTCCCATTAATGCGGCAATTGGGATCTGAAGTCATAACGTTGCCGATGTTGTTGGAAAGTTACTGACGAAAGTTTCAGAACGTGGCGTGAATCTATCAGGTGGCCAAAAGGCTCGTGTAGGCCTTGCTAGAGCTGTATATTTCGACGCAGATACCATACTGCTTGACGATATCCTTTCAGCTGTCGATAGCCACGTGAGTGTAGATTTGCTGACGAACTGCATTCTCGATCCCGACGTCTTGGGTAAGAAGACTCGTGTGTTGGTTACTCATCATCTCGAAGTGACACCTCACGCCGACGTCATCATAGTCGTAGAAAATGGCAAGATTGCGCAGCAGGGCTCGTATGACGACTTGAAGAGTCAGCCAGGTATCTTTCAAACCATGCTCAACGACTTTGGCCAGGAACAGCACGAAGAAGCTAAGGTAGAAGATGTCGAACCGAAAGAAAAAGAGCTTCACAAGATTGCAAGCAAAAAGAAGAAAGGTGTTTTCAAGCTAATGCAGGACGAGGAGAGGAACACTGGAGCTGTTTCTTGGGCCATCTACGGCAGCTTCTTTCAGGCTATGGGCAACTACTGGTATCCTATGTTGTCGTTGCTACTTTTGTGTCTTGCTCAAGTGGCGACAGTCGGCAACACTCTCTTCCTCGGGTTCTGGTCTGGAAGTGAGGTAGCAGGATTCAAGCAAGGTGATTACATGGGTATCTATGCTGGCTTCGGGTTTGTACTTGCACTCGCTACCTTCTTAGGGTCTTACAGTCTCTTCCTGTCTGGCTTGCGTGCCAGCCTTACCATGTTCAGGAAAGCACTTCATGGGATTATGCGCTCTCCAGTGCTTTACCACGATAGCACCCCCATAGGCAGGATCATCAGCCGGCTATCTAAGGTATATCGCGTCTCTCTTATTACAGCAAGGAAATGTGCAATGCTGAAGATTGATTAGGACATCGAGATGATTGATGATCGCCTCAGTGTGAGTAATAACCACTGTGTTACGTCGCCGTCAGAAATCGTGGGCCAGGACTGCTGTGAAGGGTGCCCTAACTTTCTTCGGGCTACTCACCTTATGCTCTTCTAGGTAATACCCCAGGCTCTTCCTCAAGCGATATTTATGGTCTAATACATTCGTAAAATTTAGAAGGTCTATGGGCACTCTTCACAACGCAATTTTTGCCCTGCCCCACGAGTTCTGACTACGACGTGGTGTCCAAGACTCTTTGAACAATTCACTAATCTCATTCCGCGACCAGGGTCAAGTATATCAGCTCGCTTCAAACGTATTGAGCGTCTTTGGCACTCTAGGCTTAGTGCTGTATACCTACGCTCTTCTCGGAGTCATCTTCATACCAATCGTTCTTCTTTATATCATTCTTGCTGGCTTTTATCGCCAGTCATCTCGCGAGGTCAAGCGAATTGATTCGAATCAGCGTAGCTACATCTACAGTGCTTTTGGAGAGCAACTCGTTGGTCTTCCTAGCATCAGAGCATACCGCCAACAACAGCATTTCAGGACAAGGTTACAGGACGCTATTGATACAGAGTGCCGTGCTTATGCTATAACCATCTACCTTCAACGCTGGCTAGGTATTCGACTTGACTTGCTAGGCAACACCATCATTGCTGGCATCTGCCTTTTCGGAGTTGGATTTGCAAACAGTGTTTCCCCAGCTAAGCTAGGTAGAAGATGTGCGCCGTCTACTGCGCGAACACCACTGATTGTTTTCTAGGCGTTGTGCTCACCTACTCGTTAACGGCAACCACTCAATTCAGTCAGATTGTGAACTTTTACGCGCAGGTGGAGCAGGTTTGTCCCCTTTGTTTTTTTACCCTTTCCGGTCATATGTTATGCCCTCACACTCCACCATACTGATGTCGACCCTCTTTTACAGGAGTTCAATAACGTAGAGCGATTGGTTCACACCGCAAATCTACCTCTAGAAGCCGCTCCGACATTGCCAACCGATCCTCAAAAGTCATGGCCAGAGCACGGTGTCATCAAGTTCACCAATGTCAAGATGCGCTATCGAGAGCAAATGCCTCTTGTGCTGAAGGGGCTCACATTCGATGTCGCAGCAGGTGAGAAGATCGGCATCGTCGGACGTACTGGGGCAGGCAAGTCGTCTTTGACTCAGGTCCTGTTCCGTATTGTTGAGCTAGCCGAAGGAAAGATTGAGATTGATGGGATTGATCTGAGTAAGGTTGGGCTCGATACTCTGCGAACTAGGTAAGTGTACAGGTCGACAATGTCGTTGTGCATCCTGATTGAAAACTTCAATGCCATTTACTGACTACTCAGATTGTCCATAATCCCGCAAGAGGCGCTTCTCTTCAGTGGTACCGTAAAAGAGGTAACAATGAATTATTAGTGCTGTTCAGAACCAATACACTAATCGAATCTTCAGAATCTCGACCCTACAGGCCTATGCACTGATGCGGAACTGCTCGATGCGCTCCGCAAGTGCGACCTCCTTCCTGGCCCGGACGCCTCACCATCACTTATCGAGCGATGCAAAAAGTTCCAGCTGGACGCCCATATCACCGACGAAGGAAGCAACTTTAGTGCTGGTGAGCGACAGCTAGTTGCCCTCGCGCGTGCTGTGGCTAAGCGATCTCGAGTGATTGTGCTGGATGAGGCCACGAGCAGCGTGGACCCGGAGACAGATGCATCTATCCAGAGGACTGTACGACAGCACCTGCAGGACGCTAGCATTATCTGTATTGCGCACAGATTGGCCACGATCGTAAGTGCTCATCTAGTGTCCTCATTCACATTGTAAGAGCATATGCTGACTTGTTTACAGGCTTTCTACGATAGGATACTTGTCCTTGACCACGGTGTCATTGCTGAGCTGGACACTCCACTCGCACTGTTTGACAAGGAGAACTCCATCTTTCGCGGAATGTGCGATGCGGCTGCGCTATCAAGGGAGACGATTGTCAAGATTCGCTCGAAGCAGGTCGAGTAATCAGTATGGATTTAAGCAATGTAAGATGACAGTAATGACGATAATGAGGATGAGTAAGAACTTCTTAGAATGTTAATTGCTTTTATACCCCCTATGCTATGCTATGCCCTGCCATGCAAGTAACTTTACAACAAAATTCACTTTTGATTCAACCTTTCATCTCCTGTTGCCAAACGTCGCAAACCCAACATTCAACACAACCATAGCAATCGCCACAACACCCAGCGACAACATCATCACATTCCACCCCGCCGCATGCGTCAAAAGCCCCCACAACGGCCCCGCCATGCACGCCAACGAAATCATAGCCGACTGCAACCCATACGCCTGCGCCAGCGCATCTCTGCCCCCAAATACATTCTCCTGCTCCTTCTGCATCACTTCAACAGTGCGTGCAACCTCCGCCGACAGCGGCGTGATGATCGATGCGGCAGCGGCGCCAATTCCCACGATCAGCGTGATGAAGAGCGCAGGGCTGCTGCCGTGGCTGACGAAGCGCATTGCTAAAAGCAGAGGACTGGCGATGATGAAGCCCGAGATGATGAGCCATTGTGTGCCGAAGTGATCGCAGGCATGTCCGGCTAGAGGGCCGAGGAGGCTGGGGAGGTACAGGGCTGCCATGACTAGACCGCTTTGGGTGGGCGTGAAGGAGAAGAGGAGAGTGCTTTGGAAGGGGAGGATGGCGTCGAAAGAGATGATGATGCTGTAGATTGTGAAGATGCTGAGGAGGGTGGTGAGCATGCGAGGGGAGGCGAGGAGGTGGAATATGATGGGCTTGTTGCGTGTTTGAGGGGTTGGCGACGGAGCGATGGTGATGATGCTTGAGGTTGTTGTGATGCTGGCGGTGTCTGAACCTGATTCTGAGTCGGCACCTGTTTCGGTGACGGACCATGTTATAGTCTTGATGTCCTTGTCGGTGATAGAGTTCCTCGGTGTGTATGTAGTCCAGGTATATGCCTTTTCGAGATCAAGATCGAGATCAATCGTACTAGAAGATGGCAATGTCTTGCCAGCAATCCCCTCAACATGCTCCTCAACCACCATCAGCCAGAGCAGAACCTGAGTGCCAATCAAAGCAAACGACAAGAAGTAGACCGATTGGTAACCGACTCTGTTGAACATAACCCCTCCAACTACAGGACTCGCAACATTCGCCAACGCGTTCGCTAGTGTCACAAAACCCATGTACCTTCCCACCTTAGCATCTCCAGCTCTTGAAGCAAGCATAGCTTGTGGACAGGTAAGCGTGAAAGCGCTTGACGCTCCTTGAAGTGCTCGTCCTGCCATGAGTACAGGAATGCTATTGCCAAAGCACAACAAGGCTGTAGCGCCGGATAAGACTGTCAAGCTAGCCAGGATACAGACACGGCGGCCGAAGCGGAATTGTGATGCATAATCTGCAAGAATAGCTGAGATGGGTGACGACACGAACCATGCCGCACCGTACACTGCGAGCAGTATCGAGATGGTATGTTGTATATCTTTTTCGTCTTTTAGTCCGAGTCTTTGTTCGAGTGTGAATGGTAGGATAGGGATGATGACTGCGAATAGGAACAGGTCAACGAAGTTGGCGTAGCCTACTACGAAGGCAAGGAAAGGTGTGGAGGAGAGGATGCGTGAGGAGGTGGATTTGGTTGTTGTCGTTGTAGCGGTTATAGTCGTTGTAGTCGATATTGAGGCGTCCATTTTATGCAATGGAGTCTTATGAAGCACTAGTAGTGTCGGTTGTCCTGACTGCTTTTCGAAAATATGCGAAAATCACGTAGATCATATATGCGAAGAAGAGAAGCTTAGACAGATCAATTCTGGTATCGTCGTACCACATTAGGCATACCAAGACAAGATATTGACCTATCAGCGGGATGTAACATCACATAAAGCAAACATGTCGCAGGATTTTACATCACGGTAAGCACATACATTGCGCAACGAGCTGAATCACTCGGTCGTGGCATGTATTTCTGAAGGAAGCCCTACGAGGATTGCCTTGGCGAGCTTGCCGGCTTGAGTGTCGGGGGTATGTATAGCACGTACTTTACCTTTCTGGCATATGGTATTGTCGTCTTGGCCATGCACAACGCCGAGACTAGCTTTTTTGTTGGTGGAAGAAGAAGAATGTAAGGAAATACACGTGGTGCACCATGCAGCCCCAGATGGCCTGGCTGGGCTCATTACCGTCATGGCATATTTGACATTCTGCTGATTGGTTCACAATAGCTGCATATTTCTTCTTGCATGCAATTCGAAGCTGAAAGCTGAAAAAGCGGCTCGAGGAGTACGTACTGTACCTAAATGCGGACGTAGCCAAGGGCTACCACCTCTGCAAATCCTACACGCCATAGTGCTTCATAACAGACATACAAATGAAGCAGCGAGAAGCTGTAGATGATGATGATGTTAAGGCGTCGAGGACGAGTGGAAATGGAGGTGGTTGTTTCGAATTGGTTTGAGGTTGTTGTGATTTGCGCGATCGACAACCTGCCACGCTAGACGCCTTTCGGCAGTCGCAAGCGAGATCGGAAATGCCAAGGAGACCTCACTTCTTCATCACCTGCCATCACACCACACCTAGACACCGACTCCAGTTTGACGCCGTGCGCGACTACTGTTGTGAGCATTAAACGCTATAGATCCTTACATGCAAGATGGAGCTAGAATGACGATGATGATGCTTGAAGGACGAATGCTAAGTAGTCACTTTGCTAGGATTGGTAGTCATGTCACCTGCCACTTATCCTTCGTACCTTCAGTCACCTCCATTTCTGTACTTCTACCCCGAGCATGCTACCTCACTTCACCACCCCGTTGCAGAAGCTTTGGACTTGCAGTCATCCGAACTGGAACCACACGTTCTGCAAGATTCCTTCGGATCATGGGGTAGCTGTTTGTCCTTTGCATCACCATCAGTACACACATACCCAGAAGAGGATCCGTCCCTGCTTTCACGCACGACTTCATCCTCACTTTTCTCTTCTTCTCCGCTCCATTCTTCACTCGCCTCATCATCCGCACCGTATTCCCCCTCCTCATACCACTCCACCCCCAACTTCTCCCATTTACTCCCCTCATATCCTTCAATTCCCTCTTTGAACCCCCTTGCATACTCTTCAACCTTGAAATCCGCAAACGTATAGCTCGAGTCTGCTTTCAACACAAGACTGCTCCCAGCCATATCAACCGCGACTCGCGCCATACCCACAATACCTCTGACCTCGGGATGAGTATCCAATTTGACGAGCAATAAGCCGTTGGATTCCCAGTCATTGTGACAAAGCACCAGGAAACGTGTGGCATGCAGGTTCCACGGGTTTGAGCGGATGGCGGTGAGGAGCGAGGTGTGGTAGTCGTAGATGTCGCGGATGGTGCGGCGGGAAGGGTGGGAGAAGTCGTGCGTAGGAGCTGGGACAACAGCAGGTGGATTATCTTCGAAGAGGGTGTGGAAGGCTAGGGTGTCGAGGAGGGTTTGTAAGGCGCACGGGGTTGGAGGGACAAGGGTATAAAGAGCGTAGTGGAGACCGGATGCGCAAGTGGTGAGGTAGTTTAGGTCGATAGTGTCGGGGATGGGCTTGGAGAAGGGTGTTATTGTGGTCAGTTGAGGAGTCGTTGGTGGGGTTGGGAGAATTCTAGAGGGTGAGTCGGGAGGCGTTGTTGGTGGTGTTATGGTGGACGTGGTCGACGATGCGATGGCTGGAGCGTGATACTCTGGATGACGTTCAGGGACTAGAGTGAGAGGCGTCAAGCTGGTTGCGGACATAGAGGCTACCTGCACGATGGTCAGCCAAACATGAAAGAGTACGTATAATTAACAAGCGCTCTAACCTTCTTCGATGGTGGCTTCGGCGATGGTGATGGAGAGAAATGTCGAAGTAGTGGATAGGACAATAGATCTCGATTCAACCTGAGATGTGGCGATAGCAATAAAGAGATATTGGGATTTCTAGAGAGGTTGCGGATGGAAGCCAGGGTGGCGACGATGATGTGAACGCAGGTAGCGAATGATGTTTCACCGTCTGAAACGTGCCGAAAAGTTCTATTTGTGGCAGAACTGTATCGAGAAGGAGCGACCAGGGCTGCCACTTCCTGTTCAAATTCTTGAGAGTCAACTAGCTCCAATGCTGTTGTTCAATAACGTGCGTCCATTTCCTCCAGGTCCATTTCCTCTTCCGACTCGGGCTCGAGTTCGTCTACTGGTTGTTGCAAGTGTTTGTGTGGTAACGTATATCCTTTCACCTCAGGCTCAACATACTCAAGCCCGAGCTCTTCGGCTTGTTCCCGTGTCAATTCCACCATCATTGGAGCGTAATCATCATCTCCATCTTCAGGATTCATGTCCATCATCACTTCTTCTCCATCTTCAAGTTGCAACATACCCTGTCTAGCATAGTCCTGATTCAACAGCCATCCATGTTCAGCTCTCAGGTATTCTTCCAGGTCGTCCAATTCATCCATGATATCCAGCTTACCTGCACCAGACTGTTGTTCTAGGCCAGTCCGAAACTTCTTCAATAGTGGTCGCAAGAGTGTGCTACCTTCTTCACGCATGTCGAACAGGCCGCCTTCTGCATCTTGACAGTGCTCTAGTTGTAGCTTTAGTGTCGAAATAAACCTGGTAAATAGTTCAGGATACTGCTGTATGGCTTCAAAGGATGTCAAGATTAGACCCATTATTCGTTTCCACTGTTCCAAGCAGGAATTGTTATTCAACGTCAACAACGAAAGGAAACAGAATTGCAGTTCGCCAATGATATCGAGTGGATCCTTGCACAGAGTAGTGATGAGTTGTAGCAGAGCCCATGAACGATCCTGTGCTGCCAAAGTCCGCTCGCGTCCTACTGCTCCTTCTCGCCATGTTTGTTTGAGGTTGATTGGAAGGAATCCGAGGTCTTTTTCCATCACACTGCCGACCTCATGTTTCGACAAGCCAGGAATATCATCGATATCGGCCCTGCATGAGCTTGCAGATGTGAGGTCCCAATGATCTCCAGGCGCCGACGTTCCTGTTATTCTATCTAAAACGTGCTGCGTAATGCAATCAGTTAGCTTGTGCCAGTCCACTTTCTCTTCTTGCGGTTGATTCCCCTCGGACGTATCACTCGTGACAGTCTGACGATATGGAGTCAAGCCTTCCCGCCAGATGCTGCCAAGGTTAGCTCGCCACTTGAGGACAGAAGCAACGTCCGTTTCCGCAACAAGCTCTTCATTCTGCGCCAGCCATTTCTTGATGTGCAGATCGGGCAGATTGTCTGTTTGCTCTTTGACATGAAACCACGCTCCGCTACGCAAGGAGAATGAGCTGTTGACACCGCAGAAGACGAGGTGGTAACCTGGTGGCAAATGCTTCACTCCGTGGAAACGAGGGCTTGTAGTGAAGGAGAGCAGATCAATGCCGCAAAAGGCTTTTTCTGGTAGATCGAGAAGAAGGACGCATGCGTTCGACTCGTTATTTGCCATCTTCGGTCAACAAGTTGTTTAAATGTAAAGTGCTGAGGTGAATTGATCGAGTTCGGAACATGAAACAACTCTGAAGCAGAGACGGGTCACGCTCCGAAGAAAGCCTCAAAACCAGTTACAATACACTGGATACAGTATTTGAAACGTTTCGTCAAACACAATGCGGCTCATGCTCCAGTTCGTCTGGATCATTTCGAGGGATTTGGTATAGAGTACAGAACATTTGCACGAATGACAAGAGGAAAGGTCAACAATTGGATGTGAAGAGTTTGCGTTTGTGATATCATTCATAACATTTTCGGTCATGCCTATTTTGACCATAGGTTCATGCCCAGTTCCAGAGTGCTCTAATAAAGCACAAATGCTGAAACCCATATCCCACGATGCACCACCCACAACCACAATCCATTCCTGGCGCACCAAACTATAGACGACGACCACGACGACCACCCTTCCTCCTTGTGCTGTCGGAGGGTGTGGGGGTGACATCCTCGATTCTTCCAATCTTCATACCAGCACGGGCGAGAGCACGGAGAGCAGACTGAGCACCGGGACCAGGGGTCTTTGTGCCGTTACCTAGATATCGTTATCAGCTGAAAATATTCTTCCTATCACTTCTTGCCATGAATCTTGACGTACCACCAGTAGCCCTGATCTTAACGTGGAGAGCGTTGATGCCGAGCTCCTTGCACCTGGCAGCTACGTCTTGAGCAGCCAACATGGCGGCGTATGGGGAGGACTCATCACGGTCGGCCTTGACCTTCATTCCACCAGTAACTCTGCTGATAGTTTCACGGCCACTGGTATCACCCAGAATGTTAGCCTTTTTGAAACTCTTCCGCCATTGTAGCCATCGCATTGGGACTCTTGCTTTGGCTCCAAATCATGGTGCGGGCGCGGGCGTAAATGTATTGACGAACCTGAGATCGGTGACGTGGACGAATGTGTCGTTGAATGAGGCGAAGATACGGGCAACACCGAAAACGAGTTCACCTGTGCTTGTTGTTTAGCTTCATGCTTCTTCTTGCGCCATGTCTGGCATTTTCTTTTGTGATTTGCTTGGAGCAGGCGTACCCTCGCGAGTCTGGGGGCCGAGCGAGACGTTCTCGGGGGCGGCAGCGGTCTTTCCCTTCTTAGGAGCCATGTTGTCGGATGTGTCGAGATGAAAAGGATTGGAGAGACTGGGCGTAAGAAGAAAGTAGCGACAGCGAGGTTACAAACTAGAAATTGTGGTGGAGAGTTTGTGTGTGAGAAGCGCTAGCCCGATTGAGTTAGGATTACGAGCCCTAATTTCGATCTCACAAAATTCTCTTTCATTCTTCCTCCTCCTCAACACAAACAACAACAACAACAAAAACAATCCGGTTCGTCTACCAGCATCGTATTTGTCTGCCTAGCAGTGACGAACAGCTGTTGGCAAAGATCGAGTGAATAGAGCAACATGTTCTGAGACATCATCTATTGATTGATTGTATTGTATACAACTCTAACTCTCCACTGCCGTCATGGCTGCAAATATGAGCGGTTTCCAAGTTGGCATCATTGGCATGGGTCTGATGGGCAAGATGTATGCCAAAAGACTCAGTGCTGCAGGCTGGAAGTAAGTAGTGATCTTAACTCACTATTCTTCTGTGCCTCTTATGTCGTGGTAAGTTCAACCTCTCTAATCTTTTGCTTTCCATTGCATTCCTTCTTTGATATGATGACTTGAGTGCATTTGGCTCGAGTATGACCTTTTGCTGATGGCTGTCGTCATTCTGGCTTCAGTCTAGGTGGAAGGTCGTCACTGATGTAACATCTCAGCTACCTAAATTATTTTGTCTGAAAAATCTTTCCCACGACGCTGCTTTTCTACTCGTTTTCTGCTATTGAAGCTCAAAAGCTAACGCATCAATCAGATAGCCCCACAACCTTTCGGATAATCCTCGTAGTCGAACTAATATTCTTTCCCATGGTCGTAGGGTCAATGCTTGTGATCTGCCAGAACAGTATGACCAGTTGACGAAGGAGTTTGCTGACAATGTATGTGAGCTGGGTTATAGCACTATAGGAGCATAGCAAATGCTGAAGCCTTTTACATAGTCCAATGTCAATATCCTTGAAGATGGTCATCTAGTCTCTCGTACCAGCGATTGGGTAATCTACAATGTACCTGCTGAGAATATTGATGCTGCTGTTTCAAAATATGGTCGATGTATGTTTTCTATGCTGCTGATTTCTGCTTCTCCTCTTCCTTTCTCCTACGCCTCATCGCCCCTCATCTCTGCTTTCTTCGATTTCTCCTGCACCTCATCGCTTCCCACGCCTCTCCCTCTCAAAACTCTAACACATGACACCATCACAGCAACAAAACAAGGCGCCATAGTCGGCGGCCAAACCTCGTGCAAAGCCCCCGAAATCGCCGCCTTCGAAAAACACCTCCCCTCCGACATCGACATAATCTGCTGCCACTCCCTACACGGCCCCAACGTTTCTCCTTCTGGGCAACCGCTCATCATCATCCCGCACCGCGACACACACAAGCCACCCAACAGCTCGTGCGAAAAAATCACCAAAATCCTGACCTGTTTCGATTCCAAAATCGCAGTCCTCACCGCCCAACAGCACGACCGCATCACCGCCGACACCCAAGCCGTCACGCACGCCGCCTTCTTGAGCATGGGCGCGGCGTGGATGGCGAATAAGCAGTTCCCATGGATGATTGGCCGGTATCTGGGCGGTATTGAGAATGTAAAGATCAACATAACACTCCGCATTTATGCCAACAAATGGCACGTCTACGCCGGCCTAGCGATTTTGAATCCCGCGGCAAGAGAGCAGATTAAGCAGTATGCGGATAGCGTGACGGAGCTGTTCAAGCTGATGTTGGAGGGTGATCGGGCCAGTTTGACACTCCGGGTGAAGAGGGCGGGCGCGGCGGTGTTCAAGGGGGAGGTGGTGCAAGAGGATGTGCTGCTCAAGGATGAGGTGCTGGATCGGTTTAGTCTTGGGGAGAGGCCGGTGGAGAGGGTGCGGAACAATCATTTGAGTTTGTTAGCGATGGTGGATTGTTGGTGGAAGTTGGGGATTGTGCCGTATGATCATATGATATGTTCGACGCCGGTGAGTTTTTCGAGTCAAGAAAGATTTCCTGTCGCGAGTGCATGTGTGATTTTGAGGATGGGACTGGAGCTAATGAGAATGTGTGTTCTGTTTTAGCTGTTTCGCTTGTGGTTGGGTGCTGCTGAGTATCTCTTTCGGAAGCCGGAATTGCTTGATGAATGTATTGATACTGCGATTGAGGACAACACTTTCAGAGCAGATGATCTGGAATTTACCTTTGCAGCAAGAGTAAGTGGTAATGAGGGCAAGGGTTCAACGAGCCGTTGCTGCTCGGATGGATCTAGCAGTTCATGGAACTAATACTCTTTCTACAGGACTGGTCACAAAGAGTGCTTCTTGGGAATATGGATGGCTATCGCGAGAAGTTTGAGGCTATACAAGAGTATTTCAGACCACAGTTTCCGGATGCTACGAAAGTTGGGAATGAGATGATTAGCACGATCATGGCGAGCACGAAAGAATGATGAGTGAAACTTGGAGATGATGGAGATTGGTTGGGAGGTGATGAACGAAGACTATTGGGAGGCGTTATGGAGTCTGCTTCGCGATACTGCTTGGTGGTGCGTGATAGTTATGTAGGACGGTTCTGGGATGAAGGAAAGTCAAGCTTCGCTGGAAAGCATCTGCTCTGTGCGAGTAAAGCACTTTAGCACAGGTAGAAGCACTCTTATTTCCTCAGGATTTCTTGAAACACTGCAGTAGTCTTTGGATAGTTCGTAATCTCCCTTTCATTGGTATCATTGTATGAACGAGATCTTCGTCTAAACCAGCCATCTTCATTGTGACTCAGGCCCTGCACCAATTTTGATATGCGCCCGTCAACCCAACACAAAAGCTGATCCACCTCTCCATCACGTCCAGCAGACCAGAGCTTCCCCAATAGACACCGCGACCACAACCACGACAATCCACCTCTTCAACGGTAAGACTTCTGGTATCTGGCACGGGCACCTGGACCACCGAACTTCTTTGGCTCACACCGTCTGTTGTCGGCAACGAGGAGAGTACGGTCGTATTGCACGAGAGCTTGCTTCAACTGGTTCTTGGCGTACTCGTCGACGTACTTTTGGTAGTAGGCGACAATGGACTTGGCGATTGCTTGACGGATTGCGTACACTTGCGAAGTGTGACCACCACCGGTAACGCGAACACGGATGTCGACGTTGGCTGGAAAAGAGCAGGGTGTTAGTTTCTTTTTCCTTACGATTCCTCTTCATTTTGCTGTCATGCTTCTTCATTTTGCTGGATTGTAGAAGATTGTCGTACCAAACTTGTCAGTGCCGAGAATCAAAATAGGCTCGTAGACCTTGAACCTGAGGAGAGCGGGCTCGACGAGGCTCAGAGGACGGCCATTGACGCGAATGAGACCTTGGCCGGCCTTGCAGTGTGCTACAGCAGTTGCTGTCCTGATAGATGTGTTAATTCTTGACTTTTGCGCGCCGGTATCGAGGATATCTTTACTTCTTCTTGCCGAAGCTGTATATCGAATTAGCAATTTTTCAGCACATTTCCTCTTGTAGTCTACTGCAATCTTACCACTGGACGCTCTGAGTTGTTGAAGCCATGTTTGTCGTGGATGAGTTGTAGAAAACGCCAAAGTCGTCGTCGAGCAAAGGTGCGCTTGGCCCTGGATTGTTCGAATTTGCGCGGAACACAAACCGCAGGTGGTCATAGCTCCAGAAACTCGGGCACACACTCCAACTTCACCTTACCTCAACCATCTTTTCCTTCCAGCAGACGACTTTCCTTCGACGACATCCATTACCGACAATCGACATTCAAAATGGTTAACGCTACCAAGACCGGCTCAACGTATGTCCTCGCCCTCGATTTATTCCGCTGAAAAAGAAGTAGGAGATGCAGAAGACGCTGTGGTTCCCCCTCGCTGCAAAGGCATCTGATGCCGCGGTCAGCTCGATCACCATCTTTCTCCCCATTTTCCTTGCGCTGTGCGTGGGATCTTGAGGAAAGGTCTTGGAGTTGAAGGTATACACCTTCTCTCTGAAATATATCGGCAAGCTTGCGACCAAGAATTGGACATCCATTTTGTGGAATACCTCTCCTTCTGGCATGCGGCTTGCCTAATCTTCTTGGACATCCTGTCTGAGGTCTTGTCAGCTAAGAGCTATATGCCATAGTCTTCGTCTTCTTGACGTCGCAGGCTTGCTCTTACTGATCAAAAATATACCATCGAGTCACCTGAACCAGTTGAGAATGCTAAGCGTCTGCTGCAGTTCTCTTCTTGGACACCAACAATCTGTACCACAGACGTTTCTGACATCCCATCGCAAACAGTAACATTCCCACCCAGGATGACATTCTCGTTCCCGAGACTCTCCTGAAGAAGCGCAAGTCGCAAGAGAAGGCTCGTGAGGCCAACTCTGCCGAGCGTGAGAAGAAGAAGGCTGTACGTATACATTCTTGTTATTGCGCAAATATGCAAGAGGAGGACGACTATTTGATGATACAACCCATCTTGCGGCTAGACTACAAGTCGATGTTGTCGCTTTGTTAACCATCTTTCGGGACTGACAAGTCGAACCAACCTCTTTTGCCATTTGCCATTACATGATTGATGAGTCTTCAACTAACATGTATAATTTCAGGCCAACAAGGAGAAGCGTGGTGTCATCTTCAAGCGTGCCGAGTCCTACGTCAAGGAGTACCGTGACCAGGAGCGCGAGAAGGTCCGCCTCTCTCGTGAGGCCAAGAAGTCTGGCTCCTTCTACGTCCCCGCCGAGTCCAAGCTCGTCTTCGTTGTCCGTATCAAGGGTATCAACAAGATCGACCCCAAGAAGCGCAAGACCCTCCAGCTCCTTCGTCTTCTCCAGATCAACAACGGTGTCTTCATTCGCCTCACCAAGGCTACCCTCGAGATGCTCAAGATTGTCGAGCCCTTCGTCGCTTACGGTTACCCTAACTTGAAGACTGTCCGCGAGTTGATCTACAAGCGTGGTTACGGAAAGGTCAAGAACGCCTCCAACTCTTTCCCCCAGCGCATTGCTCTCACCGACAACGCCATCATCGAGGAGCACCTCGGCCAGTACGGTGTCGTCTGTATGGAAGATCTCATTCACGAGATCTACACTGTATGTCCATACCTCTTCTCGCTGTCATTCTCTTGTACTAACTTCCTTCAAGGTCGGCCCGAACTTCAAGCAAGTCAGCAACTTCCTCTGGCCTTTCAAGCTTAGCAACCCCACTGGTGGCTTCCGCACAAGGAAGTTTAGACATTTTAGTAAGTCTTCTCTTATTACGCCACAACGAAGCTAAAAGCTAACGTTTTACAGTTGAGGGTGGTGACCTTGGTAACCGCGAGGAGAAGATCAACTCTCTCGTCCAGTCCATGAACTAGACGATAGAGTAGTTGAGATCTGGTAGCATGTCATGACGGTCACTAAAAAGGCGTTTCACACACATCTGCAATGTACGCATATGCAGGGATTTGGGGTTATGGGTTTACGACAATAGCAAATTTCTTATGAGCATTTCGTTTTGCCCTCCCAATAACGTTTCTGTGTTGTCTCTTGTTCCTTTCGTTGCGTTTGAATGTTGTGAGATATGCATGCACTTCCTGTTCCTTCTCATACACATCAGTCACATTATCGCAACCCTTTGCCATGTCTTCACCAGTATCCTAGTCAAGCAAATTTAAAGAAGTCTCAAGGACTCAAAGGGAGTACTCTTGTGTGACTATGTTGTCTTTCTCTGACCTCAAATGGATTTGAGTGATACTCTCCATGCTTTCTTCTTGAGTCTACTATCGGCCTTTTCGTATTGCATTGGACAAGTGGTGACGACAGGTTACTGTGTTTTCATTCTCAAGTGCGATTGATACTCTTACCGTATCAGCTAGAGGATAGCTGTAAAAGGCGCTAGGCAATAAGATGAATATCAGAAAATGTGCTTCTTGAACATTTCAAGTTTCGAATATCTGTAAATGCGATTCCTCGAACGCCAGATTTTTGTTCCTTCTGCTTCTTCTTCTTCTTCTTTCCTATTCGAACGACCATCACGATCACCATCAACTTTATCGACTTTATCAACTCCATTCACTGCATCGACTCCATCAATTCCACCAACTTCATCAACATCAGAAATATCATGAATAACAACCACCACAACTACATTCAACACAACAACTTTCTATCTGCATTCATCAAGTTTATTGGCCATTATCATCTCATCGACTGTTAAGTCCATAGCTCCACTCCCGAGCTTGGTCTCAGTTGGAACGCAGTTGTCACGACCAATGGGCATGGTGGGTAAACGGTGGCGATCGAAATTCGAGCAAATCAGAAACTTCTTGTAGCTTTTTAGGCTCAGCGACTTTCTTGTGGCCTCTCAAGCTTAACAACTCATTGTGGCCATTCAAGCTTAGCAGACCCAGTGGTGGTTCCGGACCAGGACTTTCCGCCACTTCCCTCGTTGGCGAACGAACTTTGCCACTTCGGAGCCTTCATCTTCATAGACAACTGAAAGAAAATCTCTCGCACCTCTCGCTGGCAACAGCAACGTCAAGAGGGTTAAGAAAACAGAGGCAGCCAGAGCCACTATCACCACCATCCCAAATACCAGCTCCCAAAAGTCAACAATACCAGGCTGTTATTGAAGCCTTCGTCGATGCTCTGGAAACAACTGATAGGGTGAATGAACAAGATCAAAGATTACATCAAAACAATACCTCAGATTAAGGATAAGAGGATTATCTTAGTAACAAACCTGACAGTCATGTATCGCAGTCAAAGAGCCGATAGCGAGTCACACTCCATTAGTATTCCTTCTTCACAACCACACAGATTTTAACAAATCCTACTCTCCAGGCGGCAGGCAGGCAGTAAAAGCCGTAAGCAATACTCTGCGTATACTGAACAAATCAGAATCACAAGTTCGTATTATTGGCGATGCCTTTTTCCTCTTCGCGAAAATAGACGCCCACATGTTAAGCGTGGCTCAGAAGTTTTAATTTTCTTTCTGAGCGAATGAACAGGATATGTGCAAGCTTATCATAGGACAGAGTTGTCTGTACATGCTCTAGCGGTCAACACAACCTGAACTTGAGACATCTTTGTGTGCAGATTGCGTCTTGATTTCCGATTGAAAATGACGTGGGATTTTCACCAGCATTACCACTTTAAAATGGTCTGTAAATGCTCCAGCAATCTTCATAACCCTGTTTCAGACATGTTCCAATTTAGATTTAGCCTTGATCTTTGAAGAAAGTAATGTGGGAGTCTTATGGGACTTGCCCGTCTTCTTATATGAGTTCGAGATAGATACCCATCGTTTATGAGACATTGCGATATGCCACAAATCACCCAATCGCGTCAAATATAAATCACCCTCTGGTCCACGATAGCCTTGGAAGCATTGAGAGGTATTGGTGGTAAGGTAGGAGAAACACATCTTCTGCCTCCACCCGTGATTCCTCAATCAACAAGCCGTCCCTTCTTCCTATCCCAATCCCTTACCCTCCTCTCCCTAAAACTAACAGCCATCCTCCATCGACAATACACCCTCACCATATCCTTGACAACCACAAACAAGCACCCTCCCACCACACTCCTGCCCCATTTAGTCTGCAGTAGCCCAGTCCGTACTATCCTGGTTTCTCCTCCCGATCTGACACCTGCTTCATTACTTCGTCCAAAACCCCATAGTAGACGATCGAGTAGGCCGCTAGCTGCATAGGCGTTGCTGTTTGGCGGAATAGGCAGACGTATCGTTGCGACGGTCCAGGTTAGTGGGAGGAGGAGGCTCAGAAGCTCACCGCAGCCTGCTGCTACTGTGGGATAGAGGAGGGCGCCCATGATGGATTCTGCAACGCGGCGGGCGGATGCGAGCAGGTCTATTTCGTGGCGACGGTGTTGATGGTCTGGTGGTGCTGGTGCTGCCGCTGCCGCGGGGCCTGCGGGCTGTGGTGCTGGAGCGTTTGCGTCGTCCTCTGCTTCTAGTCTAGCTTCTAGTTCTGCTAGTTGTCTTCTTGCCTCTGCGTGTGCGTGTTGAGCCTCGTCCAGCGGCGGAGCATGGAGTGGCGGCGCTTGTTGCAGATCGGGAATAGGTATGTCTTCGAGCTCGGGCATTTCGTCTTCATCTGTGTCTTCGTCTTCCTCAACCACTACCTCCTCCTCTTCATCGTCATCAGCCCAGTCTAGTCCGATATTGATAATAACGTCTGCATCTTCTGCATCGCCTGCGTTGGCCGCTTCGGCACCATCATTCTGTACATTTCCAGGCTCTTCTCCCAAACGTGGCTTTACTTCTGCCAGCCATCGACGCTCATGTGGTGACCAGACACGTTTCATATACTCATCGTAACCGCTGCGGAAATATGGTAGAATGACAAAGGTGAGAGCCGCAGAAGGGGGCCAGTAGCCTATGCTCAGCGATTCGCTTGTTTTAGGATGTGAAGCAAAGAAGACAATAGGGAGAATAGGCAGGATAGCATCAGCAAGTCGAGTACGTGAAGCAACAAGAGCAGCAGGAATCAACGGAAGACCAAGCTCAACTCGAAAGCCACGCCAATGTCGGAAGAAGGGCCAGGCGATGTGTGGAAAATTGGCCACTGCATATCTCTCGAATTGGCTCCACTGCATTGGTGGAAGCGGCGAGAGCATACGTTCTGCTTCCTCGGCGCCAAAGAGCATCCTGATTGTGTGAGCTCCGTGATGTGACATGCCCAGGACTAAGCTATAGCCCGTGCCTAGCAAGACTGCTGGTAGTAGCGCTTTGCCAGTATATTTCTCAATCGTGCCTACAGCTTCCCCAATATAGCTTCGCGGTCTTGCTAGATAGATTTTGGCTTTGCACTGCGGACACCTGATATCTGCTGGTGCTGCTGTAGATCGCCCTGGTTTTGGCGCTTCGATATCTGCTACCCATTGAAGTAAACATGGCTCGTGAGCTACCAGATTGCAGGGACATGGTTGTCGCCAGATGCCAGATTCTGGCGTATCTTCTGTTTCGTCGCTGAAGCAAATCCAACATCTTCTTGGTTCTTCTGTGTTGACGCGCCGCGATTGTTGTTCTGTGACTGCTGTGGCTGTCGCCTGTAGTGGATCTTCTGCGACAGAGGCGGCATCTGCGAATGTGAAGTTGCTTGTGGTTGAGGATTCCAAGTCTTTCTGATCTATCGATGATGATGATGACGCTTCTTCGGTGTCGTTGCTTGAGGTCGCATTGCGACTGACTGGTGGGGATCGGCGTGGCAGTTGTTGTGGTGGTAGAGACGCCATGTTGACACAGAAAGTCGGAGAAGCAGAGAGGAGTAAGGATCTCGATGAAATTGCGCGCTATACGTTGTAGATGGGTTGGAAAATATGATGGGTGGTGTTGTTGTTGTTGTTGAAACAAACCACATGAGATGATATCGTCATCCTGATTGATCGACAGGGTTCATGTTTCAGAGACGTTTCAGAAATGAGACAACAACAACAACTCTACCACCAAGTAACATCAATCACAAAATCAGCGAGAAACAATTCAGACAACATTAGCTCTCGTACTAGTGACATTACTTTCTATGTGAACAGAAACTTCACTTTCTCGCTCTTGATGACCCAGATCAAAAGTGAAAGCTCAACACGTGTAGCATCATCATGAGTGAAGCACCAACTTCGTCCGCACGCTATTCTACGCGTAAACGCAAGAGAAACACACGATACACCAACGACGCATTTGCCGGCCTTAACCTCGAGCTTGACCAATCTGAGCATGAAACGAATGCTGCCAGCGACTTAGATTCTGCAAGTGAGGAGAACTTCACACCCGACGCCACTCGCGAACAATTAGAGGACGACGATGACGAAAGCTTGGAGAACGATACTTTTCAAGTCATTTCATCAGAAGGAGAAGGAGAAGGAGGCGAGGACGATCTATCGAACGATGAACTCATCGCTGTCCAGTCAGACTCAGGCGTGGATGATGGAAGAGTATCTCAGCAGAAGAAAAGACCAGGTAATCCGGCTCGAATAAGCAAGCGTGCAACTGCGCCACAAGACGGAATTCACAGTCGTGGCACTCTCATTGACCAGAAGAATGCTCACGCGCGAGATTTACAAACGATAGCCTCCTTTGGCACAGATGAAAAAGCCAAGATAGCTCTGCTCAAAGGTATGGACAAGTGGTTCGATGAGATAACTATGCCTTCTCGAAAAAGTGATGCAAAGGGCAAAGGTGGAATGTGTCATAGCTTATTCGTGGCGGAGGAGGCTCGGCAGCTCGAACGCACAAGCGGATGGGATTGGTACTACGATAAAGATGGTAGAGAGGCTTTCAGTAAGAGGCAGAAGAACAGGCCTATGGCTGCAGAGGAAGCGAGACCATATCTGCCAAACTTGCAGAGAATACGACATGTCTTAATAGGTCCACAGTCTCATCAGAAAGTGTTCAACCTTCCTCCACTCACCTATCTCAATACCCAACATGCATTCACCAATGTCGATGAAAACCAGTCCCAGAAAACCAAGCACAAACGACGCAGCTGGATGCTGAATGCCGGCGAGAACGTCCAGGCCCTCGACTGGTGCCCCAACCGATCTGGAACATCCCAATACTTGGCTATCACAACTCTGGCTCACACGCAGATAACTGCAGATACCATTCGTGGTGAACCCAAAACACAAACACCAGGTTTCGCACCTTCAGGCCCTGATCCAGCTAGTATACAGATATGGGAGTTCGCCGCAACACAAGACAGCGACGCAGCTACACTAGACATGGATACGAAACCTTTCCTAGCTGCCTTGATATGCATGGACTGGGGCGGCATAATGCAAATGAAGTGGTGCACCAGCCTACGTACACATCGTGACGAAGGCGAGGATACCAATCTAGGATTGCTCGGGATAGTTTGCCGTGATGGCACCGCAAGAGTCCTCGACATCACGCTTCCAGCCGTAACACACACCGGCAGCAAAACCACACACTGCATTCATATCTCCTCCGCTGCCTTCACATCCAAAGCTCCAGACACGATAAGCACATGTCTAGCCTGGTTGTCCTCAACGCACCTCGCAATCGGGCATGCAAACGGGCATCTCGCAATCCACGACATATCCCAAACCCTATGTCAGCCTGCAGAAACAGAACCTCAACACCACTCTGCCTCCCCTATCTACTACGCACCCCTATCATCTTCCTACCTCCTCTCCCTCCACCCACTCCTCTCCTCCCACCCTCACCTCCTCCTCGCAACATCAACAACAGGTATTCTCTCCCTACACTCCCTCCCCAACGCAACAACCTCTCACACCTCGACCTCGCGCACTCGCCTCGGCACCTCAGCAGTCTGCTGGCTTGAAGGCCTGCACCACATCCTGTCAGCCGAACAGTCGCAGGTCTTACGCTCACATAATCTGCGGCAATTCCATCAAAGCCAGGTGATTACGCATACCGAAAGCGTGGTGAGTTGCATGGCGAGTAGTACGTTGCATTCGAGCGTCGTGGTGGGCGAGGTGAACGGGAACGTCATGGTTATTGGCCCGACGAGACGGATTATGGCGAGAAGGACTGGTGGAGATCATTACGCACAGAGGTGGTTTGGTCATGCTTGGAGGAGAGGGAAACTAGTTCAGGATACCTCCACCTCCACCAATACCACCATCCCGCAGAGCGAGAACACAGCAGAACCCACAGTCCCGAGCAGCGCAGCCTTACTCGACTATGCAGACGGCCTCTCTCGTCTCACATTCGGATACTCGGTCGATTCGCTCTCAGCGCCCTCGCTCGCCGGCAAAGCGTCCACAAAGCAGCGTCCACTCAAGAAGAAGACGAACACCCGATCAGCCGAAGGCCAACCCATTCACCTCACCACAATCTACGAGCTGCAGTCTGGAGTCACATCGATATGTTGGAATGCGAACGTGCATGTTGGAGGGTGGGCGGCTGCTGGGTGTGGTGACGGACTCGTGGTAGTGGAGGATTTGTGTTGGGATTGATATTCAGTGTGAGAAAGTGTAAGATATTGCGTAGGGACTTGTGTTTCCAGACTGAGGGACCTTGGGGTGACGGCAGTCCGCACACGATCATGGAAAAGAGAGCACGTCTGTGAGAGCCGGATGAACATGAAACAACCAGATTAAAAGGTCGAACCATGCTCCATAGCAGATGTCTGGAATAAAGTAGCCAGGCCTGGGATCAGAGCACAAGCGCGCGAACGTAGATGAGAGTATCTCATCATAAATATGTCACTAAAGGAAAACCTGTAGGCATAAACAAAGTCTTTCATGAAGCTATCTCTACTATTAACATTGCCGTATGTATGTCCTCAAGCTGAACAGCGAGGCGGTATTAATCTAAGCATAATGAGCATGATGCGAAATCCGTTCGCATAGTATAAGTTGAGCAACGCAAGCTAAAGTTCTACCTCCTCCATGATTCTTTATCCTTCATACAAAGCTGTTCCTGCAACTTCCTCCAGGTCACCCAGCAACTTGTGCTAACATATTTTGATGATTGTGCTGAATAATCCGCCAATGCCAAAGTGGGTGTCTACACTACCGGATTGCAGTAACATGACATTGCATCAATGAGGAAGCTTCACCCTCTGACACTCGAAGGCACAGCGATCGATCTGTGGATGAACGGATGCTTAAGGGCTTCCGCAGGAGTAAGCCTTCTTTCTGGGTTGAGGTTCAAACACCTATCCAGTAGATCCGCAAATAAGTTGACCTCCTTCAAATCTGCTTCGGCGATAACCTTCTTGCTTCCAGTACCAGTACCAGTCGTTGCAGCGATCAGGCGACTTTTCAGATCGCGAGTTGGCTTGACGAAATTGATCATCTTGGTCACATCTCTTCCAGTCACTTTGTCGCGCTCTAGACTTCTGAAGTTGAGACTGACATCGTCGAAATGTACAGCTCCAAATTCGGCTTTCTTGAGCATCTTCAGACTGAACTTGCCTCGACATTCCATTATGCTCTTGAGCATTTGATTGTTGTTGCGTCCAGTGAAGAGAATCTTGCCAGTGTACATCTCGAAGAGGGTACATCCAATAGACCACATATCGATAGCAAAGTCATAAGGTACACCAAGGATGATCTCTGGAGCACGATAGAAACGACTGACAAGATACGGCGTGATCTCGTTCTCAGAGGCATCTGCTGCTGAACCCAGATCACAAATCTTCAAACTACTCCTAGCATCGTTAACCAGAATATTGTCCGGTTTGAGATCAGCGTGCAGAATGTTGCACTTTCGCATAAGTAGGAGACCCAGAAACATTTGTTGAGCATAAGTGCGAACTGCTTTGAGGTTAATACCAACATCACGTCCAAACTTCTTTAGGATTTCGCGTAAGTTGTCGCTCATGTGCTCGAAAACCATACACATGTGCCCTTTGTGAGTAAAAGACCTCTTGAGACGGATCATGTGCTTCTTATCTTCAGGATCTGCCTCGGCGAGTTTTTCCAGGATTTCCATTTCCTTAGTGGCTGCCTTGAGCATAGTCTCGTTATTACGAATGACTTTGATGGCAACAAGCTCACCATTGGTGTTATCCTGAGCACGAACGACACTTGAAAACATACCCTTACCAAGGTTTGCTTGAACGTGGTATCGACCTTCAAGCAGTTCGCCAAGAATAATGCGGTAGTATCCTTCGGGGTCATCCCAATTGTCCAGGAGACTTTGGTCCAGTTCTTTCGCTGCAGGGATGATAACAGCCTTGTTCGGTTCACCATTGGCGAGAGCGTCTTTCGTGTCTGCGACTGTAGCGAACATATCGTCGTCATCATCATCAGCAAACATGTCGTCGACTTGCTTTTTTGGTTGGCTTTTTGGCTCAGCAACCGACTCAGGCAACAACACTACAGACTGATTGGCTTGCTTGGTTTCATCGTAGGCACTGGATTGCATATCGTGATTACGTTTATCATGCCTTGCTCGCTCTTCTGCCATGTCTGCAGCAGGATCGTAATCTGCAGCAGAAGCCTCGTCCATGTTCTCGAGTGAAGCCCCAGGGGTACGAGCCAATTCAGTATCGTCATTCACATGAACCGCAGGAGAAGAACCAGCTGCTGAGTCAGTATGTGGTGTTTGTGGTGCAAACATATTGGGCGACACTACGTTCTTATTAAAAACAGTACCAAGAACATTGATGAGGTGAAGCTTACCTGATCTTTCGGACCTCACGTCATCTTCTGTGGCAATATGAGAACTGGGCGAAGCTGGAGCCGAATCCTGCTGTAAAGCTTGAACAAGAAGTGGTGTTGCTTGGCTTTTATACTTAGCTTTTATAGCTTCACGACGCTTACGTCTTTCTTCAATGGACACAACTTCATCGACCGGTGCAGATGGAGCTTCTGCTGGTTCGTCAATTGCAGGCTTGGTCTCCAAGGTGAATCTGACAGAAAATTAGCATGGATTTCTATCATTGCGTATATGGACTCTTACCTGACTCCTTTCTCGGGTTGTGGCGCACCATTGTGTTCCTGTCCCGAAGTGCTTGTGGGAACCTGGGTGCTTTGCGACGTGGACAGTCCAGCGCCTTGGCGGAAAGATATGCGAGCTTTGTCATCGCCAAGCCTTCCACTTGTATAGTCTTTCTGCTTCCTGATATTGACCGAAGCGTTCGTTGGAATGTCTCGGCGGCCAGCATTATCAGCTTTCATGGCGGGCGAGTGACTTCTACGTGGTCTTGATGGTGGTGATGGAGATCTCGTACGACGTCTCTTGCTGCCATACTCGTTGTGGCTGTCTCGATTGTCATGTCCTCCTTGATCCTTCCTTGTCGTATCCTCGCGAGCATCATATCTGCCAGAGCTTTGTCTATCGTCGTTGCGACGTTGATCATCGTAGTGTCGTCTATGCTGGCGTGAATCGGTTCGATAGCTGTCTTCTCTCAGGTCATCATTTCGACGTCTTTTCCAGGCTCCAGATGGAGATCGGCTGGCGCGATATGGTGATCTTGAGCGATCTCGAGCGCGCGAATGAGTTGGTGACGGCGATCGAGGTGATGCGTCGGGCGAAGGTGAAAGAGCTTCTCTGAGTCTCCTGTTAACACTTGTGGTGGTGGAAGATGATGGAGCCGTAGTTGCCTTGTCTTGACGCGATCCTGCGCCGGATGCAGAGCGATGGCTCATTGTTGCTGGAGATACTTTTGATTATCACTGCGCTCCTAGCTGTCCTAAGTTGACAAGTTTCAGAAGTGTTAGCGATGGTCTCTGGAACAGTATATAGCTTGTTGAGGTTCAGTACAGCAGCAAAGCCTCATCCACCTAAAAGCACTTGTAGCTTTGACGATGATGGTGGATGCGAAGGTCGAGAAAGTGGACAGTAGACACTCGCGCTGTCAAGAAACAATTCTGTTTGCGTACAGAAGGCAGTTGCGATTGTACTTTGATTTACAGGCTGCTAAGTTGATTAGGGTTAATGTAGGGGGACCACTTTTCAACCATGAACGAAAGATTCTGATATTGTAGTCTATTGCTATCACGCTATAGAAGTTCACTACCAGCAGGAGCTGACGAACCTTCGCATAGCTCCTCCCCAAGGCGACCGTCCAACATTGATTGTGAAATAGCAGGATGAGGCAAAGAACTTTTCATACATGTACTTTCTTACTCGTCAACAAATAAACCTGTTTCGTGGAAATCAACGAGTGTGCCTACCTTATAAGTTTCTGAATAAACATTGAGATGCAAGCTGAGGACATATGGTTCATAATCACCGAAATATTTCGAGCACTCGATCCCTGCGCGTGTGAGGTCCCACCGCAAGCGCGCCAGAACCTGCTCATATTCGAGCTCGCTCTGCTTGAGCAGTTGCTGAAAGACGAATAGCATCTCGACGTGCCACCTTTTGCAAACGCTCAACAACTTCAGACCACGCAAGCCTCGAAGCCACCACTCGACCTTGCACGGAATCGGTTCGGTGACCTGCCTGGGGACGGTTCTAGGTGCGTGCCACATCGTGATGTCACTCGAGGACGTCGTTATATATTCCAGGAAGATCTGCTGTCGAATCTCAGTCGGAAGGGCATTGATCGTTGTCGCATACATGGCGGAATTAGTAGGAGGATGTGTCGAAATTGGTTGTTCGGCTTCTATGATTGAGGAGCGATACTGTGCAATAGACTCTGCTGTGATCAACCGGCCAAGAACTCGTGATTGGGTGTTTCCAGGAGATGGAGGAACATGAGCAGAAGCAATAACAGGCGGCGTTGAGACCTTATATGGGGTCGGTTATTGTTTCTGCATGATCTTGTTGATTCACCGATGGTGATAGATTCCCATACAGATGAGATTAAGAAGAGCAAGTCGAGAACACAGATACGGTGGCTATTCTGTAACCTATTCGTACAATACAAATGTCGTGCAGAACTCCATTCTTGTTCAATAATGTTGACGACAACACATCAACAACGACAAACAAATCGAAGTGAAGTGGGTGAGTCCCTTCACATGTCAACGTGATCACAAACTCTAAAATTCCTTCGAAAGCAACGACATTGAAAGTCGAGGCAAGACTTCATCCAACTATACTCAGTCGTCAACATGCCTTCAGGTCAAGGAGGTAAGCAGCACACTCTCCTAGTGACAGTCGATGTCGTGCTAATGCTTTACTCCAGCTGGTACAAACCCAATCCACAACAAGGCTCCAAAGAAGGTCAAGAAGGAGCTCGATGAGGATGAGGTAGCTTTCAAGGCAAAGCAGCAAGCCGGTATGCCCATGGAACTTGATCATCGCAGTAGCGCTCACGCATTATATCCAGCACTGTAGAAGGCATGAGAAGCTCTGCTAACACATTTACCGCACCCAGACAAGAAAGCAAGAGAAGAGCTCGCGAAGAAGGCTGGTGGCAAGGGGCCCATGAATACGTATGTTAGGATTCAAGGAAGCAAGACGTAATGAACGTGCTGACATGTTGTACAGCGGACAACAAGGAATCAAGAAGTCTGGCAAGAAATGAATGGGGACCGTTGAACAGGAGCAGTGATTAGAACAACTATATCATCCCTGGAAAAGCTTTGGAGGAACAAGGGACGCGCTGCGAGATTATACCCACAATGATGAACGAATGAATCAAGATGTAAAAATGCCCCTTTAGTTCTGGTTTGGCTGGTGATGCGTGTGCCATTTCTCCCTCTTATTCAAGAAGAATCCATTGCTCTCCAGTTTCTCGGTGTCCAGGATATAACTCAAGCAATACAGCGAATACAGGTGTGTTCGAGATGATAAGACACAGAGAGAGGCAGATCGGATGCAGATGGATCAAGTATCATTATTTGATTAACTAACCCTCACTTATCGAGCGGCTGACTTTGCCTATTCAGAAGTTTCCATGTAACGCTCACTTATCGAGCGGCTCTCCTTCTCATGCTCATGGACCTAATTCATCAGACTTGAATTGACCTTCACCTCCAGATCACTTCTTGCCCTGGCCACTTCCACCATTTCCACCATCATTTCGGCCAGCATTCTGTCCTCCCCCTCCCCCACCACTAGCAGCAGCATTGTTGGCATTGGTGTCGCCAGCTGACTGAGCACGTGAAGCGAACCCACCAGAAGTCATATCTCCACCACCCTTGGCCTGTGGAGATTGTCAGTACAGCATGGACAGAAGTGACAAGGTGACATTACCTGGCCACCTTGAATGCGCGAAGCATCGGCCTGAGTCGTCTTGTTGGACATGTTTGTTTCTGTGCGAGTGTGTCAGTAGGTCTCATGGTAAGTGTTGGTGCGCATGTTTGCTTACTGGTTTGGTCCAGAGTTGATGTGTTTGAAAGATGTTGTTTGTGTTGAGATTGTGGAGGCTTCTGAAGGTAACGTTGTGGATTTGGCTGAGAGCACGAAGAAGAAGAAGAGGAAGAGGAGAAAGAGGAAGAGATCGGAGTACTTATATGAGCAGTGAAGAGCTGTTTGCGGCACAACGTCACTGTCATGCGCGCTACCGCCGGGAGCTGAGCCGTCAATAAGAGCTCACCTGACTGCAGTTCAAACATGAAACATCTCGGCTGACCTATCAGCAGCAACAGCGGGTGAAGCACGGGCAGCAGTTTGGTGACTCACCATAACACTCTCACCCTAGGCGCTATTGGCTACGAACGGTCGATGAGCAAACCATCAAGACAGCCAAGACCGATTGTCAATCAAAAGAGATTACTCTATTGGTGAAACGAATGTATCCGCCAGGATATAGAGCAACATCTGATTGTGTATGGGAATATCTACAGATTGCTGCCTGAATATAGCTAGGCTGCGTTGCTTGGGCGTAAACATTCGACATGGCTCTGCGATTCACTAGGAGAGCCGAATTAACTTTCTGAGTAAACAGATACTACGCTTTCATCGTACATCTCTAACCACTCTCTTTTGCGATACTAGCTACCTATTGGCAAAGGATGTTGTGTGAAGAGAGCCGTTCGATTTCTACCATGTCAAAATACAACATCGCCACCTTAAATCTCGAAGAAGTACCTCTTGAGATACTTACTACTGGACAAGGGAGACGAGGTGATAAGGATGCTGTGTGAAGAGAGCTGATCAAATCTAACATATCTGAAAACAGCATTTCGATCACAAATCGCCAGCACGAGTGAGCAGCACCAAAAGGAGAAGGACGAGGAAAACAATGGTCAAGGTATCATTCATGGACAGATGCTACAACATACTACCTCGCTCGAGCGCCATTCAGAGCGGAAAACAACCACCTATCCATGACCATGACCAGGCGCTCACTTCACATTATTCCATCAATATGGAAACCGCACATCTAAGCCATCCAGCCATCTCAGGCTCTTCTTTCACCCAACCTAACACGTCCTCGTCGTCATTCTCCGTTAGGCTCCTCCGACCAGTTGTTCTTCCTCCAGATGCGCCTTCTCTCCTGCTCAGCCTCGGCCTCCTCTTCCGACTTCAAACCCAGGTTGCACTGTGGGTGTGGGCGAGGATGGCCAAACATTGCTCTCTCTCCTGCAATCAGTTGACCCATTCCCTCCTCCGCCTCAGTTGGTTCGCAACAAGTCCAGATACCGCACCTTTCGCCCCATTCCTTGATTGGCTGACCGTTTGCCAAGTATGTGCTGGCCATGTATTGGCAGTGTTTGGTCCAGCGCTCTTCGTCTTCCTTCCTTTCCATGGCAAGGCGGAGGTCCTCGTGGCGGAGCATGTCAATGCTGATGCCGGCAGCTGCTTCGTACTCACCAACCTGGTAGAAGATGGTTGTTAGTGATCATGTACAAGACAGGACGATGCTGAAAGTGGGAACAACAAGAGCACCATTACCTGATCGTTTTTGAATGGATAATACTCCTTCATCTCCTTGTGAGTCTTGGGAATGTGCAAAGGAGGGGCTGGAGGAGGTTGAGGCGCTCTGTTCCAGCTTCCGTCGTCGAACTTGTGGTCACGAGGGTAGTTGTTGTGTTTATCCCAAGAGTTGGCGATCAATACTGGATCAAAGGCAGGGCTGATAGGATCGTCGGGAATATCCTCAGGCTGCAAGTTGGGAGGGTGAAAAGGGAGCGACATGGCAGGGCGGTCTTTGCCCCATGTTTGTTTCTCCTCGCCATAGTCCTTCTTGGCTGCGTTGCGTCTCATGTGCTCCTCCCAGACTCCTGCGTATTCGTCGTCCTTCATATTCGCTTGATGTGCTAAAAGTAGAGAGATACTGTGAGCACGGCTTTACCTTGTGCAACTTCGTTGCAGGTGTGAAAGATGAAAGAGCTCCGAAAGATCCAGGTGTTGATCGTTGGTTGGAAGGTCGTGGCTGCTGTTACTGCTTCGTTGCTGCTCTACTGTGCTGTGCCGCGCTCGCTGATTCCCGTGCCTCACCCTTGACCCTCCACAAGATCACAATTTACTCACTCTGCTTTGGGAAATCGGTTGTCGTTTTCGAAATAGACGCGAGTGAGAGCGTATTCTCACACTCGACGCGGTGGTTGAGTTGATAACGATCAGAAATTTGCGGTCGTGATGAAAGAGAAGGTGTAGTGTGACAATAAAAAGAAGGAAGCAAGGAAGGAAGAAGTGGGAAGAGAGCTATTTAAATAGTATAGTGTAGAGCGAAGGGTTCAGCCTTGTCTAAGGTCACGCGACGAGGATGTTTCAGGTTTTCACACTTCTTCTGAAAGAAAGACAGGCTGGTGACGCGCTCTTTTATCTTCTTTCACGACTTTTCGAAGGGAAATGTCGCGTGCCCGTGTGCGACAAGGGCGACGTTTTTTCAGTGGTTACTGCCTATTCTGGATGAGAAGCACGGCCGACAATGTTTCATGGAGCACGAAAACGTTGCGGTTGACTCAAATCTGAACGAGATTGGTTTCAGGTTCTCCCGCCAGAGCGCGATCGTGATAATGTGTTGGTTCCTCAGCTTTCAAAGATGAACATGTCAGCGAGATAGTGCCTCAAAATGTTAGCTTCCTGAAGTCGAGGTTGATCGCTGAAGCCGAGAGTCTTCGTCGTTCGTCGCTCCTGCCGACATGACGTCGGACGTCTTGCTTGTTTCGAAAATGAGTCACTGGATCAATCACCAATGTTGCACCAAAACGATTGGAAGAGTGGCTGTGCTGTGCTACTGCGGGATTTGATTGCGAGAATGTAAGCAGAAGTTCAGATTGTGGACCAAACTCAATAGTCCCGTCAAGCTCATCCTCCAGTATCAGCTGAAAATAACGCAAGCCCTTCTATCCAACCACTGTGTGTGGGTTGCCATCTGTCGACTAGGTGTCCCATCTTTGACCTATCATGCGTCCCTGAAGGAATGTGCATTTGTTCATCCACCAATCTGCTCGGCGACCACTTCGACAACGTTTCCATCCTCCATCTCCAGCTAGATCACCTTTGTCAGCTCTATTGACAAAAGTTGCCAATTGCAAAGCACTTACCGAAGCAGGTGTGTCGCCGTCAACGAGCTTGTCACCATCAAACAGGAAGCGCATAGTAGCCCTGTTGCGGTCGTGATGCTCGACATAACGTGCCATCATCTTGCCCATCTTGGTATTCTTGCGGATCTTGAACGCCATTGAATTGTTCCCATCAGTAACAATGATCTCGATGGGAGCATTAGGATCATTGGGATCAGTGGGCTCAGTGGCAGGTTCTGTGGTATTGACGGCAGCATTGGGGTCGATTGGGGCTTGGGCGCCATTGTCATTCATGGCAGTGTCATTCCCATCGTTGTTCTGAGGACTGTCCTGGCGTGCATGTCCGGCTCCAGGCTTGGGAGGGCCTAGTAGAGATTCACCAAGGCCGTCATTGGTATTGTTGTTCTGTGAGGCTGCGTGTCAGCTCTTTGCTGGTTTTGGTGCTGTGAGAAGTACCAATGGTACCCATCAGCACTTGAAGACGTGCCGGATGTGGCAGATCTCGAAAGAATGTTTCCACCGCGGAAATTGTGTTTGAGCTCACCTGTCCTCCGTTCGTCTGCGCCTCTTCGGCCAAACAGTCGCTGATTCCAGGAAGCACATCAGAACGATCTGCAGGAAGGTCGCTGCGCTGAGCGCTGTCTCCGTTGGTGGTACTAGGAGTTGGAGAGGACATGGTGTAACGGATCGAAATGTTGTTAGTCGAACTTGGTGTGTTGTTGCAGGCGAAGGAAGATGTTGACTCGTTGGAGAGGATGTGGAATGAGATCGATGGAGATGAAATTGTAAAGTGAAAGATAGTCTGAGACTGTAACAGTATAACTTGTCAAGATTGAGTATGTTCTTTACTGAGATAGTCGAGATTGAGAAGAAGGTAGAGATGTGGACGAGAAGATGTGGGAAGTGCGGCTCTTTAAGATCTTCATTGCTATTGTCAAACGAGTTCGATTGACTGGATTGTGAAACAAGATTGTGGAAGCGATTGCCAGAACTCGAGATCCATTCTTGGTCAAGCCACTACCAACAAGAATCTGCAGTCTCTATTTTGTTGGTGTCATATCTCCGTGCTGTACCCGCTCTCATGGATCTAATGTCTGATTCTCCGGTCCATAGATACTCGAGCTTGGTTATCAATTAACTTGCTCGACGACAGCCTCCAAGATATCACCTTTCTCCAGCTCCACCTATAGAGAGCATGGTTGTTAGTACTAAGTTTGGGATGATGCGTCACGAAGTAATAGCACACTTACAGATTCTGAAGTCTCATCCTCCCGTACGTTGAGTCCATCAAATATGACTCTTATGCTCCTAGGGTGTCTCCTTGTAACGTCGCAGTAAGCCTTGAAGACTTTTCCGAATGGTGTCGTCTTCCATGTTTTGAAGACGCATGTGTCTTCCTTGTTGGGGCCTCGCATCGTGAAGGTAATACTGTCACTGGAAATCTGCTGAAAGCAAATCTAGATTAGAGCTTTTCAATACGAGGAAGGGGTGGGGCAAGTGCCTACCTGATCATTCACATTTTCACCCTCCTCAATCGTCAACAGCTCCATGTGATTGACGAGATCGTCCTTCACAACTGCTGATCCTCCGCCTAACTGCTCCTGGACACATTCCATGACGTCCTCGTTCTCCATCTCAAGCTACACTTCACGTTAGCTCTGATCAGAACGTAACCAGACTCCCAGTGGGACTTGTACTCCAATGGAAAGTGTGTCATTGCTGGAGCGACGAGGTGTCTTACTGTGTCAGGTGTATCCTCTGGCAGGACTCTATGACCTTCGAGTAGGAAGCGAATCTACTTGGGACCTTTGCCATGTCTTTCGCAATAGACTTCAAAGACCTTGTGGAACTTGGTAGTCCTCTTGACCTTGAAGGAGGTCTCGCCGTTATGCTGATCTCTGATGGTGAAGGTGATGCTTTCGACTGCGGCTGGATCAGCAGGAGGAGGATCCTGGTTCTTGAAGGTATTAGTTCACTTTGTGCTGCTTCGGTACAACGAAGAACTTACCTGATCGTGCTCCATTGCAGATTGTAAGATAATCTTGGGTAAGCGAAGTAAGGAAAGTGGTAACTTGTTTGTGGTGTCCAATGAAGGTAGGGTGTGGTGTGTCTTCCACGAGAAGTTCTGAAGTTGTCGTTAAGTGAAGCAGGGGCGTGTTTGACAGAATCAAATAGACGCGTTTGTTCAGGGTCTTCACGGACACCAAACGTGTTTCAGATCTGTTTTTTTGCTTAGCGTTCCACAGGTGCAACAGGCTGCTTAGTTGCATAATGAATAGCGAACACATCCATGGACAGAAGCATAAAGCTGTTTTGAACACAAAGCCCAAGAAGCGAGGCTTAAACCACAAACACACATGATCATGCAAATTTTGTGTTCCTTCATCTTTGAGTATCACAACAAACATCTCGTTCTCAATTGACGGTCGTGATAGTAGTGCACATTAAGCCCGGAACTTTTTTTACCCATTCCCGCTCTATGCTTTACCCGTTTTCCTGTAAACGCCAATTGAACCAACCGGCGGAGCTGTAGCTCGGACGCACAGGAAGATACCCATATCAAGACGCCCGCCAACACAGCACACTAGAACATAATTCGTGAAATCATCATGCCCTAAACACATGTTAGCACAGAACAAACGGACGGAGAGTCACCTTTACTCACATTCTGTACTCGCTCCTTCCCTTGGCAGACCTTCCGCCATCCTCAGCCTCCAAAGCCCAGTCAATAGCAATATCCAAATCT
>Ga0160428_1000287_pt1 | contig 60622 bp, 37 predicted proteins | sample SolpanmetagenomM_FD_108198 | JGI IMG/M metagenome (GOLD analysis project Ga0160428, IMG submission 108198) | Solar panel surface microbial communities from Lawrence Berkeley National Laboratory, California, USA - M | ecosystem: Engineered > Built environment > Solar panel > Unclassified ... | reverse complement strand
TCACTTCGGGGAAGAAGTTGGCGTTGGGCGCGTAGTAAAACAGGTTGCGACCCGATACCGAGATGGAAGCGCTGCCAAAAGGCGTGCGCGTGAGCAAGTCTTTTGGCAGGGCGTAGCCCAGCGACACTTCGCGCAGGGTGAAGTGCGTGCCATCGAAGATGTTGAGGTCGCTTTGCAGGCCCTGATTGCTCCAGTAGCTCTGAGCATCTACCTGAATATTGTTGGGGCGGTAAGTGCCGTCTGCGTTCTGAATTACACCCGGAATAACGCGGGGCTGGTCGCGGTCAACGCCCGTTTGCTGGAGCATGCCGGCCGACTTATACGCCGCCTGGGTAAAGGAGAGAATGTCGCCGCCTACCACAGCATCAATCAAGAAGTTAAGCGTGATGCCCTTGTAAGCCAGCGTATTGGTGATGCCACCCTGCCAGTCTACGTTGGGGTTGGCAGTCACCTGCGAGCTTAGCTCGGTGGCCCACAGGCCAGTGCGTGGGTTGATGAGGTACTGGCCATCAGGCGCGGTGGCCTTTTTCTGCCCCAAAATCACCCCGTATGGCTGGCCTACCACAAACGAAGGCACCGAGCCGATAAACGAGCTGCCGGGGATAGACGAGCTTACGACGCCCGGATAAATCGACACCACTTGGTTGCGGATGCGGGTGTAGTTGGCCGAAATATCCCAGGTAAAGCCCGAGGCGCTGCGCACCGGCGAGGCCGTTACCAGTATTTCAACGCCCTTGTTGTCGAGCTGGCCGGCGTTGGTGTAAAAGCTGCTGTAGCCCGTAGTAGGCGCTATCGTGACGGGGATAATCTGGTTGGAGCTAACCGTCTTGAAGTACGTAGCGTCCACGGTAATGCGGTTGTTGAAGAAGCCCAGGTTCAGGCCCAATTCGGCCGACTTGGTAAACTCGGGCTTCAGCACGTTCAGCAGGTTTACGCCGCCGATGGTGGTGCTGGGCCGGAAGCCGACCACGTTGTTGAAGGGAAAAGTCACGTTGGCCACGTTGTTGCCCTGGCCACCGGCCACGTAGTAGCTTTCCAGCACGTAGGGGTCAGCGTCGCGGCCCACCTTGGCTACGTTGCCCCGAATCTTGCCGTAGGAGAAGAAATCCGAGTCGATGTTAAACGCATCCGTGAACACAAAGCCAGCCGACACTGAGGGGTAGAGAAACGTGCGGTTGTTGGTAGGCAGCGTTGAGGACTGGTCGACGCGGGCCGTGCCTTCCAGAAACAGGTAGTTGTTGTAAGCCAGCGACAAGTCGGCGTAGTAGCCTAGCAGGCGGCGGGTGTAGTTGGTTTCGCCACTACCCGTGAATACGGCCGCGTTGATGGTGTTGTAGAAGCCCGGCTGCGAAAGCGTGGCCGCCGACACGTACTGCTCGTTGCGCTTGCGCTGGTTGGTTTGCTGGCCCACGAGCAGGGTAGCGTTCAGCTTGTCCAGGAAAATATTTTCCTTTTTAGCCGTTATCAGCAGGTCGCCCGTAAACTCGGCGTACTGAATATTATCCTGAAAAATGAGGCCCGTGGGGTTGCGGGTCGAGGTGAGGGCCGCAATCTGCTTGCGGCGGTCGGTGTAGGTATCGAGGCCGGCCCGGTACGTCACGCTCAGCCACGGGAAAAAGTCGTAGCCAATGCTGGCCACGTTGATAAAACGCGTCACATTGCTGCTCGTGTTGTTGTTCAGCAAGTTCCAGTTGGGGTTGTCGGCACCCGCAAAAAACGAGTTGCCGCCCGTCGCCGTCTGGTACGGAAAGTTTTGCAGGTCGAAGCTGCGCGGCACCGTGGCCAAGGCGCTGAAGGCGCTACCCCCGTTGCCAGTTTGGGGCGCCAGCTGGTCGGTTTGCGAGAAGTTGACCGAGCCCGTGAGGCGAATCTTGTTTTGCAGCGTGGTGCCGCCGCCCAGCTGCACATTGGTACGCTGCAGATTCGACGACTCCGTGATGCCCTTCTGGGTGGTACTGTTGATGTTGAGCGAGAAGTTCGACGTGCCGTTGTTGCCGGCTAGCTGCACGCCGTTGGTCCAGAGCGTGCCGGTTTTGTAAAAATCGTGGATGCTATTTGGGTACGACTGGTAGGGTAGCAGGCTGCCATTGGCCAGCTCCAGGCCATTGGCGCGGGTAGGCGCGGTGCCGAAGCGCGGGCCCCACGAGGCCGAACTGCCCGTGAGGATGTTACCGCCGCCGGCCGCCGTGGTGTTGGTGCCACCAGTGCCCTGGCCGTAATCGTTCTGAAACTCGGGCAGGCCAAACACCCGCTGAAAGTTGAAGCCGGTAGTTACCGACACTTCCAGCTTCTTATTCACGTTGGCGCCCGACTTGGTCGTAATCAGGATGGCGCCCGACGAGGCGCGCGAGCCGTAGAGCGCGGCGGCGGCCGGGCCCTTGAGGATGCTGATGTTGGCAATATTTTCGGGGTCGATGTCGGCCGCGCGGTTGGCCGTTTGGGCACCGTAGAGCGTGCCGGCCGCGCCGCCGTTGGTGCGGTCGGTGTCGTTGCTCACGGGAATGCCATCCACCACAAACAGCGGCTGGTTGTTGCCCGTGAGCGAAGTAATGCCCCGAATGTTGATGTTGGTCGAGGTGCCGGCCAGGCCGCTGGCGCCCGTGATGTTCACGCCCGACACCTTGCCCTGCAACGCATTTAGCACGTTGGGCTCCGACTTGCTGGCCACTGCCGCACCCTGAATTTCTTGGGTGGCGTAGCCCAGCGTGCGCTTATCTTTCTCAATGCCAAGGGCCGTTACTACTACCTCGCTCAGCTCGCGCGAGTTGGCCGTCAGCCCCACGTTGAACTTGGTTTCGCTGCCCACTGGCCGCTCCACGCTGTTCATGCCTACCGACGAAAAAACCAGCGTAGCTCCGGCTGGCGGCACCGCCAGCGTGAACGCCCCGTCGGCGTCGGTTGAGGTGCCATTGGTAGTGCCTTTTACCAGCACTGTCACGCCGGGTAGGCCTTCTCCGGTTTTCTGGTCCGTTACCCGCCCCGACACGGTGCGCGTCTGGGCCAGCCCCACCTGTAGCAGCGTCAGCAGCAGCAGGAAGGTCATAAGTAAATTTCTTTTCATACGGTGGAAAATTTGATAAAATGAGTAAAACAGCTAGTAACTGAAGTCGCTAAAGTACTGGTCCATCTGACAAATCAGCTCATTCAGCAACCTTACTTTTTACTAGTTTTTACCAACAAATTACAAAAATCCACTTCTCCTCTTACATGCACTCTCGTTTTTAACACATTTTCGAATAAATAGAGCAGTATTTTGAGAAATAGCCTATGGAATCAAATGGCTAATCGTCCAATTATGAAGATTTAGCATGTCCTACCTCCTTTCAGGAATAGGCCTTGCCACAAATAGCTACTATCGCTGATTCTAGCGCAGGTTTAAATACCCACCCTTAAAAAGGCCCTACCCCCCTACGAGCGGCGGTTAAACCGGAGAATTGCCAAAATCAACAATTACCCGGTTTACTGCCGCCCACAGGGGGGTAGGGCGTATTAGCTGAGCCAATCGGTGCAGCTTCTTAATGCTTGCGCCGGCTGGCGCTACTCAAATACGACGCGTACCGGCGGCTGCCCGGCAAAGCGCACGAAGTAGCTGCCTGCGGCCAGCGCCCCGCGCGGCAGCTGCCAGCTTTGGGCCGTGGGCGTGAGGCGGCGCACCGTTCGGCCCGTCGGGTCGAGCAGGTCGGCATCGCCGAGAGCGCGCCAGTTGGCCGGTAGGGCTAGCTGCACGTAGTCGCGGGCTGGCAGGGGGTAGGCATGGGCAATGTCCGCCGCCACGCTACCGGCGCGGGCCGCCAGCGGCGTACCCGCGAGCCGCAGCACCGGCCGCAAAAAATTGCGGATGGTCCAGAAGGTGCTATCGGCGTAAGCAGCGCTGTTCTCAAACGGAATGTGGCCGGCTCGGCTGAACGTGCGCAGCGTATTGCGCACACCCACGGCCGTAGCGCGCGGGTGAAGGCGGCCACTGCCGTACACGTACTTGGGCGGTATTAGGCCCCCGCCAATGCGGCCCTGCAGGTAGGGCACCGTGTTATCGGCGGTGCCGTGCACGCTGCACAGCGGCGCATTACCCGCCTCTATGATGCTAGGGCTTTCGGTGGCGCCGCTCAGGTTAAGCACAGCAGCCACGGCGCTGCTGTAAGCAGCGTTGCCACCCGTGCCCTCGATGCCGCCCAGCGCAGCCAGGTCCAGGTAAGCGGGCAGTTCACTCAGCTTGTCGAGATAGCCGGTTTCGAGGGCCGCGAAGGCCCCGGCCGACGAGCCGCCCACCACGATGTAGCTGCTGTGCACGCGGTAGGTTTTGGCGGTAGCCGCGTCTTGGCGGAAGAAGCGCACCGCCGCGCGCATGTCCTGCATAGCCCGGATGGCCGCCTGCGCTACCCCCAACGTGTCGGCGGGCTAGGCCAGGCCGGTCAGCGGATAGCCCAGCCGGTAGTCGATGCTCGCCGTGACGTAACCTAGCCGCGCCAGCCGCGTGCAGACGCTTACCATATAGGGGTCGGTTTTGGAGCCCAGAAAAAACCCGCCCTGGTGAGCAAAAATGATAAGTGGCCGGCGCGCCACCGTGTCGCCAGCGGGCTGATACACAGCAAGTAGCAACGCTTGAGGAGTTGTCGAGTTGAAGGGCGCCGCCGAGCCGTAAACTACTCCGCTCGTGACAGTAACGGCGCTGAACACCGGCCGGTAGTAACGCCCGCCGGTGGTGTCAATGGGGGCCAGCTGCGCCGAAGCTAGGCCAGGAGCCGCCAGTAGAAGCCAGGCAGCCAAAAGGCGGAAAAGTGCTTTCATAAGGTACTAAAGGCGCCGGGTGCGCCGGGTAAGGTGGACAATAATCGGGTAACGCTACCCCTTCCAAACGGGTGGGGGTAAGGCAAGGTTAGTGGGCTGAAACTGGTTTATTTGTAAAAAATCAACCAGTTTCAGCCTTCAGCCTGCGCGTTATGTCCGCTATTACTCCTCCCTTTTTGCAGCCCGGCCAGCGTGTGGCGCTAGTAGCTTCGGCTCGCAAAATCAGCGCTACCGAACTTGGGTTTGCCGTGCACACGCTACGCGGCTGGGGCCTCGACGTAGTAATAGGCGAAAGCATCGACGCAACGCACCATCAGTTTGCTGGCGACGACGAGCTGCGGCGGCGCGACTTTCAGCGCCAGCTCGACGACCCCAGCATTCGGGCCATTCTGTGCGCGCGTGGCGGCTACGGCACCGCCCGCATAGTCGATGCGCTCGACTTTCGCCACTTTGCCGAGCATCCGAAGTGGGTTGCCGGCTTCTCAGACATCACGGTGCTCAACGGCCACTTGCTGCAGCTGGGCTACCAAAGCATCCACGGTGTGATGCCGGTGCTGTACGGCCAGCCAGGCGGCGAAGAGGCAGTAGAAAGCCTACGCCGCGCTTTGTTTGGCGAAGCCATTGCCTGCCAGGCAGCGCCCTACCCCCTCAACCGGCTCGGCTCGGCTACCGGCGAGCTGGTAGGCGGCAACCTGAGTTTGCTGCACACCAGCACCGGCACAGCTTCGCAAGCCACCTTTGCGGGCCGCATCTTGTTTTTAGAAGACCTCGACGAATATCTCTACCACCTCGACCGGATGCTGCTGCACCTGCACCGCAGCGGGCAATTAACCGGGCTAGCTGGGCTAGTGGTGGGCCACTTTTCGGATATGAAAGACAACGTCGTACCCTTCGGCCAAACGCCCTACCAGATAATCGACCACTACGCCCAGCGCTACGGCTTTCCGGTGGGCTACGGCTTTCCGGTGGGGCATGAGGCTGATAACCAAGCGCTCGTAGTAGGCCGCGTGGCTACGCTCAGCGTGGAGGCAGGGGGTAGCCGCCTCAGCCAATAGCGCGGCTAGCCACGCCGCTGGCGCAAAGCCTGCGCCACCAGGCCCGCCACCAGCCCACCCACGGTGTACCAGGCTACCGTCATGGCCTGCGTTTGGGAGGTGCGGTTGGTGGGCGCGGTGCCTAGGCCCATCGGGCCGGGCAGCACTACCCCCCCTACCCCCGCCACCGCGCCCAAAACCGCGCCGCGGCCTAGGCTGTGCTTACCGCTACCCACCAGCGTGTAGTAGAGGCCGTTGCTGAGCACATCGCCCAGCAGGGTAGCCGAGTAAGCCGTAGCCTCATTGGGCTGGGGCAGGTCTTCGAGGCGCAGGATGCGGCGCAGGCCGCGCTCGCCCAGCACATCCATGCGGGGCGCGTCTTGTGGGCGCAGGCGGCGAACGGTTTCGTGCAGCACGGTGAGGGCGATGGCCCCGGCAAAGCCGGCGGCGAGGGAGGGTAGGATTTTCATAATTTCAGCAATAAACAACCGCTATTCCCTGTCAGACGCAGTCGGGCCGGTGGGGTTGCGCAAAATTTCGTTTGGTGTTGCGCAGCCGCCTAGTATATTTGCAGCCCCAACGGCAACCGCCGGCCGGGAAAATGCCGATTTAGCTCAGCTGGTAGAGCAGCTCATTCGTAATGAGCAGGTCGTTGGTTCGAGTCCAATAATCGGCTCACAGTATTCTAACCCGGAAAATCGCTTCTCACCTTGTGAAAGCCGTTTTCCGGGTTTTTTGCGTTCTGAGGTAATCCGCACGCCTGAAGACGCCGGTAGCGGGGAATCATCCTTAGGCACCTGCCTAAAAGTGCTGCTTGGTGACGAAAAGTAGCCAAAACTGTCCTTATGTAGGTACCTCCCTACCCCCTGCTCTGACTTAAAGAAAGGTGATTTCAGGGCCAGTGTACAGTAGCGCGAACTTGGTAGTTCGCGTCCCCGCGCCGTTAGAGCCACCCTCGCTGGGCGGGGATGCGAACTACCGAGTTTGCGCTACTGTGCTACTTCACCCGTACTGGCTGGATGCCGGCGTGGGTGGGCACTACGGGCCGGATGCTGCCATCAGCATTAAACTCCAGCTTGTCGAGGCACACCTCGCGGTGAAAGCCAGCATCGCCGCCCATTTTGATGCCTTCGGGGTAGGTGAAGCGGTGGTACACGAGGTACCACTCGTCGCGGCCCGGCACCTGAATGACCGAGTTGTGGCCGGTACCATAAATGCCAGCCGCCGCGTCTTTGCTGATAACCGAGTTGCTGGCCGGCACCGTAATCTTGCCCAGCGGCGCGTCGGAGGTGCCGTAGCGCACCTGGTAGTTGGGGCTGCGCGTGTCGTCCTCGCTCCACATAAAGTAGTATTTACCGTTACGGAAAAAGGCGTAGGCCCCTTCGCGGAAGGTTTGGTCGGGCGTCATCACCTGGGTGGTGCCGGGCTTTAGGCTCGTTAGGTCGTCATTTAGCTCGGCACCCGCCATGTAGCCATTGCCCCAGTACAGGTAGAGCTTACCAGTTTTGGGGTCGCGGAAGGCGGCTGGGTCAATCTGCTGGCCGCCCTTCACGCCCTCGGGCAGCTTATCGAGCAGAGGCTGGCCCGAGTCTTTGAAGGGGCCGGTGGGGCTATCGGCCAGGGCCACTCCAATCTTAGCGCCGGCGCAGAAATAGTAGGCGTAGCGGTAGCCAGTAGCCGTTTTCTGCTCGATAATGGTCGGGGCCCAGGCGCTTTTCTTCGACCAGCTTACGTCCTTGGGCAAGTCTAGAATTACGCCCTCATCTTTCCAGTTTACCAAATCGGGCGACGAAAACGCCTTGAAGTAAGTGCCCGACCAGCCGTTGAAGCCGTCGCTCGTGGGGTAGAGGTAAAACTTGCCCGTTTTCTGCGAATACAGGATGTCCGGGTCGGCGTAGTAGCCGCTCAGGGCTGGGTTGTGGGTTTCGGTCACGCTCACCTGGTAGGGGCGCTTGGCCGCGCCCTGGCCCACAGTGTAGGTTACGGGCCCCTGGGCAAAGTTTTGCGGGCCGCTCGGTGTCACGGGCAGGGCCGGGTTCTTGAGCTGCAAGTCAAATGCCCGGCGATTAGTGCCCGGCAGCGCCAAGAAGGCCACCTTATTCGCAGCGCTGTCTACCAGCGTGTTGAGCGGCCGTATGGCCGGGTTTTGGGCCATAGCCAGCACGTCGGCCAGAGCCAGCCAGCGGCTGGCCAGGCGCGTGGCCTCGCTAGCCGTAATGGGCAACACGGTGCCGTGGCGCGGGTGGAAATTCATGCTTACTTCGCCGTCCACTACCGCAAAATTCTGCAAGTCGTGGGTGCGCGTAAACTGGTATTTGCCCTGGGTATAGCGGTCATACATCAGGATGTAGTCGTCGCTGTTGTTGAGCTTAAAGGTGCCAGCGCCTTCCACCGGGTCGGTGGTTTGCTGCACGTAGGGGTCGCGCAGCACGTAGCCGCTGGTAAGCTTATCCGAAACCGCGATTTTAATGCCGTTGCCCTGGCCTTCGGTTTTGAAGAAGAGGTAGTATTTGCCGCCTTTGGCTACGATATCGCCATCGATGCACGAGCCGTTGGTAGGGCTGAAAAACAGCTGTTTGGGCTCCCCTTCTAGGTCAGTAAAGTTCTTATTGGCGTAGGCGTAATAGATTTTATCGGGCTGCTTGTCGTATTGCAACGAGAAGTATACCATGTACTTACCCGCTTTGGCATCGTAGATGGTTTGCGGGGCCCACACGCGTTTTAGGTTTTCCTGACCGGGGTAGCGCTTGGGAAAGTGCACGGCGCTCGACGTCCAGTTGAGGAGGTCGGTGGAGCGCAACAGCACCAGACCGCGGTTCGAATCCCAGCCCTGGGCCGACACCATATCGGTGGCTACCATAAAGAACGTTTTGCCATCTTGGCCGCGCAAGATATGCGGGTCGCGCACGCCCCCGGTCTGGCTGATGGCCGCCGAGCTGATGACCGGCCGGTTGCCATTCAGGGCCCGGTAGTGGTAGCCATCGGGGCTGAGGGCGAAGCGGATAGCTTCTTCCTTCTTATCGTTGCCGGTGAAATACACAAACAGGTAAGCGCTGGGTTTTTCGGGCTGGGGCGGGGCCCCGGCAGCGGCCGGTGCGGCCAGCCCCAGGACCAACAAAACGGCTATGGTGCCGCGTTTCAGGAGCTGAGCAAATGCAGTCAATCGATGGGTACTTAGAGTTTGAAAACAGCTTTTTTGCCAGCATAGGTTACTTCTTTGGCCGGGGCGTTGTCGTCGCCTACCCCCGTGCCGTGCTGCTCATCTACCAGAATGAGCCGAAAGGTGCGGCTGGCCTGCATACCGGCAAAGGTGCCGGCGCGGTCTTCCAGCGTCAGCTGGCGGGCTCGGTCGTTCCAGCGCATCCGGATGGTGGCGTGGGCGCCCTTCTCGTAGTTATAGTTGTCGTTCTCGTCCTCGTAGAGCGTGAATTCGCCATTGGCGCCGGGGTAGACCCGGATTTCGAGCGGCGCGCCGTCTTTCTCGCCGGTGTACTGCTGGCGCGGGGCCAGCGGCAGTACCGAGCCGGCGCGCACGTAGAGCGGCATGAGGTCGATGGGGGTTTCGCGCTGCACGGTTTGGCCGCCCGTCTGGCGGCGGCCAGTCCAGAAATCAACCCAGCTAGCGCCGGCCGGCAGGTACACAGCGGTGGTTTTAGTTTGCGAAAAATCGGCCGGCACGGGCGCGTTTTTGTCGGGCCGATTTACATACTGTGCCTCCACTACGGGCCGCACCAAAAAGGCGGGGCCGAACATGTACTCGTTGCTCATGTCGGCCACCTTCGAGTCGCGCGGGAAGTCCATGGGCAAGGCGCGCAGCAGCGTGCCAGCGTGGCTGGTCACGCCCCACATGTTGGAGTAGAGGTAGGGCAGCAGGCGGTAGCGCAAGTCGATAAACTTGGCTTGCGCGTCAAACGCCCAGCTGCCTTTTTCGCCAAACTGGTAAATCTCACGGGGCGTAAACTCGCCGTGGCTGCGCATCATGGGCGTGAAGGCGGCGAATTGCTGCCAGCGCGTAAACAACTCCTGAAACGCGGGATCCTTCACGCCCTTGGGGTACTGCCCGCTGGGGAAAAAGCCGCCGATGTCGCTATTCCAGTACGGGAAACCCGCCAGGCTCAGGCTGAGGGCCGCGGCGGGCTGCTTGGCCAGCACATCCCAGCGCGAGTCTACGTCGCCCGACCACACCATAGTGCCGTTGCGCTGCTGCCCAGCAAAAGCCGAGCGCGTGAGAATGAATACGCGCTTATCGGTAGTTGCCTGGCGCTGGTGCTGATACACTCCTTCCGTTGTAAGGAGGGGGTAGGCGTTGCGCACACTGCGAAAGCTACCCAGGGCCGTTTCGTTGTCGTCGTCGGTGTCAAAGGGCTGGAGCTGGTCGGGCTCGGTGGCATCCATCCACCAAGCGTCCATGCCGAGCTTGAAGAGGCCTTGGTTCAGGTACTTCCAGTAGATGTCGCGTGCGGCGGGGTCGAAGGCATCATACACCTTCACGTGCGGCGTGCGCGGCCACGTGATGAAATCGAAAAGCATGTCCTTGGCCGCCAGCTCCTGGTAGGGCTTGCTTTTCTTGCCAAACGAGGGCCAAATCGAAATCATCTGGTGGGCGTGCAGCGCATGCACCCGGTCTACCATGCCCTGCGGATTGGGAAAGCCGGGGTTGTTGAAGGCCATGTCGTTCCAGAGGTCGTTGTCTTCGCCCCAGTACTGCCAGTCTTGCACGATGCCGTCGAGCGGCACGCCCAGGGCGCGGTATTTTTCGACTACGCCCACAGTTTCGTTTTGGCTGCGGTAGCGCTCTTTACTCTGCCAGAAGCCCAGCGTCCAGCGCGGAAACATGGGTGCCTGGCCCGTGAGCTGGCGGTAGCGAGCCACCACGCCATCGGCCGTGCCCTGGCCATTCAGCAAGTAGTAATCGGCGCAGTCGCCAATCTCGGAGTCGAACAATGCGCCGCTGGCGTTGTCAGCAAACTGGGTGGTCGAGTAGTTGTCCCAGAGCACGCCGTAGCCGCGGCTAGAGTGCAGCACAGGCACCACAATGTCGAGGTTTTTCTGCTTCAGCGTCACCTGCTGGCCGCGGTAGTTGAGGTGGCCATCTTGGTGCTGGCCCAGGCCATATACCGCCTCGCCAGGCGCCAACTCAAACCGCTGCCGCACCCGGTAGGTCGGCCGGCCCAAGTCTGTTTTGGCCACGAAGCGAGCGCCGCGCGCGGGCTCGCTCAGCAGTGGCTGGCCCTGGGCCGTGAAGAAGCGTACCTGCCCAGTTTGGGGGTTCAGCTGGGCTCGGGTGGTAGGGCTGCTCACTGTGAGCAGGCCGCCTTTGGTGCCGTAGGTTAGCTTACCAGGCGCTGGCGCTTGCACCACGGTCAGGGACTTTTTGGCGGTTGCGTGGTCCTTCGGAAACTTCACCACCCGCACAATGTCGGGTGAGTAAAATTGCACCTGCACCGTGAGCGAGTCGGTGCTGAGGGTGAGGCCAGTGGCTGTTTTCTGATACTGCTGGGCCCCAGCAGCGGGGGCCAGCAACAGGCCAAGGCCAGCCAGCAGGAGGCGGTGGGAATTCGGGTTGGGCAAGGAGAGCGAGGTTAGGGTAAAAGGTAGGAGGCAGTTTGCCCCAGGCAATGAGAAGCTAGCGCACTTGCTCGGGCTGGCTTGGGCAAAGCAAGTTCGTAGGCAGCAGTTGGGCCGCTGGTCTTTGTGCGTAGTGGCAGCCCGGTAGGCGTTGGTTTCCGCACGGCCCACCACCTACGCGCGCTATCTTTTTCGTAAAACCACGCACGTGCAGCGCCAGCGGCCCACCAGGTTAGGTCCCACACCCACCTGGTTTGGCTCGCGGTAGCGAGCAGATTGCTTTGCGGGCGAGCCTAGTCCACTTTCAAACTGGCTATAATCTGCTACTACCGGTGGCGCCGCACGTTGCGCGGCTTACCAGGCATGCGCCTGGTGTATTTGGGTTGCGCTAGCCCTGGCTGGGCAAGAAGAAAAGCTGATAAGCTCGTCACTTCTTCCCTTTTTCAGCGGGCGCTAAAAGCAGAAATCTACTTCGGCCGCTAAGCCTCTACCAGGGGGTAGCATTGGGTCAAAATTACCAGTACTTGGCCGGCGAGGCCGGGTAGTTTATCAGCAAATAAGGGATAAGAATTCGTCGGGCAGCAGGTCATACTGCGTTGTAGCACTGCTCACGGCCGTATTTAGTAGCTGCTACTTCCTTTTAGCTGGTGCGGCACGCACCGATTGTGGGCCGGCAAAAAGGAGTGTTTTGTGCAGTATGACAGCCCCAGATAGCAACCTTTAATTCAATGCAGCCGGCAGAACCAATGGACAATTTTGGGCAAGAAGGCGCGCATAGTAAGGGTATGGGTTTTTGCGTACTGGGTCAGTAGGTAACCATAGGCAGGCTTAAGGCGAACCTCCATTATACTAACTGTTATACCGACGGGATGCACCAGGCCATGGTAGCAAGCGATAGCTAGGAACCCGCCAACTACGAGCCGGAATCTTTTAATTTACCTAAGCTATTCTTCTCTTTTTTGCCTTCCGAAGGAAGGGTAGGCTACCCCCAGCATCACCAAATTTCTGCCAACCAGGCAGGCTGATTACTGCTTGCTTTTGGGTCGTTTTTGGTGGCCCCTACCCCCCTCTCTGGGCCGAACTCTGGGCAGCCGTCGCCAACTTCACCCCGCCGAGCGCGTACACTCGGGCTTATATATGTCAGCATCCTCTTCCTCCAAGCTCTCGCTCTACGGTGGCATCGCCGCCAACGTCGCCATCGCCATCAGTAAATTTGTAGCGGCCTACATTACCGGCTCGTCGGCTATGCTCTCCGAAGGCATTCACTCGCTGGTCGACACCGGCAACGGCGGGTTGCTGCTCTACGGTATGAGCCGCAGCCAGCGTCCGGCCGATGCGCAGCATCCTTTTGGCCACGGTAAGGAGTTGTACTTCTGGGCATTAATAGTAGCCGTGCTCATCTTTGCCATTGGCGGGGGCATGTCGTTCTACGAAGGCATTAAGCACATCGAGCACCCCGAGCCGCTCGAAGACCCGTTCTGGAACTACCTCGTATTGGGCATATCTATCCTCTTTGAGAGTGCGGCGCTGGTGCTAGCCATGCGGGCACTGCTCGAAAAGCAGGCCGCCGGTAGCAGCGTGTGGCACACACTGCGCACCAGCCGCGACCCAGCCGTGTTCGCCTCGGTACTCGAAAATGCGGCGGCCGTAGCTGGCCTGCTCATCGCCCTGCTGGGGGTATATTTTGGGCACTTACTGAATAATCCATCCTTCGACGGCGGGGCGTCTATCGTTATCGGCTTGCTGCTGATGGGCGTGGCCGTGCTGCTGGTGTCGCGCACCAAGGCGCTGCTCATTGGCGAAGGCGTGAATGAAGAAACCACGCAACAGGTGCAAGACCTAGCTCGCCAAACGCCCGGCGTAACCACCGTGCGCCCGCCCCTAACCATGTACCTGGCGCCCGACGACGTGATGCTGGCGCTCGATGTGGACTTCGACGACCACCTGTCGGCCACGCAGGTTGAGGCCGCCGTGGTGGCCGTACAAGACACCATCCGGGCGCGCTACCCCGAGTTCAAACGCATTTTTATTGAAGCGAAGTCGCTGGCTGGCCGCGCGTAGGCTAGCGCTTGCTTCTTCATTTTTCTTTTAGTTTAGGTATGAATACTACGTTGACAGATAGTCCTTTTGATTCTTTTTGGTGGGGCGGCTACGAGTGTACGGACCAGCTCAATGCCTTTGGCAACCGCGTCGATTTCCTACCCCTCACCGGGCACCTGCAATTGCTGGATGAGGACTACCGCGACCTAGCGCCGTTCAGTGTCAAGACCGTGCGCGAAGGCATTCGCTGGGCCATGATTGAGAAAACGCCTTACCAATACGACTGGAGCACCGTGCGCACGATGCTCAAAGCCGGGGAGCGCCACGGCATTCAGCAGGTGTGGGACTTGTGCCACTTTGGCTACCCCGACGACCTGACGCCGCTGCACCCCATGTTTGCCCGGCGCTTTGCCGCGCTATGCCGCGCGTTTGTAGACTTTTATCGCTCGGTGCGGCCCGAGGGCACGCTCATCGTTACGCCCATCAATGAGGTAAGCTTTATGTCGTGGCTTGGCGGCGATGCCCGCGGCACCTCGCCCTACTGCGTGGGCCAGGGCTGGGAAGTGAAGATGGGTTTGATGCGCGCCTACATCGAGGGCAGCTGGGCCCTGCGCGAGGCCGACCCCAGCATCCGCTTTCTCAGCACCGAGCCACTCGTGAACATCGTGGCGCCACCCAACCCCTGGGTAAGCCACGCCCGCGAAGCCGAGCGCGCGCACGTCAACCAGTTTCAGGCCACCGATATCCTGGCTGGGCGCCTGTGCCCTGAGCTGGGCGGCCACGAAAGCCTGCTCGACATTGTGGGCTTCAACTACTACTACGACAACCAGTGGCAGCTGCACCCGCACCGCCATATGGGCTGGAACGACCCGCAAATGGATCCCCGCTGGGTGCCGCTAAGCGACCTGCTAGCCCAAGCTCACAAGCGCTACAAGCGCCCCTTTGTAGTAACTGAAACTAGCCACCCCGGCGTAGACCGCCCGCTGTGGTGGCACATGATTAGCCAGGAGTGCGCCAAAGCACTGAGCGCTGGCCTGCCGTTGTGGGGCGTGTGCCTCTACCCTATTGTAGACCGCCCCGACTGGGACCACCTCGACAACTGGCACCACTCGGGCCTCTGGGATGCCGAGCTGCTGCCCGACGCCCCGCCCCGCCGCCACCTGCACCACGCCAGCGCCGAAGCGTTGCTGCAGGCCCAAGCCGTAGTACAACAGGCGCAGGCTCAAGCCCAGGCGCAGGCCCAAGCTCGGCCGCGCCGCCGGGGGCTGCTGGTAGGGTAAGATTATAGTGTAAGTAGCTTTCTTAGAACGTCCTGCTGAGCTCGTCGTAGCCGCTTTACTGCTTTCGTTGAAGGCGCGGTAGAGCGGCTACGACGAGCTCAGCAGGACGTTCTTTTTTGTGCTTCTGCCTACCTTGGCGCACCTGTTTCCTGCTTTCCTACCCCCACCTATGCTCGCAACTGCCCATCTCTACTCGCCCATCGGTATGCTGGCCCTGCAGGGGTCCGATGCCGGGCTGCACGCTGTGCAGTTTCTCGACCACGACGTGCCGGCCCCTACCCCCCCGGCCGACCTGGCCGAAAGCCTGCGCGAGCCCCACCGGCAATTACAGGCGTATTTCAACCGCGAGCTGCGCGCGTTTGACCTGGTGTGCGCGCCGCTAGGAGGCACCGCGTTTCAGCGGCAGGTGTGGGCTTCGCTCACCAGTATCGGGCACGGCCGCACGGCCTCGTACCTCGACGTGGCCAAGCTGCTAGGCAACCCCAAGGCCGTGCGCGCCGTGGGCGCCGCCAATGGCCAGAATCCGCTGGCGCTGGTGTGGCCCTGCCACCGCGTCATTGGGGCGGCGGGGGCGCTCACGGGCTACGCGGGTGGGCTGGTGCGCAAGCGCTGGCTACTGGCCTTCGAGCAACCCGAGCAGCAGGGTGGGCTCTTTGGGTAGTAGCAGTTGGGCTTGTATAAGTAGGAGAGCGTCCTGCTGCGCTTGTCGAAGCATTTCTATCGCATCGTTGGATTACTACTTCTAACGGCGTGATAGAAATGCTTCGACAAGCGCAGCAGGACGTTCCTTTTTTACCAACTGTTGCTGATATCCTTCTTACTTTGCGGCCCTTACACTCTTTCTTTTTCCATGAAAAACCTACCTATACTCCTAGTCGGACTGCTGGCGGCCGGCCCGGCTGGCGCCCAGACGATGGCTTCTATTAAGCCCCTACCCTACCCCCAGACCCGAAAGGTGGACACCACCACGACCTACTTTGGCACCAAGGTAGCCGACCCCTACCGGTGGCTCGAAAACGACCAGGCCGCCGATACCAAGGAGTGGGTGCAGGCCGAAAACAAGGTGACGCAGTACTACCTGAGCAAGATTCCGTACCGCGAGGCCATCCGGCAGCGCCTCACCAAGCTTTGGAACTACGAGAAATACACGGCGCCGTACAAGGAGGGCAAGTACACGTATTTTTCTAAAAACACGGGCTTGCAAAGCCAGAACGTGGTGTATCGGCAGCTGGGCACGGGCGCGCCCGAAGTATTTCTGGACCCTAATACCTTCTCGAAAGACGGCACGACTTCGCTGGCCGGCATCAGCTTCACGCACGACGGCAGCCTGGCGGCCTACCAGATTTCGGAGGGCGGCTCGGACTGGCGCAAGGTCATTGTGCTGAATACGGCCACTAAGGCTATCGTGGGCGACACACTCAAAGACGTGAAGTTTGGGGGCCTGGCCTGGCGCGGCAACGCGGGCCTCTTCTACAGCAGCTACGACAAGCCCAAGGCCGGCAGCCAGCTGGCTGGCAAAACCCAGATTCACAAGCTCTATTACCACAAGCTGGGCACGCCGCAAAGCAGTGATAAACTCATCTTTGGCGGCGAAAAAGACCCGAACCGCTATATCAGCGCCTACCTCACCGAAGACGAACGCTTTCTGGTGATTTCGGCCAATAACACCACGACCGGCAACAAGCTGTATTTGCAAGATTTGAGCAAGCCGGGCAGCGCCATCGTGAACGTGGTGGCGGACGAGAAAAACGACGTAAACGTGGTAGACAACGTGGGCAGCAAGCTCTACCTGCACACCAACTACCAGGCGCCCAACTTCCGGCTCGTGACCGTGGACGCCGCCGCGCCCCAGCAGGCCAACTGGAAAAACCTGATTCCGGAAACCAAAAACGTGCTGGACGTGAGCACGGTAGGCGGCAAAATATTCGCCACCTACCTCAAAGACGCTACCTCACTGGTAGAAGAATACGACAGGACCGGCAAGAAGCTGCGGACCATCGCGCTGCCGGGAGTAGGCGCGGTGAGCGGCTTCCGCGGCAAGACGCAGGACAAGGAGACGTACTATACCTACACCTCGTACACCTACCCGCCCACCATTTTCAAGTACGACATCGCTACCGGCCAGTCGGCGGTATTCAAGAAAGCCGGCGTGCAGTTCGACCCCAGCAAGTTTGAGTCGAAGCAGGTATTTTACAACTCCAAGGATGGCACGCGCATTCCGATGCTCCTCACCTACAAGAAGGGCCTGGTGCTGAACGGCAAGAACCCAACCCTACTCTACGCCTACGGTGGCTTCAACATCAGCCTGACGCCCGGCTTCAGCACCTCCAACATCATCTTGCTCGAAAACGGCGGCGTGTATGCTGTGCCCAACCTGCGCGGCGGCGGCGAGTACGGCGAAGCCTGGCACAACGCCGGCACCAAGCTTAAGAAGCAGAACGTGTTCGACGACTACATCGCGGCCGCCGAGTACCTGATTAAGAACAACTACACCTCGAAAGACTACCTGGCCATTTCGGGCGGCTCGAACGGCGGCCTGCTCGTGGGCGCTACCATGAGCCAACGCCCCGACCTGTTCAAAGTCGCCTTTCCGGCCGTGGGTGTGATGGACATGCTGCGCTACAACCAGTTTACGGCCGGCGCGGGCTGGGCCTACGACTACGGCACGGCCCAGGACTCGCCCGAGATGTTCCAGTACCTCTACAAGTACTCGCCCTACCACTCGTTGAAGCCGGCCGTGTACCCCGCCACGATGATAACCACCGCCGACCACGACGACCGCGTGGTGCCGGCGCACTCCTTCAAGTTTGCCTCGCGCTTGCAGGAAAGCCAGCAGGGCCCGGCCCCGGTGCTCATTCGCGTCGAAACCAAAGCCGGCCACGGCGCCGGCCGCAGCACGGCCCAGGTTATCAGCGAGCAGACCGATAAGTGGGCCTTCATGTTCGAGAACATGGGCGTGAAATACCCAATGGCACAGTAGCCACTCCTTTTACCTTAAACAACGGGTGCCGAACTGCCAACGAGTGGTTCGGCACCTTTTTTATAGGCAAGATTACTTAACTCGTACGCATGAAGCACTTCCTATACCTATTGGCCATCAGCTTGTTGGCTTTGCCAGCGGCGGCCCAAACGAAGCTCAACCTTCGGCTCAAGCACGAACTCGATAGCCTCTACGAAGTGGACCAGCGCTACCGGGCCATGCTGTTTGATGCGCGGATTAACCGCAACCCGGATTCCTTGGCGACCGCGCTGGGCGTTTCAAAACCGGAGCTTAATGCGACCATTATGAGCCAGATGCAGCGCACGGATGTCACCAATCTGGCGCGCATGCAAGTCATTTTGCAGCAGTATGGCTACCCTGGCAAATCAATGGTAGGCGCCCCGACCAACGAAGCGGCCTGGAGCATTATTCAACACGCCCCCAAGACCATTCCGCAGTATTTGCCGCTGATAAAACTGGCTGCTGACAAAGGGGAGCTGCCGTTTAATCGCTATGCCACCATGCTGGACCGCCAGTTGGTGCACGAAGGCAAGCAGCAGCTTTACGGCACGCAGGTAATTGGCTACAATGGTCAACCCCCATTTGTGTGGCCCGTGCAGAACCCGGCGCAGCTGAATCAGCGCCGCAAGCAGGCCGGGTTTAGCACAACAGTGGAGGAAAACGCCGTCTTGCTGGGCGCTGTTTACCACCCATTGACGCTAGCAGATGTGGCGAAAATGCCTAAGTAATAGCAGCCTACCATACCCTTTAACAAAGCACCGGCTGACTCATCCAGCCAGCCGGTGCAGTTCCTTATACAGCAAATTATTACTCCACAACAGCTGCAATATCATCGGAATGTGGTGCTTGCCGGGCAGCACGGTGTACTTGGGCGCCTCGCCTAGCGCCGCGAGCCGCTGCCGAAACTTCTCGCCGCTGGCGGCAATGCCGGGGTACGTTTCGCCGCCGATGTAGATGCTGTAGGGCGGCGCACCGGCCTTCATATGGTAGATAGCCGAAGCCTGCCGCCACACCGCCGGGTCTTTGCTGAAGGGTCCCAGATACTGCGCGTCGCCGGGGTACTGCAGCTTGGTGAGATAGTCGAGCATGTCGAGGCCGGCGGGGTCGTCGAGTAGCACGGCGTGCGCGGCACGGGGGGGTAGGCCGTGCCGGGCCAGCAGCGTATCGGAGCCCGTAGCCAGCAATGCTGCCAGCCCGCCGCCCGCCGAGTGGCCCATGAGCACGATGCGCGCCGGGTCGCCACCATATTCTTTGATGTGCGCCACCGTCCAGGCTAGGGCGCGGGCGCAATCGTCGGCCTGCTGGGGCACTAGCACCTGCGGTGCCAGCCGGTAGCTGATTACTACCCCCACAAAGCCCTGCTTGGCCAGGCGTCGGCCAATGGCTTTGTAGAGTATATCATCTTTGCCGCCGCTGTTCCAGCTGCCACCATGGATAAACAGCACCACTGGGCGCGGCGCGGCCTCTTTCGTGGGCTGGTAGATGTCGAGCCGGTGGCGCTTGGCGTCAAAATCGGGGGCCGAGGCGGCTACGTAGGGCACGTCGGCCACGCGGCGACTGGCCCGGGCCACAGCCCACTCATTGGCCAGCAAAACAGTGACGGCGGCCAGCAGCAACCCCAGCGGCGGCAGGGCCAGCAGGCGAAAATAACGCTTCATATTAGGAGCGGATTAGCCGCTTCCGCCCTACGCCTAAGTAGGCCAGGGGGTTGGCACCCAAGGGCACGAAAAGGCCAACTGTCGCGTTTTCGTTGTAAATTACAGTATTCGGCCCTTTTTTACCGGCCTATTCCACCATGCAACGCTATTCAGCTTCCCCCATGTCGACCGTCACCACTGCCCGCACCCGCACCCACGAGCTTCAGCTCTGGACGCCTTGCTTTACGGCCGTGGCGGCCGGCACCAAACCCTTCGACGTGCGCGAGAACGACCATGATTTTCAGGTTGGTGACGCGCTCCTTATCCGCGAATACGACCCCGATACGAGTACCTACAGCGGCCAAACGCTGTTGCGCTGGGTAAGCTATGTGCTGCTCGGCGGCACGTTTGGGGTCAGCGAAGGCTGGTGCGTATTGGGCTTGGGCACCATGCCGCCGCTGCCGGCTGGCATCACCGATACGCGCCTGTGGTAGGTGCGCGTCGGTTATCAATTGGTTAGGAAATGATTACTTCGGCACTTTGCCGGGGGTAGGCTACTTTTGCTTTACTTCGGCCTAGCTGTTTTTTATTTTTCCTGGCTTTTCAACTCCTCCTCCGCGTGTCTCTTTGGCTAACTCCCCGCGTTCGGCGCGGCGCGCTTCTCGTACTGCTTGGGGCTACCCTGGGCCTGCCCGCCCACGCCCAGAAGGGCCGCAAGGGCGCCCCTACCCCCCCCAGCGGGCCTCAGCGGCTACAACCTTTATTTGGCGGCGCCTCAGCAGCTCAGGCGCAGCTGCTGGTGGGCCCCACCGTGCTTGCCGACGTAGACCGCAGCTTCGCGTCGCGGCCCGAGGCTAGCAAGTTTTTCAGCAAGAAGGGCTACGAGTATCTTAATGAAAACCAGCCCGATACGGCCGTAGTGCGCTTCAACCTGGCCTGGGTGCTCGACCCCGCCAACCCGGAGCCCTACCAGGGCTTGGCCGTGGTGCTGAGCCGCCGCCCCGACACTACCCCCGAGGCGGTGCAGCAGCTTGTGCTCCAGGGCTTGGCCGTGGCGCCCACCAATGCGCCGCTGCTCACCGACGCCGCCAATACCATGCTGGGCCGCTACGAGCAAGCCAAGAAAAAGAAAGACCTTACCCAAGCCAACGAATACGTCCAGCGCGCCCTGCTCGCCGACCCCAACAATGCCGGTGCTTGGCAAACCCAGGCGCGCATTCGCTATTACCAGGAAGACTACCCCGCCGCCTGGCAGGCTGTGCACAAAGGCCAGAATCTCAGCCTTACTAGCCTCGACTTCACCTTTCTCACCGAGCTCATGGCTAAGCTCCCCGACCCCGAAGGCAAATTTCATTAACCACTTGCCAGTGCGCGCCTCTTCGTTGCGCGCACTGGCAACCGATTTTGGCCTTAGAACAATCCAGCAGCTACGCGGCGAATCGCTTCCGACTTGCCCATGCTATAGTAGTGCAGGCAGGGCACGCCGTGGGCCATGAGCTCGCGGCTTTGGTTGAGGCACCACTCGATGCCCACTTCGCGGGCGGCGGCGTTATCCTTAGTCTGGTGAATAGCCTCGGCGAGTGCTTCCGGGATATTGAGGAAGAACGCACGGGGTAGGCCGATGAGTTGGCTTTTGGTAGTGAGCGGCTTGAGGCCGGGAATGATAGGCACCGTGATGCCCGCCGCCCGGCAATGCCGCTCAAACTTAAAAAACTCCTCGTTGTCGAAGAACATCTGGGTCACGATGTAGTCGGCGCCACGGTCGATTTTCTCCTTCAAAAAACGAATATCGGAGCCCAGGTTGGGCGCCTCGAAGTGCTTTTCGGGGTAGCCGGCGGTGCCGATGCAGAAGTCGGTGCAGAGCACGGGCTCGGCGCCGGCGGGCTGGTACTGCTCGTCGTGGTCGTGGTAGCGGCCTTTGTTGAGCTCCGAAACCTGGCCGATGAGGTCGCAGGCGTAGCGGTGGCCATCGGGGTGGGGCTGGAAGTGGCCCTCACTCTTGATTGGGTCGCCGCGCAGTGCCAGCACGTTGTCGATGCCCAGGAAGTGTAAGTCAATCAGCGCGTTCTCGGTTTCCTCCTTGGCAAAGCCGCCACAGATAAGGTGCGGCACCGTGTCCACGTCGAAGCGGTTTTTGATGGCCGCGCAGATGCCCACCGTGCCCGGCCGCTTGCGCACAGCCTTGCGCTGCAAGAGCCCGCCCGGCCGCTCGCGCAGCACAAACTCCTCGCGGTGGTAGGTGACGTCGATAAACGGCGGCTTGAACTCCATCAGCGGTTCGATATTGGAGAACAGCGTGTGGATATTTTCGCCCTTGCGGGGGGGTAGGACCTCGAAGGAGAAGAGCGTTTTGCCCTCGGCGCGGGAGAGGTGTTCGGTTACTTTCATGGAAGTAGCGCGGACTTTCAGTCCGCGAGTGGGCAAGGCTAGCGAGAATACTGGCGGACTTAAAGTCCGCGCTACTACGAATTTATTGCGGGTCGTAATTTAGGTTTGGCATCAGCCAGCGCTCCAGTTCGGGCAGTGGCATCCCTTTGCGCTCGGCCAAGTCGGCTACTTGGTCCTGGCCGATTTTGCCTAGGCCAAAGTAGCGGGCCGCCGGGTGCGCGTAGTACATGCCGCTCACGGCCGCAGTGGGGTACATGGCCAGGTTTTCTGTCAGAATAATACCCGTTTGCTTCTCTGCATCCAACAACCGGAAAAGCGTGATTTTTTCGGTGTGGTCGGGGCAGCCAGGGTAGCCCGGCGCGGGGCGAATGCCGCGGTATTCTTCCTTAATCAATTCCTCGCCGCTTAAGTTTTCATTGGGCGAATAGCCCCAGAACTCCTCTCGCACGCGCTGGTGCAGGCGCTCAGCGAAGGCCTCGGCAAGGCGGTCGGCCAGCGCCTTTATCATGATGCTGGAGTAATCGTCGTGGTCAGCCTCGTACTTCTCGATGAGCTTTTCGATGCCTAGCCCAGCCGTGACGGCGAAGCCGCCGAGGTAGTCGGCGCGGCCGCTATCATTGGGCGCGAGGTAGTCAGAGAAGGCCACGTTGGACACGCCAGGGCCTTTTTCGCCCTGCTGGCGCAGCGTAAAGAACTCGTCGCGCACCTGCTGGCGGGTGTCGTCTTCGTAGATTTCAATGGTGTCGTGGTCCTTAGTGTTGGCGGGCCAGAAGCCCAACACGGCGCGGGCCGTAAGGCTCTTATCGGCAATGACTTCAGCCAGCATTTTCTGGGCATCTTCGAAGAGGCGGCGGGCGGCTTCGCCCAGGTTGTCGTCTTCCAAAATGCGGGGATAACGGCCCTTCAGCTCCCAGGTGTGGAAGAAGGGCGTCCAGTCGATGTAGCGCGCCAACTCATCAAGCGGGTAGTTATCAAGCACCTGCGTACCTAAGAAGCTGGGCGTGGTGATGGGCGTGGTTTCCCAGTCGGCGTGGTAGCCGTTAGCGCGGGCCGCTTCAATGGTCAGGTAGTTCTTGTCGCGCTGGCGGCCGGCGTGGTCGGCGCGCAGTGCCTCATATTCGGCCGCGATGGTGGCCGTATAAGTGTCCTTGCCCGAACCGAGCAAGCTAGCGGCCACGCCCACCGAGCGCGACGCATCATTCACATAAACCGCTGACCCTGAGTAAGCGGGCGCAATCTTTACGGCCGTGTGTAGGCGCGAAGTGGTAGCCCCGCCAATGAGCAGCGGCACTTGCAGCTTGCGCTTTTCCATCTCGCGAGCCACGTACACCATCTCATCGAGCGAGGGGGTAATGAGGCCGCTGAGGCCGATAATGTCGGCGCCCTGCTTCTGGGCTTCGTCCAGAATGCGCTCCAGTGGCACCATCACGCCAAGGTCTACGATCTCGAAGTTATTGCAGGCCAGCACCACGCCCACAATGTTTTTGCCGATGTCGTGTACGTCGCCTTTCACGGTGGCCAACAGGATTTTACCGGCCGTTTGGCGGGCGGCACCTTCCTTCTCAGCTTCGAGGTAGGGCTGTAAGTAGGCCACGGCTTTCTTCATCACGCGGGCCGACTTCACTACCTGCGGCAGGAACATTTTGCCGGCGCCGAAGAGGTCGCCGACCACGTTCATCCCCGACATCAGCGGGCCCTCAATCACGTCGAGCGGGCGGCCTACTTGCTGGCGCACTTCCTCGGTATCTTCATCGATAAACTCGGTGATGCCGCGCACCAAGGCGTGTTGCAGGCGCTCGGCTACGGGCAGGCTGCGCCAAGCGTCGGCCACTACCTCGACTTTGCCCTTTTGCTTAACGGTTTCGGCAAAATCAATGAGGCGCTCGGTGGCGTCGTCGCGGCGGTTAAGAAGCACATCCTCACAGAGTTCGAGCAAGTCCTTGGGCACGTCGTCGTATACGGCGAGCTGGCCGGCGTTCACGATACCCATATCCAGTCCCGCCCGGATGGCGTGGTAGAGGAAGGCCGCGTGCATAGCCTCGCGCACTGCGTCGTTGCCCCGGAACGAGAATGAGATGTTGCTCACGCCGCCGCTGGTGCGGCAGCCAGGCAGGTGCCCCTTTATCCACTTCACGGCCGCGATAAAGTCGAGCGCGTAGTTGCGGTGCTCCTCCAAGCCGGTGCCTACGGTGAGAATGTTAGGGTCGAAAATGATGTCCTCGGCCGGAAAGCCAACTTCCTTAACCAGAATATCATACGAACGCTGGCATATTTCAATGCGGCGCTCGTAGCTGTCGGCCTGGCCGTTTTCGTCGAAGGCCATCACGACCACGGCGGCGCCGTACTGGCGCACCAGCCGGGCGTGGCGGCGGAAGGCATCCTCGCCCTCTTTTAAGGAAATGGAGTTGACAATGCTCTTGCCCTGCACGCATTTCAGGCCGGCTTCGAGCACGCTCCACTTCGAGGAGTCAATCATGATGGGCAGGCGCGCAATGTCCGGCTCCGACGCGATGAGGTGCAGGAAAGTCGTCATCACGGCCTCCGAATCGAGCATGCCCTCGTCCATGTTGATGTCGAGCACCTGCGCGCCGTTTTCGGCCTGGGCGCGGGCCACGGCGAGGGCCGCCTCGTAGTCGCCCGAGCGAATGAGGCGCGCAAATGCCCGCGAGCCCGTCACGTTGCAGCGCTCGCCGATGTTGACGAACAGGCTAGCTGGCGTGATATTAAACGGCTCCAAACCAGCCAAGTGTGTAGTACCCTTCGCCAGCTTCTCGCCCCCGCCCCGAGGGCCAGCGACGATACCGAGGCAGCCTCATCATCTACCAGCTTATCATCGGCTGCGAGGGGGGTAGGAGCGTCGGGGTGCAGCTGGGCGGCGTGCACGGCGCGGGGGCCGTAGGCATCGGCTAGCTTCTTAAGCTCGGCAATGTGCTGGGGCGTGGTGCCGCAGCAGCCGCCCACCACGTTGAGCAGGCCTTCCTTGAGGTAATCCTCGACCAGCGCGGCAAATTCCTGAGCTGACTCGTCGTAGCCGCCGAAGGCGTTGGGCAGGCCGGCGTTGGGGTAGGCCGATACGGGCACGTCAGCGAGCCGGGCCAACTCGCGCACGTAGGTGCGGAGCTGGTCGGCGCCAAGGGCGCAGTTGAGGCCCACGCTCAGCAAAGGCAAGTGCTTGATGCTGTGCCAGAAAGCCTCTACCGTCTGCCCGCTCAGGGTGCGGCCCGAGGCGTCGGTGATGGTGCCCGAAATCATGACGGGCACTACCCTACCCCCCTCATTGAAGAACTGCTGCACCGCAAAGAGCGCGGCTTTGGCATTGAGGGTGTCGAAGATGGTTTCGATGAGCAGCGTGTCCACGCCGCCGTCCACGAGGCCGCGGGTTTGCTCGAGGTAGGCGGCGGCCAACTCATCAAACGTCACGGCGCGGTAGCCGGGGCGGTTGACGTCGGGCGAGAGCGAGGCCGTGCGGTTGGTGGGGCCGATGGCGCCGGCCACGAAGCGCGGCTGGTCGGGCGTTTTCTGCGAAAACTCGTCGGCCACTTCGCGGGCCAGCCTAGCCGACTCATAGTTAAGCTCATACACCACGTGCTCCAGGGCGTAGTCGGCCTGCGCGATGGTGGTGCCACTGAAGGTGTTGGTTTCCACCATGTCGGCCCCAGCCGCGAAATACTCGGCATGAATAGCCCGAATGATGTCGGGCCGCGTAAGGCTCAGCAGGTCATTGTTGCCGCGCAGCGGGCGCGCGTGGTCGGCAAAGCGGGTGCCCCGAAAGTCCTCTTCCTCCAGCGGGTAGCGCTGAATCATGGTGCCCATGGCGCCGTCCAGAATGAGCAGGCGCTGGCGCATAAGCGCGGGCAAGGGCGAAATACGGGCAGCGGCGTCGGGGGCGACGGGGGGGGTAGGGAACGTGGCGGCAGCAGACATTTCTTTCGGAGCGAATACGGGAGCAAAGAGCGCCTATCCAGAAAGAAAGCCACGCCGAGCGGCGCGAGTTCCGGCTGATATCTTCTTCGACCAAAAAGAGGGCCGAACAGGAGTTGGCACCTACTCGGGGTAGGTTGCCAAGACGTCATCGGGCCTGGTCCCTCGGTCTTTCTGGATAGCAGCAGGCACGAAGATACGACGGGCGGCCGCACTTCCCCTAAAAAACCCTACCCCCCTGTTGAAGGGTGAAGTTCACAAAAAAAGCGCCTCCCCCGGCGAGGGAAGGCGCTTTTTGCTGTTGGGGCTAAGCCAGGCAGGGCCTTACGGGAAGAGCACGCCGCGGTAGTTGTTGGCGTTCACCTGTTGGATGGTGGAGCCATACTTAGCATTGATGACTTTGATGATTTCGTTGGCCACCAGGGCGTAGCCGCGGGGGGTAGGGTGCACGCCGTCGAGCGAGAAGAGGTTGCCCGAGATGTAGTTGGACGTGTTATTAACGCCGTTGCTGACGGCGCCACTGGCAGCAATGCTGCGGAAGTAGGCATTGGCATCAAAAAACGCCAAGCCTTTGCTGTTAGCGGCCGCCATTAGCGAATTATTGAAGGCGGTAGTAGCCGTGATAGCCGCAGCTTGCTCGGTGCCATCCAGTATGAAAGGACTCGGAAAAGGATTTTGGCTACTCTGGGCAAAAGCCTTCGTTGTGTCTACCCCCAGCGCAGTTAGGAAGCCACCAAACACTGCTCCTTTGGCCGGAGCACCGGAGGCTAACGTGTATAAGTCGCGCCAACATTTGCCAGTGGGCTGGCCATAGAGGCCTACATAGGGCGAGGCTGTGAGCGTAAGTAGCAGAGTGCCAGTACTACCCGAAGCGTTGCGAATGTTGCCAATGGTAGCTGCTACGCGGGTATTGGCCTGGCCGGGGGCTAGGATACCCGTCGTGTACACGAAGGGCGCGGCATCGGGCACTTTGGCGGCCGCCAGCGCAGTGCGGGCCGCCCCACCCACCGTGGTGAAGAATGGCAACCCGGTTACATCCGGAATACTACTTACTACACCTTTCGCACCACTGGCAGTTAGCGCGTTCAGCATACGCACGGCCTTCAGGTTGAAGGTGTCGGTGCGGGTGATCATATTATCGGCGGTAGTGGAGGCGCCGCCCGTTACGGCGTAGCCAAAGACATCGTTGTTGCCCAGCCACATAGTGAAGAACGTAGCCGTAGCTGCTTCCGCCTTAATGCGCTGAAAGTAGGATTGGCTGCTTCCATCGGGCGTGATACGCTCAAAGTAAGGAAGGAAATTGACCAGGTTATAAGCGCGGGCCGGCTGGATATTACCCAGATTAGCCGTATGCATATCGGCCAGGCGAATGCTGGGCACCCCTAGGTTGTCGATGGGGTCGAGGTACTTGGTGTAAAGAACGCCACCTGAAGAATTTAAGCCCCGGATGGCTAGGTTCGTCGTTACGTTTTGGGTAATAGGTGAGCCAGTAGCCGTGAACCCCGCCAGGCGCAGATAGCCCGCCCCGTTGGCCTGAGCCGTGGTAAAGAGAGGCTGGCGAAACTGCCCGCCGCCAGCCTGGGCAAACTGCCCGGCCAAAATATTGGGGTAAGAGTTCTGCTGGCCTTCTAGGTAAAGGCCACCATCTTCGATGCCCGCCGTGAGCGAGTTACCGACCGCAATGTAGCGCTTGAAATCGGCCGTACCGGCTGTAGGCGTGGCAGGCCCATCAAGGTTGGATTGGCAGCCGGCCAGCCCCGCCAAACCCAGGCCCAGCAGGGCCAGCACCGGGCGGGCAGTGTTAAAAGAGAAGAAATTCGTCATGGGGTGGGTAAGAAAAGACGGGCTTAGAATTTCACGTACAGCTGCACACCGGGCACGGCAATGGTCGTTTTGTAGGTGCCGGCTACGCGGTCGGCAGTGCCGTTGCTGATGAGGTCGTCCTGGCTTTGGCTGCGCTTGCGGAAGTCTTCGAACAAGAACGAGCCGTCGATGCCGAAGCGGCTATTGATGGCGTAGGTGAAGCCCGCCGTGATGCCAATGCGGTCGGCATCGGGCGTCTCAGGCGTCACGAAGCCGTCGCGCACCGCGCTAAAATCGTAAAACGTGCCGGCCCGCAGCGTAAAGTGCTCGCCAAACTGATACTGGCCGCCGAGGCGGAAGGCCAGCGCATCCTGGTACTGTCGCTTAGACGACGAAGCCGCTTGGCCACCCAACACACCGTTGGTATAGGCAAAATCGAGCGACTGGTAGCAACTCCAGCCCACGAGGTTGGCGTCGAAGGCAATAAGTAACTTTTCGGTGGGCCGCACGCCCAGGCCCACGCTATACACGTCGGGCAGGGGTAGGGTCACGTCAAACTTGGTGGCCGAAAACGAGCTAGCCAGCGCGGCCGGCCGGTTGGTGAGCGTGATGTCGCCGCTGCTCACGTGCGCATCGATAGCCGAGCGGTAGCTCAGGCCCACGCTCAGCTTGTCGCTGGGCTTAAACATGAGGCCCAGGTTGTAGCCAAACTTGCGGTCGGCCTTGCCCGTGAGCTGCGCGTGCAGCGGGGCCGTGCTGCCCTGCGCCTGCACCGGCACATCACGCTGCAGGTCTACGTCGCCGTAGGCCAGCATCACGAGGCCTGCGCCCACCGCTAGCTGCGGCGTGATAGCGTAAGCCGCCGTAGCCTGCGCAAATACCGAGCGCAAGTTGATGTCGGTGAGGCTGTAGCGCCCTTCCCAGCCCTGCGCATAGTGCAGCTCGCTGCCAAAGGGTGTGTACACGCCCAGGCCTAGCCGCCACTTACCTTCTTTAGGGCCAAAGCCGATGAAACCGCTGAACGGTACTACGTTGGTATTCTGTAGGTCGCGTTGCCCCTGGTCGCCCCCGGCGGGCCGAAACGAGATGCGCGGAATAGCTAGGTTGCCGCCCACCTGAAAGCCAGTAGGAGCAAAAGCGAACGCACCCGGATTGAAAAACTGCGACGCTTGGTCGAGGTAGAGACCAGTACCGGTGCCGCCCATGCCCACGTTTTTGGCGCCGGTCAGGCCAACCTGAAAGCCGCTGGCCAATGCGCCCGACGAAGCAACTAGCAGGGCCCCGCCCGCGAAGAGTAAAGATTTTACTTGCATGAACTGCAATGAAGTTAGATGGGTAGGAATGAAGGGTTAAATGTAGCGCCTGTTTTTAAATAAACTAGTCGGCACGCCGACTAGTAATTCAGGAGCTAGGTGCAACCAATGGCTGCGAGCACCTACTTTCTTAAGACCGCCAGAGGGGTAGGGCGCGCGCGCAATTTATTTAACAACGTGGAGGTAACCTGAATTAGGCGGGAGGCGGCCTATTTTTGTTGTTTAGCGACTTGTATTCTTCTAATTTTTTTCTTCATAATTCTAGCTTTCTTTTCCGCATGATAAAACGACTCCTCACTTTGGGTTTGCTCTTTGCGTCGCTGGCAGCGCGTGCGCAAGCCACGCTGGGCACTAGCCCCTACGTGCAAAACTTTGATAACCTAGCCAGCGGCTTGCCCACGGGTTTTAGTGTGTACACGGCCGCCACGGCCACTAGCCTAGGCACGGCCCCCACGCCAGCGCAGCTACTGCTCACGCCCAGCGCGGCCACTACTACCAGCGGCACGCCGCACGTTACCTCACCGGCCGGCACTTCTACTGCCTGGACGGCCACGGCCGCGGGCTTTAAGAACGTTGCCTCGGCCACGGTGCTGAACAGCAAGGCCACTGCCGACGCGCAGGCAGCCGCCACCAACCGCGCCTTGGGTGTGCGCCAAACGGGCTCGTTTGGCGATGGCACTACGGGCGTGGGCCCAGCCTTTGCCTTTCAAATTGCTAACACGACGGGCAAGACGGATTTTGCCCTCAGCTTCAAGCTGCAATCACTCGACAGCACCTCGACCCGAACCACTACCTGGCGCGTGGATTACGGCACGGGCACTACCCCCTCCGCTTTCACCCAAGTTGGCACTACTACCACTACGCCGGCCACGCCAGCGGTAGCTACTACCGGCCAGTTTTTCGCTAACAATACGGTAACGGCCAGCTTTGGCGGGGCCCTCGACAACCTGACGGGTCCGGTCTGGATTCGGATTGTTGCCCCCACCGCTACCACGGGCTCTGGCAGCCGCCCCACCTCGGCCATCGATGATTTTTCATTGACCTGGAACGCCAACGCTACCAGCCCGCAGCTAGCCGTGAGCCCCACCACGCTGGACTTTGGCAAGCAGGCTATCAACACGGCTTCGACCACCAAAACCTACGTCCTGACAGGCACCAACCTCACGGCCGACGCTACCGTGACCACGGCTGCGCCCTTCAGCCTCTCGAAAGACGGCACCACGGCGTTTGGCACCACGCTTACCTACACGGCGGCCGAGCTGGCAGCAGGCGCCAAAACGGTGTACGTGCGCTTTACGCCCACCACGCTGGGGGTAGTGAGCGGGCCGGTAACCGGCACCATTACCAACAGCAGCACTGGCGCCAGCAGCCGCACCGTGACCGTGACCGGTGCGGGCACCGACCCCACCCAGACCGTGTATAGCTTCGATGCTTGCACCACCGGCACTACCCTTTCGGACGGCTGGCTGCAATACAGCGTGACGGGCGCCCAGACCTGGGCCTGCACCACATTTGGCCGCGACCCCAACGCACCCAGCGGCACTACCGCTTACCCCAATGCCGTGCAGATAAATGGCTACGCCAGCGGCGCCAATAACACCAACGAAGACTGGTTGATTTCGCCGGCCTTGAGCCTGGCTAGCACCGCCTACCCCCTGCTTTCGTTCTGGAGCCGCACAGCTTTCACGGGCGCCCCACTGCGCCTGCTGGTATCGACCAACTACTCGGGCACCGGCAGCCCCATCGCCGCCGGCGTGACGTGGGCCGACCTGAACGTGGCTTTCCCCGCCACCGGCTCGGACACCTGGACCCAAACGGCCAACATCGACCTGAGCGCCTACAAAACGGCCGGCGTGTACGTGGCTTTCGTGTATAACTCGACCACCGACAATGGCGCCCGCTGGACCCTCGACGACATCGTGCTCACCAACTCGGCCACTGCCCCCGCACCCGGGCTGCGCGCCAGCACCCAGGGCCTGAGCTTCGGCTACGTGGCCGTGGGCAGCTCGGCCCAGCAAACGATGACTGTGACGGCCACCAACCTCACCAGCAACCTAACCGTGACTTCGTCGAACGCTGCCTACCAACTTTCCAAAGATGGCACCGCCTTCGCCAGCGCCCTGACGTACACCCCGGCCGATGCCTCGGGCAAAACCCTGCCTGTGACGGTGCGCTTCCAGCCTACGGCAGCGGCTACTTCGTATGCGGCTACGGCCACGGTAGCCACGGCCGGCGCTACGTCGCTGAACGTGGACCTGACCGGCAACACCTACGACGTGGCTACCACGCTGGAAGTGGTGAACTGGAACATGGAGTGGTTTGGCTCGTCGGCCAGCGGCTTTGGGCCCGCCGATAAAAACCTACAGTACACCAACGCCAGCACCGTGCTCAAGGCCCTGAACGCCGACGTGTACGCCCTGCTCGAAGTAGTAGACACCACGCGCCTGCGCAATCTAGTGGCCTCTATGCCCGGCTACGCCTACCGCATATCGGGCTTCGGCTCGAACGCCGACGATAGCCTCGACACCGACTATGCCCTGACCCAGAAGCTGGCCTTTGTGTACCGCACCAGCGTGGTAAGCAAAGCCAAGTTTTCGTCGTTCTTCCGCTCGCGGCAGGCCCAGAACGCGGCCGACTACAGCTACTGGTCGTCGGGCCGCTTCCCCTACGTGATGCAGGCCGACGTGACGCTGAATGGCGTGACCAAGGCCGTGACCTTCGTGGCCATTCACGCCAAGGCCAACACCGACCCCGTGCTTACCTCCTACGCCCGCCGCAAAAATGCTTCGGACGAACTCAAGGCTAAGCTCGACGCCGACTACGCCGGCAAGAACGTAGTGGTGCTGGGCGACATCAACGACGTCCTCGACCAGACTATCACCGCCGGCATCACGCCGGCCGTGACCTCGTACAGCGCCTTCACCAACGATGCGGCCAACTATCCCTCGCCCACGCTGCAAGAGCTAAGCCTGAAGGGTAAGAAGTCGACGGTGTCGTACAACGATGTGATTGACCACGTTATCACCTCGAAGTCGTTTTACAGCTACTTCATCAAGGGCACGGCCGATGTGCAAACTAGCATTGCTAGCACTATTGCCAACTACGGCAGCACTACTTCGGACCACTACCCCGTGCTCACGCGCTACTCGTTTAGCAGCACACTGGGCACCAAGAGCGCCGCTACCGCTGCACTGGGCCTCTACCCCAACCCCGTTACCAACAGCGTACGTTTTGAAGTGCCCGAGACGGGCAATCACCTCAACCTGAGCGTATACACCACCACGGGAAGCCTCGTATTGAGCAGCACAGGCTCGGCCGAGCAGCTAAACCAGCAGCTGGGCCAGCGTGTAGCCGGCCTAGCCAGCGGCCTCTACGTGGTGCGCGTAGTAGGCGCGCAGCAGACCTACGTGAGCCGCTTCCAGAAGCTCTAGGCTGCGTGGCGGGGGCCTACCCCCCACTGCTGCCTGCTTAAACACAAGAGACCCGGCCCGACGGCCGGGTCTCTTGTGTTTAAGGATTTTAGCACCCTGCTTAGCGCCTGTCTTAACTCCACTATCAAGTATTATTTCTTTCAATCTATCAGTAGGTTGACAAAAAAACATTCACTTAAAATCAACGAACTCAACAGCGCCCCGTTTAAAATTATGGCTGATAGTCTTCTGCCATTCCTAATTTCCTTTTCCCATGAAGAAAGCTTATTCTTACCTCGCTGTGTTGGTCCTAGGGGCCGCTTCGCTTAGCTCGTGTAGCCGCGCCGGCTACTCGTTCAACAACCAAGTGCCGGCTTACCTCGGCACGCAGTCGGTAGCTGTTGCGCCGCAGGCTGCTGCCCCCACCGCCACTGCGCCCGAAATTGTAGTTGCTACGCCGGCTCCCATCGCTTCGGCTCCGGCTCCCGTTGCTGCCGCCCCAGTAGCCGCTACTCCAGTAGCTGCCGCTCCTAAGGCCGCCACCCCTGCGCCAGTAGCGGTCGCCGAGCCTGCTGCTGCCACTATTGCCAGCGCCCCGGCTAGCACGGCCAAGCCTACGTTTATGCAGCGCTTAGTCTTGAAAAAGGCCATGAAGCAGCTTGCCAAAGCCTCTTCGCGCGAGCAGAACACGGCGAGCACTACGCAGGCCACTGCCCGCGTAGGTTCGTCGCTGGCGGTAGCGCTGGTAGGTGCTGCGTTGCTGGTCATTGGTGCCATCGTGAGCAGCGGCTTCCTGGTGACCGTTGGTATCATCGTGCTGGTAGTTGGTGCCGTACTGCTCGTTTTGAGCATTCTGTAATCAACGCTTGCTGACCTGAAGTGGGCTTTTGCTCACGCTGGTACTGCTCACTCTTAAAAGCTCCGGCCGTTGGTCGGAGCTTTTTTTCGGTTTGGCATAGCCCCCATTTGAATAGGTTACTGGTCAGGAGGGGGGTAGGGCCCTAACTGCCGTGCAACAATTAGTTGCCTACGTCCTACTTTGTGGGCGATAGTCTGCTTCGACTTTTGCCTACGTTCCTTTTTACTCGTTTTGCCTCCGGCCGCCTGGCTGGATTAAGCTGGCCACTGCTGGTAGCCTGGCCCGCGCTGGCCGCGCCACCCGCCGCCCTACCCTCCTTTTCGGAACCAAGTGTGTCGCCCGACCGCGCTAGGCAAAATAGTGAGTGAGCCCACCGGCGGCTGGATTATTTTCACCTCGGGCACGGCCCTGCTCGACGGCTCTAGCCTGCGCCTGCCCACCAGCACCATCCGCTCGACGCGCGACGGCCAGGTGATGGAAATGAACCCGCGCCCGGTGGACATCCCCGTCATCCGGCCCATCGGCGAGAGCTACATCGCGCGCGACGCGCAGCTCGACGCGGCAGTGAAGGAATTGCTGAGCGAGGTCGGCAAGTAGGACCGCTTTTCCAGCGCGGGCGTGGCAGGTAGGCCGCGCCCGCCCAGGGCCGGGCGGGTGTGCAAACTAGTGCTTTGGTCGAAAAAGGCTTCACTGTGTTAGTGAAGCCTTTTTTACTTAAAACGCGCAACAAAAAAGCCCTACCCCCCTTCGGCACTGCAACGCTAGGCGTGGGGCGTGGTCTTTTTTCTAGAAAAAGCTGCATCTTGCCGGCTGATTTTGCCCGCCGCCTTTAATTTTCTTGTGTTTTGAACAGACGTGATTTTGTGGGCCTCACTGGCCTGGCGACTGGGGCCCTGCTCCTACCCCACTTCCCTGGGATGGGCGGCACCCTGGTAGACCCCGCCCGCCTGCTGGAGCCGGGCCTCGACGTGGCCGCCAAAAAGCGCCTCGCCGACGCGGCCCTGAATGCCGCCAAGAGTGCCGGCGCCAGCTACGCCGACGTGCGCATCGGGCGCTACCTCAACCAGAGCATCTTCACCCGCGAAAAGCAGGTGCAGAATATTGCCAGCGGCGAGAGCTTCGGGGCCGGCGTGCGCGTGATTGCCAATGGCAGCTGGGGCTTTGGCGCCACCAATAACGTGAGCGACCAGGGCCTGGCTAAAGCCGCTCAGCTGGCCGTAGCGATGGCCAAAGCCAACGCTAAAACCCAGAAGGAGCCCGTGAACCTGGCGCCCCAAAAAGGCTACGGCGATGCGAGCTGGAAGACACCCATCAAGCAAAACGCCTTTGAGGTACCCGTGGCCCAGAAGGCCGAGCTGCTGTTGGCCGCCAACGGCGCGGCGCTCGCCAACGGTGCCAACTTCGTCAATTCCAGCTTGTTCCAAGTGAATGAGCAGAAGTATTTTGCGAGTACCGATGGCTCGTACATCGACCAGGACATTCACCGCATCTGGCCCACGTTTTCGGTCACGGCCATCGACCGGGCCAGCGGCAAGTTTAAGACGCGCGACGCGCTCAGCTCGCCCATGGGCCTGGGCTACGAGTACCTTACCCCCCTCGCCGCCGACAAAATAGCCGGCCCCGCCGGCACCGGCCTCGTGGGCTACCGCAACAGCTACGACATCCTGGAAGACGCGGCCCTGGCCGCCCGCCAGGCCAAGGCCAAGCTCACGGCCACCTCGGTGCTGGCCGGCAAGTACGACCTGGTGCTCGACCCTAACCACCTGGGGCTCACTATTCACGAGAGCATCGGCCACCCCTTGGAGCTGGACCGGGTGCTGGGCTACGAGGCCAACTACGCGGGCACTAGCTTCGCTACCCTCGAGTGGCGCAAGAAGAATATTCCGTACGGCTCGAAGCAGATAACCATTGTGGCCGACAAGCTGCAACCCGGCTCGCTGGGCGCGGTGGGCTGGGACGATGAGGGCGTGAAAACCAAGGAGTGGACGCTCATCGACCAGGGCAAACTGATTGATTACGAGAAGATTCGGGACCAGGCGCACATCGTGGGCCAAACCGCGTCGGATGGCTGCTGCTACGCCGACTCCTGGGGCACGGTGCAGTTTCAGCGGATGCCCAACGTGAGCCTGCGCCCCGGCACGGCCAAGCTGAGCGTAGACGAGATGATAAGCAAGGTTGATAAGGGCATTTACATCGCCGGGCGCGGCTCCTATTCTATTGACCAGCAGCGCTATAACTTCCAGTTTGGCGGCCAGGTGTTCTACGCCATCGAAAAGGGCAAGATAGCCGGCATGCTCGACGACGTGGCATACCAGGCCAACACCCAGGAATTCTGGAACTCGTGCGTGGCCGTGTGCGACCAGAGCGATTACCGCCTGTTCGGCTCGTTCTTCGACGGCAAGGGCCAGCCTTCGCAGGTGTCGGCCGTGAGCCACGGCTCGGCTACGTCGCGCTTCAACGCGGTGAACGTGATTAACACGGGCCGCAAGATTGGGTAGTCTTTAAGCTTCATTAATCGCCTGTCAGTGCGAGCGCAACGCAGTGAAGTGAGGCAATGATAGCTATCCCTTAGCGGCACCTACGATAACCAGCAATCCTTTTTCACATTCTAAAACCCTACCCCCTTGAACAGACGCGACTTTACTACCCTCACCAGCTTGGCTGCCGGGGCCCTGTGGCTGCCGAGCTTCCCGAGCCTGGCCGGCACCCTCGTGGACCCGGCCCAGCTGCTGGAGCCGGGCCTCGACGTGGCCCAGAAAAAGCGCCTGGCCGACGTAGCCCTGAACGCGGCCAAAGCGGCGGGCGCCACCTACGCCGACGTGCGCATTCAGCGCACGCTCAACCAAAGCATCTTCACCCGCGAAAAGCAGGTGCAGAATGTGGCCAGCGCTGAGAGCTTTGGGGTGGGCATTCGGGTGATTGCCAACGGCACCTGGGGCTTTGCCTCGACCAACAACGTGACCGACGCGGGCCTGGCCAAAACAGCCCAGCAGGCCGTGGCCATTGCCAAAGCCAACTCGAAGGTGCAGAAGGAGCCCGTGAAGCTGGCCCCGCAAAAGGGCTACGGCGAGGTGGCCTGGAAGGCGCCCATCGAGAAGAATGCTTTTGAGGTGCCCATCAAGGAAAAGGTGGATTTGCTGCTGGCGGCCAACGGCGCGGCGCTCAGCAACGGCGCGTCGTTTGTGAATTCGGCACTGTTCCAAGTAAATGAGCAGAAGTACTTTGCCAGCACCGATGGCTCGTATATCGACCAGGATATTCACCGCATCTACCCCACGTTTGGCGTCACGGTAGTAGACCGGGCCAGCGGCAAGTTTCGCTCGCGCCAAAGCCTAAGCTCGCCCATGGGCATGGGCTACGAATACCTCACGCCCAAGGCGGCCGACAAGCTGGCCGGCCCCAGCGGCTCGGGCGTAATCGGCTACAAAAACAGCTACGACATCCAGGAAGATGCCGCCCTGGCCGCCAAGCAAACCAAGCAAAAGCTGACGTGCAAGAGCGTGGTGCCCGGCAAGTATGACCTGGTGCTCGACCCGCACCACCTGGGCCTCACCATCCACGAATCGGTGGGCCACCCGCTAGAGCTGGACCGGGTGCTGGGCTACGAGGCCAACTACGCGGGTACCTCGTTTGCTACCCTCGAGTGGCGCAAGAAGAATATTCCGTACGGCTCGAAGCAGGTGAACATTGTGGCCGACAAGCTGCAAGCCAACTCGCTGGGCGCCGTGGGCTGGGACGATGAGGGCGTGAAAACCAAGGAGTGGAACCTCATCGAGCAGGGCAAGCTGGTAGACTACCAGAAAATTCGGGACCAGGCCGCTATTGTGGGCCAAAACGCATCGGATGGCTGCTGCTACTCGCAGTCGTGGCGCGATGTGCAGTTTCAGCGCATGGCCAACATCAGCCTCAAGCCCAGCCCTACCCCCGTGAGCGTAGACGAATTGGTGAGCAAGGTGGACAAGGGCATCTACATCGCCGGCAACGGTTCGTTTAGCATTGACCAACAGCGCTATAACTCGCAGTTTGGTGGGCAGGTGTTCTACGCCATTGAGAAGGGCAAAATCACGGAGATGCTCGAAGACGTAGCCTACCAGACCAACACGCTGGAGTTTTGGGGTGCTTGCGCGGGCTCGTGCGACCAGCGCGACTACCGCTTCGCGGGCTTCTTCAACGACGGCAAGGGCCAGCCCTCGCAAAGCTCGGCCGTGAGCCACGGCTCGGCCACCACGCGCTTCAACGGCGTGAACATCATCAACACGGCCCGCAAAATTGGGTAGTCTTCCACTTGATTAATCGTCTGTCATTGCGAGCGTAGCGCGGCAATCTCTCCTTCACGCTAGGGTTACTATCATAAGTACAAGGAAAGATTGCTGCGCTCCCCTTCGTTGCACCCGCAATAACAAACAGTTAAAATTCAGCTAAATAACTCCACGATAATGGCAATTCTCTCCCAAACCGAAGCCCAAGACATTCTCAAGAAGGTCATCAGCTTCAGCACCGCCGACGAGTGCGAAGCCAACCTCAACGGCAGCCTGGAAGGCAACGTGCGCTCGGCGCGCAACTCCATCAGCACGTCGGGGGCGGTCGATAACGTGTCCTTGGCCGTAACGTCGTACTTCGGCAAGCGCTCGGGCACCGCCACTTGCAACCAGTTTGACGAGGCTACCCTGCGCCGCTGCGTGCAGCGCGCCGAGGAAATAGCCCGCCTGGCCCCCGAAAGCCCCGAGTACATGCCGCTGCTCGGCCCGCAAACCTACCTGTCGTCGCCGCTTTCGTTTGCCCAGAACACGGCCGACACCACGCCCGACTACCGTGCCCGCCAGATGGCGGCCAGCATGCAGTATTGCGACACCAAGAAGCTGTCGTCGGCGGGCTTTCTCAACGACCGGGCGGGCTTCGTGGCCAAGCGCAACTCGAAGGGCCTGGAGGCTTACCAGCGCGCCTCGAACCTCGATTTTAGCATCACCGTGCGCACGCTCGACGGCATGGGCTCGGGCTACGCGGCCACTGACTTTACGGACGTGTCGAAGTTTGACGCGGCGCGCCTCACGGCGGTAGCGGCCGGCAAGGCCACCGGTTCGCTGGGCGCTAAGGCCATTGAGCCGGGCAAGTACACCGTGATTCTGGAGCCCAACGCATTGGTATCGGGCACCGATGCCTCGCTGCTGGGTGCGCTCATGCGCTCGTTTGATGCCCGCTCGGCCGACGAAGGCCGCAGCTTTTTGAGCAAGAAGGGCGGCGGCAATCGCAAGGGCGAAAAGATGTTTGATGAGCGCGTCACGATTTATTCGGACCCGACCAATGCCGAGGTGCCCGACCTCACGTTTTCGGGCGATGGCCGGCCGCAGCAGCGCACCACCTGGATTGAGAAAGGCGTGGTGAAAAACCTGTACACCTCGCGCTACTGGGCCCAAAAATCGGGCATTCCGGACCTGCCCAGCCCCGGCGGCTTCATCATGGAAGGCGGCACGCAGAGCACCGCCGACCTCATTAAGGGCACCAAAAAGGGTATCCTGGTGACGCGCCTGTGGTACATCCGCCCCGTCGACCCGCAAACGCTACTCTATACCGGCCTCACCCGCGACGGTACGTTCTACATAGAGAACGGCGCTAGCAAGTTCCCGGTCAAGAACTTCCGCTTCAACGAGAGCCCGATTATTATGCTCAACAACTTGGAGGCTATCGGCCGCCCGGTGCGCCTGAACGGCAACTTGGTGCCGCCGCTCAAGATTCGCGACTTCACCTTCACGAGCTTGTCCGACGCGGTGTAGCGGTTGAAGGGGGGTAGGCGGTGCTCGGCACGGCTGAGCAGGCCCTACCCCCTTCGCAACGCACAAAAAAGCGGCCGGGCCACCGAGCCGCTTTTTTTGTGGTGGCCGCGAGTAGCTTCGCAGCCACCAGCGCTGCGCTTGCAGAAAGTCGTCAACAACGTCATTTTACTTCTTAAACAACTTCTTATTACCGACCACCTTTACTTTTTTCTGCCATGAATAGACGCGACTTTGTGGGCCTTACTGGCTTGGGCGCCACGGCCCTACTGCTGCCCTCGCTGCCGGGCTTTGGGGCCCAGCGCGTGGACCCTAGCCGCCTGCTGGAGCCGGGCGCCGATACCATTCTCAAAAAGCGGCTGGCCGACGCGGCTCTCAATGCTGCCAAGAGTGCCGGCGCCAGCTATGCCGACGTGCGGATCGGGCGCTCGCTCAACCAATATGTCTTTGCCCGCGAAAAGCAGGTGCAGAACATTGTGAGCACCGAGAGCTACGGCGTGGGCATTCGGGTGCTGGTAAACGGCTGCTGGGGCTTTGCCTCGACGAGCGTGGTAACTGAGGCCAGCCTGGTCGCCACTGCTCGCCTGGCCGCCGAAATAGCCAAGGCTGACGCTAAAATCCAGAAGGAGCCTGTGCAGCTAGCTGCCCAAAAAGGCTACGGCGAAGTGAGCTGGCGCACGCCCATCGTGCAAAATGCCTTTGAGGTACCGGTGAAGCAAAAGGCCGACTTGCTGCTAGCCGCCAACGCGGCGGCAATGGACGCGGGCGCCAGCTACATCAACTCGGCGCTGTTTCAAGTAAATGAGCAGAAGTACTTTGCCAGCACCGACGGCTCGTATATCGACCAGGATGTGCACCGCCTCTGGCCAACGTTTAACGTGACGGCCGTGGACACGAAGAGCGGCAAGTTTCGCTCGCGCGAGGCGCTGAGCGCGCCCGTGGGCCTGGGCTACGAGTACCTCACGCCCAGCGCCGCCGAGCAGGTGCGCGGGCCGCAAGGCACCGACACCATCGGCTATAAGCTGCGCTACGACCTGCTGGCCGATGCTGCGCTGGCTGGCAAGCAGGCCAAGGCCAAGCTGGGCATGAAATCGGTGACGCCGGGCAAGTACGACCTAGTGCTCGACCCTGGCCACCTGGGCCTCACCATCCACGAATCGGTGGGCCACCCCACCGAGCTCGACCGCGTGCTGGGCTACGAGGCCAACTTTGCGGGCACCAGCTTCGCTACCCTCGAATGGAAGGCGAAGAACCTACCTTATGGCTCGAAGGAAGTCAACATTGTGGCCGATAAGCTGCAACCCGGCGCGGTGGGCACGGTGGGCTACGACGACGAGGGTGTAAAAACCAAGGAGTGGGACATTATTCGGGCCGGCAAGCTGGTGGACTACCAGAAGATTCGGGACCAGGCGCACATCGTGGGCCAGAAGGAGTCGGACGGCTGCTGCTACGCGCAGTCGTGGGAGGACGTGCAGTTTCAGCGCATGGCCAACATCAGCCTCAAGCCCAGCCCTACCCCCCTGAGCGTGGACGAATTGGTGAGCAAGGTGGATAAGGGTATTTACATCGCGGGTGCGGGCTCATTCAGCATTGACCAGCAGCGGTTTAACTTTCAGTTTGGCGGGCAGCTGTTTTTTGCCATCGAGAAAGGCAAGATTACGGAGCCGCTCGAAGACGTGGCCTACCAGTCGAATACCCAGGAGTTTTGGGGCGCCTGCGCGGGCTCGTGCGACCAGCGCGACTACCGCCTGTTTGGCACCTTCTTCGATGGCAAAGGCCAGCCCATGCAGAGTTCTTCGGTGAGCCACGGCTCGGCCACCACGCGGTTTAATGGCGTGAACGTCATCAACACCGCCCGCAAAGTCTAGTCCCTACCCCCCGTAGTCCAGTTAATATTATGGCTATTCTCTCCAAAGACGAAGCCCAGGCTATTCTCCAGAAAGTACTGAGCTACAGTACCGCCGACGCCTGCACGGTGGGCCTGAGCGGGCGCACCACGGGCAACATCCGCTACGCCCGCAACAGCGTGAGCACGGCCGGCGCCCAAGACACTGTGTCGCTGACTGTGGAGGCAAGTTTTGGCAAGCGCTCGGGCATTGCCACCTGCAACGAGTTTGACGAGGCCACGCTGCGCCGCTGCGTGCAGCGCGCCGAAGAAATTGCGCACCTCGCCCCCGAAAGCCCCGAGTACATGCCACCGCTCGGCCCCCAAACCTACCTCAACCCGCCCTCGGCGGCGACTGCCCCCCTCACGCCGACTGGCCGCGCCCAGGCGGCTGCCGACAGCATGGCGCTGTGCGCGGCCAAAAACCTGGCCGCCGCGGGCTTTCTGGATGGCGGCACGCGCTTCACGGCGCTGCGCAACTCGAAGGGCCTGGAGGCTTACCAGCAATCGACGAGCACCAACTTTTCGGTGACGGTGCGCACGCCCGACGGCCGGGGCTCGGGCTACGCCCTGGGCGACGTGACGGACGTGGCCAAGCTGAATACCAAGGCCTTGACGCAGCGCGCTGCTGACAAAGCCACCGGCTCGCTGGGCGCCAAGGCTATTGAGCCGGGTAAGTACACCGTGATTTTGGAACCGGCCGCGCTCATGGCGGGCGACGACCTGTCGCTGCTCGGTGGGCTGATGTCGAGCCTCGACGCGCGCTCGGCCGACGAGGGCCGCAGCTTCTTGACCAAGAAGGGCGGCGGCAACCGCCGAGGCGAAAAGCTCTTCGACGAGCGCATCAACATCTACTCCGACCCGATGAATGCCGAGGTGCCCGGCCAGGCCTTCGACGGCGACGGCCTGCCCACCCAGCGCATGAGCTGGGTCGAAAAGGGCGTCGTTAAGAACTTGTATTACTCGCGCTTCTGGGCCCAGAAAAACAATGTGGCGCCCACGGCCTACCCCAGCGGGTTCATCATGGCGGGCGGTACGCAGAGCACCGCCGACCTCATTAAGGGCACGGCCAAGGGCATTTTGGTGACACGCCTGTGGTACATCCGGGAGGTAGACCCGCAGACGCTGCTCTACACTGGCCTCACGCGCGACGGCACCTTCTACATCGAGAACGGCGCCATCAAGTTTCCGATTAAGAACCTGCGCTTCAACGAGAGCCCGATTATTATGCTCAATAATATTGAGGCCATTGGCCGCCCGGTGCGCCTAGCCGGCTGCCTGGTGCCCCCGCTCAAAATCCGCGATTTTACGTTTACGAGCTTGTCAGACGCGGTGTAGTTAATGCCTTATCAAAAAAGAACGTCATGCTTCGACAAGCGTAGCATGACGTTCTTTTTGGCCAGCGCCAGGTAAAATTCTTACAGCTTGGGCAGCTGGAAAGCGGCGTAGAACTGGAACACGCGGTTTTGGAGGCGCGCGTCGTTCACGCCTTGTAGGTACTGCAGGTCGTTGATATCGTTGAGGCCTGCCACAAAGCGGCCGCCCACGCGCACCACCGAGCCCAGCTTGAGCCCTACCCCCGCCACGAGCGCAAAGTCGCCGCGCTTGTAGTTGCTGGTCGAGGCTTGGTCTACGTTGTTGAACAGCACGTTGCCGCTGCTGCTGCGCACCTGCACCATGCCCTGCTCATTGGCCGACACCAGGTAGCCAAACTGCGGCCCGGCCTCCACATACACCGGCCCGAGGGTGGCTTTGAGCAGGATGGGCACGGCAAGGTAGTTGAGGCGCGTGGTGTAGTTGGTGGTAGTGGTAGCGCCCTTCAGCTGTGAGCCTTGCAGCGAATACAGCAACTCGGGCTGGATAGAAATCGGCCCAATTAATTTGGCTTCGTAAAAAACTCCGGCGTGGAAATACGTCTTGTAAGTCGCATCTTCGCCGACGCGCCCCGTGAGCACGGCTTGGTTAACGCCGCCTTTGATACCGAATTGTGCGTGGGCCTGGCTGGCCAGGAGCAGGCAGATGATTGCAAGCGCGAACTGTTTCATGTGTACTGGTAATGAGTAGTTTGAGGTATAAAGAAGTAGTAGCGAGCTTGCCCATGGCGGCAGCCTGTGGGCAGTTAACGCATAACAGGAGGCTTTGGGGGTGCGCCAGGGTTGCAAAAGCAAGTTTGCGGCGGCCGGCGTGAATGGTCCGTGAACCCGCACAGTGCAACCCTACCCCCCCTTTTGTCGCCTATTTTTCCTAAGATGCCTACCCCCTTCACCTTTGTGCGCCTCAGCTACCACTCCGGCGACTGGGATGCCGTGGACGAGCGTATGCCCGCCAACCTGCTGCACTCCTTGGTGCAGTACACCACGGTGCCCGTGGCGCCCCAGGAGAAAGTGGTGGCCCTCGACAGCCCCGAGCTATTTAGCTACCCCTTTTGCTACCTGAGCGGGCACCGGCTGGTGCAGTTTTCGGCGCAGGAAAAAAAGAACTTCACGCAGTATGTGCGCAACGGCGGCTTCGTGTTTGTGGACGACTGCAACCACGACATCGACGGCCTGTTTGCGCGCTCCTTTGAGGAGCAAATGCGGGTGTGCTTTGGGGCCACGGCGCTGAAGAAAATTCCCAAGACGCACCCGATTTACAGCCAGTTTTTCAAGTTCAAAGACGGCCCGCCCAACACAGGCTTCGAACTCAATGGCTGGGGCGACGACCTAGTGCACGACTACCTGAAAGGCGTGGAAATAAACGGCCGCCTGGGCGTGCTGTACTCCAACAAAGACTACGGCTGCGAGTGGGACTACGACTTTCGCAACAAGCGCTTTCTGGCCGAAGACAACACCAAGTTTGGGGTTAATATTCTGCTGTATGCGCTGAGCTGAACACGCCTACCATGGCGCTCGCAAGGACAAACGACTTATCTGCTTGCCAAAATTTTACATGACCGAACAAGACGTAAAAACGCTTCTCGCCAAGCTCCCTACCCTCAAAGCTGAGATTGGCAAAGTCATCGTGGGCCAGTCGGCGGTGCTCGATGAGGTGCTGGTGGCGCTACTGGCCGGCGGCCACGCCCTGCTGGAAGGCGTGCCGGGCCTGGCCAAAACGCTACTGGTGCGCACGCTGGCCTTGGCCACCGATTTGCCGTTTCGCCGCATCCAGTTCACGCCTGACCTGATGCCAACCGACATCCTGGGCACCGAAGTGCTGGAGGAAGACCACGGCACGGGCCATCGCTCGTTCAAGTTCAACCAGGGGCCGATTTTCGCCAGCCTGGTGTTGGCCGATGAAATCAACCGCACGCCGCCCAAAACCCAGGCGGCGCTGCTAGAGGCCATGCAGGAAGGCCACGTAACCTACGCCGGCCAGGAGCACGCGCTGCCCAAGCCGTTCTTCCTGCTGGCTACGCAAAACCCGATTGAGCAGAGCGGCACCTACCCGCTGCCCGAGGCGCAGCTCGACCGCTTTTTGCTATACGTGCGCATCGGCTACCCCACCGAGCAGGAGGAAATGGCCGTGCTCAGCGGCACCACCGGCACGGCGCGCCCCGAGGTGCAGCCCATTTTGGGCGGCGACGATATCCGGCAGTTGCAGCAGCTGGTGCGCCAGGTCAGCCTCAGCCCCGAGCTGCTGAGCTTTGTGAACCGGCTGGTGCGCGCCACGCGCCCGGACACGTCGGAGGTCAAGTTTATCAAAGACTACGGCCGCTGGGGCGCCGGCCCGCGCGCCGGCCAGGCGCTCATCCTTTGCGCCAAGGCGCGGGCGCTGTTGCAAGGCCGCTTTGCCGCCACGCTCGACGACATTCGGGCGCTGGCCCCGCCGGTACTGCGCCACCGCGTGCTGCTGAATTTCAATGCGGAGGCTGAAAACCTCACGCCCGACGATGCCGTGGCCGAGCTGCTGAAAGCGGTGGCGGTGTAAAACGATAAGTCGTTGTCATTGCGCGGAGGAACGACGAAGCAATCTTTCTTTCACGCTTAGCCAACGTTTGCGAACGCAAAAGGAAGGATTGCTTCGTCGTTCCTTCTTGCAAGGACAAACGATTTTATTTTTCATTCCCTACCCCCTCTCTCAACTTGATTTCTCCCGAACTCCTTTACGCGCTGCGCAACCTGCCGCTGGCTGCTCGCCAGGCGGCCGAGGGCTTTTTGGCCGGCGCGCACGCCAGCCGGCGGCACGGCGTGGGCATGGAGTTCAGCCAGTACCGGCCCTACCAGCCCGGCGACGACCTGCGCCGCCTCGACTGGCGCCTGGCCGCGCGCTCGGATAGGTACTACTTGCGCGAGTCGGAAGTAGATACCAGCCTCGTGGTGAACCTGGTGCTCGACGCCAGCGCCAGCATGAACCACCGCGACGACAACGGCCTCACCAAGCTCGACTACGCCCGGCTACTGCTGGCGTCGTTGGCCTACCTGGCGCAAAAGCAGGGCGATGCAGTGGGGCTCACCATCTTGCGGCCCGGCGGCTTGCAGCACTACCCGGCCCGCGCCGACACGCGCCAGCTGCCACGCCTGTACCACGCCCTGGAAACAGCCGAAGCCACCGGCACTTTTCCCGACACGGCCACGCTGGCCCCGCTCACGGCCCGGCGGCAACGCGCCCTTACGGTGTGCGTGAGCGATTTGTACGAGGAAAATGGCGAGATAAATCACTTGCTGGCCCGCCTGCGTGCCACCAGCGGCGACGTGCTCCTGCTGCACCTAGTGGCGGCCAATGAGCTGCATTTCAGCTACAAAGGCTCGGTTACGTTTCGCGACCTAGAAACTGGCCAAACCTTGCAGCTCGACGCCGACCAGCAGCGCGCCGGCTACCAGGCGCAGCTGCGCCAGTGGCTGCGCGACACGGCCCAGGCCGCCCGCCAGCGCGGCCTCGACTACCACCAGCTCAGCACTGCCGAGCCGCTGGACGCGGCGCTGCGGGAATTTTTGAAACGACGCCAAACTATGAGCTAATGGTTTTACCGCAGAAGGCGCGGAGGTTTTCGCAGAAGAGACGCAGAGGTCGTTCTCCTGCGTCTCTTCTGCAAAAACCTCCGCGCCTTCTGCGGTGAAACACACTTCTTACGCAAAAAAATAACGCTTGCTCACCTTTACCAACCCTTCCGTATTGCCGCTGCTGGGCCTGCTTGTGCCGCTGGCCATCCACCTCTGGAACCGGCGGCCGGGCCGCGAGGTGGCGGTGGGCAGCCTGCGCTGGCTGGCTACTGGGGCCAATCGCCGCCTGCGCAACCTACGCCTGGAGCAGGTGGGGCTGCTGCTGCTGCGAGCGGCGCTGCTGGCGGGGCTGGCCGGGGTGCTGGCGGGCCCAGCGTGGCGGCAGGTGCAGCCCGCCGGCCGGGGCCAGGTGCTGGTGAGCCGCGCGCTGGCCGATGGCGGCAGCCTGGCGGCCGTGCGCCCTACCATCGACTCGCTGCGGCGGCGTGGCTACCAGCTGCGCTGGCTGGCGCCGGGCCTTCCCCCCATCTTAGCCGTCGAGTGGCAGCAAGATTCGCTGGGCCGGGCAGCTGCTTTACAATCTACTGATAAACAAGCTAGTATTCACTATTGGGCGCGAATGCAGCAGGCGGCGGATTCGTTTCCGGGCCAACCGCTGTACGCCCTTACGCCGGCGGCGCTACGCGGCTTCGGCGGCGCTCACCCGGCGCTACCGGCTAACCTGACTTGGCAAACTATTCCGGCGCGAACGGCTACCACCTGGCTGCAAGCAGCCAGCGCCAGCACCGATAGCCTGCGCCTGCTGCTGGGCCACAGCGACGAGCAGCTGACGACGTTCCGCACGGTGGGCGTGGCGCGGCCCCAGGCGGGCGCGTCGGTGGCGGTACCGGGCCTACCCCCCCTGCGCTACGAAACCACGCCGAGCGGCTACCGGCTCCGGCCCACTGCGGCCGACTCGGGCCGTGGGCCGGCGGCAGTACCTGTGGTAGCCGGCCCGCTGCGCGTGCATCTCTACAGCACGGCCGGCTACGCCGACGAGGCCCGCTACCTGCGGGCGGCGCTGCGGGCGGCGGCCGCGGGCCTGGCCCGGCCGCTGGCGCTCACGGCAGGCCCTACCCCCCCTGACCCAGCTAAAGAACTCGACTGGCTATTCTGGCTGAGCGACAGCCCAGTGCCCGCCGCCTGGCGCGCACGTGTGCCGCGCGGCTTACACCTGTGGCAAGAGGCCGCCGGGGCCGGCGTGGCCGACACCGCCACCCTGGCCACCGCCGAAACGGCCGGCGCGGCGCCCATCAGCAGCTGGCGGCGGGCAGCGCGACCTCTGACAGGCGGCCAGACGCGCTGGGGCGATGGCCAGGGCAACGCTATTTTAACTGAACAGACCCAAGGCTTGGGCGCTACTTACCAGCTAGCTACGCGCCTGGGCCCGACTTGGAGCCAGCTGGCCGATAGCCCCGAGCTGCCGGCGTTGCTGTTAGATTTAGTAGCTCCTGCCGCGCGCCTGGGTACCGATTCTAGCTTGACGGCACACGACCAGCGCCGCCTCGACCCGGCACAGCTGCCAGCGCGGTCGGCAGGGGTGGGCAGTCTGCCTATTCAGCCGCCCGTAGCCTATCGCTTCACTGACTTGCGGCCGTGGTTGGTACTGGTGGTTGCCCTTCTATTTGGCCTAGAGCGCTGGCTGGCTCAGCGGCGGGTGGCTTCTACTTCGTCTATTACAGCTTAATTCTCATGCAAGTAGCTTCTCAGACAGCAACGGACTTGAGCGCCGCGCGGCAGCACCTGCGGGCGGCGGGGCGCAGCTACGCGGGGCGGCGGCTAGCGGCGGTGTTGCTGCCCACGTTGGCAGGCTTGCTATTGCTGGGCGCACTGGCGGCGCGTTGGCCAGCCGGCCGGCCCGGACTGCTGCTGGGGGCGCTGGTGGTACTAGCCTACGCCGCTTGGCAGCTGTGGCCGTTGCGCCAGCTGGGTCCGGCGGCCGTAGCCCGGCAGCTCGACCGGCTTTACCCAGAGCTGGAAGACAGCGCCGGCCTGCTGCTGCAAGACGCTGAGCAGCTGCCATTTCTGGGGCAGCTGCAGCAGCAGCGCGTGGGCCAACGGCTGGCGGAGCTAGCCGCTACGCAGGCGCCCGTGTTGCCGCTTTTCTTTAAAAACTCGCTGCTAATCAGCGCGCTGCTATTAGTTGGCAGTGGGCTGGCGTGGTGGCTACCCACGCGCACGCCGGCCACGCCGGTTAGTCCGGCCGCGGTGGCCCTGCGCTTTTCGCCTGATGCGGGCCGGCCGGTGCCGGCCGCCGCGCCGCGTATTACTAGCGTAGCGCTGCTCGTGACGCCGCCAGCCTACACGCGGCGGGCGGCTTTTGTGCCGGCGGCGGCTTCTTTTCAGTGCCCGCAGGGCGCGCGGGTGCGCTGGCTGGTGCGGGTGAGCCGGGCAGGCGGGGCCGCGCCGGTACTGGAGCTAGGTAGCCAAAAGCTAACCTTGCGGCCGGTAGTGGGGGTAGGCGGGCAGTTCGAAACGGAGCAGGTACTCAACGCTTCGGCGCTGTACCGGCTGCGCTTTGCGGGGCAAACTTCGGACGACTACGCCATCGACGTGCGGCCCGACCAGCTGCCGACCATTCGTTTGCAAACTCCTAAGCCTTACACGCTTATTGCGGCCATAGGCACCCGGCCCGAGGTGCCCATCAGGGCCACGCTGCGCGACGACTACGGTCTGACCCGCGCCGAGCTGGTCATCACCGTAGCCCAAGGGCAGGGCGAGGCCGTGAAGTTTACGGAGGTGCGCCGCGACCTGAGCGCCGGCCTGGGCGGGCAGCCTAGTGAGGCCACCGTGAGCAGCTTGCTGAACCTGCCCAAGCTGGGGCTGACCTACGGCGATGAGCTGTATTTCTACTTGCAAGCCCGCGACAACCACGGCCACGCGGCCCGCTCCGACGCGTTTTTGGTGCAGTGGCAAGACACGGCTGCCGCCACCGGCGCCCTCGATGTGGGCATGGGTGTGAACACCGCGCCGGCTTACTTTCGCTCGGAGCGTCAGATAATTATCGATACCGAAAATCTGATTGCCGAGAAGCCCCGGCTCACGGCGGCCGAGTTTACGAACCGGGCCAATGCGCTGGGCTTCGACCAGCAGTCGCTACGCCTGCGCTACGGCAAGTTTTTGGGCGAAGAAGCCGAGAAAGGCCTCGGCGTAACGGCCGGCCCGCCCACCGCCGACGAGCCCGCGTCGCTCACGGCCGACGCACCCACCGCCGACGAGCCGGCCCCTACCCCCCCCGCCGCGGCCGAAGATGACCACGACCACCACGCCGAAGCGCCCAACGGCCGCAACGCATCTCAAACTGCGGCCACCGATGCGCTCATGGACCCTTATATGCACAAGCACGACGACGCCGAAACGGCCGACTTCCTGGAGCCCGCCGTGAAGGCCAAGCTGCACGCCGTGCTCGACGAGATGTGGGCCGCCGAGCTGCGCCTGCGCACGGGCCAGCCCGCCGCGGCCCGGCCCTACGAATACCGCGCCCTGCGCCTGCTCAAGCAAGTGCAGCAGCAAACGCGCGCCTACGTCAAGAAAGCTGGCTTCACTCCTACCCCCTTGCCCGAAGCCACGTTGCGCCTCACCGGCGAGCTGAAAGGGGCCGCCGCTCCGCATCTGCAAGCCACAGTAGCCGCCCCGGCCACGCAGCCCACCGTGCGTGCCGCCCTGCGCTGGCTGGCCACCGCCCAAAACGGTCGCCCCGCCCGCCCCGCCGATGCCCCCGCGCTAGAGCAAGCCGGCGCAGCCCTGGCCCAGGCTGCCCTGCAAAAGCCTGGCCTCTACCTGCCGGCGCTGCGTGCCTTGCGCCAACTGGCCACCGATGCCCGTGCCAGCCACGTGCCCTGCGCTACCTGCCTCGCGCCGGCCCAGCGCGCCCTCACCGACCTACTGCCCGCGCCCGTGCCCACCGCTGCCCCAGCCGCCACGCCCGACCGCTTAGCCCGGCGTTACTTCCAGGAGCTAGGGCGATAATCTCCTTCTTAATTACTTGCTGAATTTCAATTCTTTATTAAGTTCAGAAGCCCGCTTTAGCACTTGCAAAACACTGCGTTTTAACCCCGCGAAACACTGCGCGAAACCATCTCCTTGCCGACTCCTTCTTCCTTACTAATCGCCGTAGCCTGCGGGCTGCTGGCCTTAGGCCTAACCTGGGCCACCCTACGCCGCGCCGACCGGCGCCGGCTGGGGCTGCGGGTGCTGGCTAGTCTGGCAGCCCCGCTGGCGCTATATTTCGCGGCCTACCCTCCGCAGCAGCAGGTAGCCGCCGCGCGGGCTGAAGCCATCGTACTCACGCCTGGCTACCAGCCCGATACGCTGCGCCAGCTGCTGCGCCGCCTAGGCCGGACCACGCCCGTGTGGGCCTACGGCACTCCGCCACCCGCCCGCGCCAAGGCGCTGGGCAGCCTGCTGGCCCTAGCCGATCAGCGCCCCACACTGCGCCGCCTGCACCTGCTGGGCGAAGGCCTACCCCCCACCGAGCTGCCCACGCTGGGCACGGTGCCCGTGGTGCGCCACGTTGGGCCGGCCTTCGTGGGGTTTGAGGCAGCCAGCTGGCCACAGCACCTCACACTGGGCCAGCGCTTCGAGGTAGAGGGCACGGTGACAGGCAGCGGCCCGGCCTGGGTGAGCCTGCACGCCGAAGGGGCCGGGCGCGACTCGGTGCGGCTGACCGGCGGCGGCAGCTTCCGCCTCAGCTACCAGCCGCGGGCAGCCGGCTTGGCGCGCTACGCCGTGGTGCTGCGTCGGGCCGGCTCGGTGGCCACGGAGCCGCTGCCACTGGAAATCACAACTACGCCCAGGCCGGCCGTGCTACTGCTGGCTGCCGTGCCAGGCTTCGAGTTTAAGTTTCTGAAAAACAACCTTGCTACCCAAGGCCGGGCCGTGGCCCTGCGCACCGGCGTGAGCCGCGGCCTGGTGCAAACAGAGTTTGTGAACCAGCCGCCGCAGGCGCTCGACCACCTTACGCCGGCTCTGCTGGCCCGCTACGCGGTGGTAGTGGCCGATGCCGCCACGTTGGCGCCCCTACCCCCCGGCGAGAATCAAACATTGCGGGCCGCCATCGAGCAGGGCCGCCTGGGGCTAGTATTGCTCGCCGACCCTACTCCCCTACCGGCGGCTGTGCCTGCCCGCGCTGCTTTTGTGGTGCAGCCGTTGCCGATAGCCGGGGCGGTGGCGCAGCCATTGGCCTGGTCTGATGCGCTAGCCCCGGTACGGGCGCTACTGCCAGCGCGGTTGCAGCCAGGGGCTACGCTGCGGCCACTCATTACAGGTCCGGGCGGGGCACTAGTGGCGGCCGGACGGCGCTACGGCTTGGGTGCGGTAGTAGTATCGGTAGTGCCTGAAACCTTCCGCTGGGCCTTGCAGGGGCAAACGGCAGCCTACACTTCCTTCTGGAGCCAGCTGCTGACGGCGGCCACGCCACCACCCGCGCCGGCCGCCACCTGGCTGACCCTGAGCCGCTGGCCCCACTCAGGCCAGCCGCTCACGCTGCGGCTGGCGGGCCCGCGCCCTACCCCTCTCCCCACTGCACAAGCCTTAGTAGGCGGTCCGGCCGTGGCTTTAGCACTGGCCCAAGACACTCGCCTACCCGAGTGGAGCACCGCCGAATACTGGCCCGCCACGGCGGGCTGGCACCAGGTGCGCGGGCCGGGTCGCACAGTGCACCGCTTCTACGTGTACGACTCGACCGCTTGGCGCGGACCGGCGTTGCGCGCTGGCGAGCAAGCATTAGTTGCCCGCGCGGCGGGGGGTAGGGCTAGCCAGGCACCAGCGGCTACTACCACCGTGCAGCAACCGTGGCCAGCGGGCTGGTTCTTCGGGCTGTTTTTGCTGGCTGCTGGCTTTTTGTGGCTGGAAGAGAAACTGTAATCAGTACACTAAAGGCCAACGGGGCCTGCCGTTCTTTCATTTGAACGACAGGCCCCGTTGGCCTTTAGGCGTTGATTGCCAATACTAGTAGGCGCGGGCAAACCAGGCGCGGCGGGCGCTTGGTCGGCCGGTCACGATGCACACACCGTCCTCATCGGCTTCGTTGAGGGGGAGGCAGCGCACGGTGGCTTTGGTTTCGTCCTTGATGCGGTCTTCGGTTTCGGAAGTACCGTCGTAGTGCGCCACTACGAAGCCACCCTTGGTATCGAGAATTTTCTTGAACTCGTCGTAGGATTCGACGCGGGTAGTGTGCGCCTGCTGGTAGGCCTTCGCTTTAGTGTAGATGCTGAGCTGAATGTCATTCAGTAGCTTATCCACGCTATCTACTACGTCGGCCAAGGGCAGCTGTAGCTTCTGCTTGGTGTCGCGGCGGGCGGCCTCTACGGTGCCAGCATCGAGGTCGCGGGCGCCGATGGCCAGGCGCACGGGCACGCCCTTCATCTCCCACTCGGCAAATTTGAAGCCCGGCCGCTCGGTGTCGCGGCTGTCCACTTTCACCGAAATGCCGCGGGCCACGAGCCCCTGCTGAATGGGCCGGATGCGCTCGAGCAACGCATCAAGCTCGCCAGTCTTATAAATCGGGATAATGACCACCTGAATTGGTGCCAGCTTGGGGGGTAGCACCAGGCCTTCGTCGTCGGAGTGGGCCATGATGAGCGCACCCATCAGGCGCGTGCTCACGCCCCAGCTCGTGCCCCATACGTGCTCCAGGCCGCCTTCTTTGGTCTGAAACTGCACATCGAACGCCTTGGCAAAATTCTGGCCCAGGAAGTGACTGGTACCGGCTTGCAGGGCCTTGCCATCCTGCATTAGCGCCTCGATGCAGTAGGTGTCTTCGGCCCCGGCAAAGCGCTCGTTGGCTGTCTTTACGCCCTTCACGACGGGTAGGGCAATGTGCTCTTCCGCAAACTCGGCGTACACGTCGAGCATCTGGCGGGTTTCGGCTACAGCCTCGGTGGCGGTGGCATGGGCAGTGTGCCCTTCCTGCCACAAAAACTCGGCGGTGCGCAGAAATAAGCGGGTGCGCATTTCCCAGCGTACCACGTTGGCCCACTGGTTGATGAGCAGCGGCAGGTCGCGGTAGCTCTGCACCCAGTTTTTGTAGGTGCTCCAGATGATGGCCTCCGAGGTGGGGCGCACGATGAGTTCTTCTTCGAGCTTGGCGTTGGGGTCTACACGCAGCTTGCCGGGGCGGTCGGGGTCGGTTTGGAGGCGGTAGTGGGTTACCACGGCGCACTCTTTGGCGAAGCCTTCCGCATTTTTTTCTTCGGCCTCAAATAAGCTCTTGGGCACGAACAGCGGGAAGTAGGCATTTTCGTGCCCAGTGCGCTTAAACATGTCGTCGAGCTGGCGCTGCATCTTCTCCCAAATGGCGTAGCCGTAGGGCTTGATGACCATGCAGCCGCGCACGGCCGAGTTTTCGGCGAGGCCAGCTCGCTTGACCAACTCATTGTACCAGGCCGAATAATCTTCCTGGCGGGTAGGCAACTTTTTGCTCATAATAGCATCTAAAAACCTATCAGCCGATTGCGTTGGGCAGCCGGCCGAGAGTGGTGTAAGATTTGTAACAGTAACTTTATTAAAAAGGCACCGTTTTGGGGCGAAATTACGTTATAGTAAGGAGCACCGACACGAAGGATACCAGGTTAAGCCGTTCTTTTTGGGCCGGGCCGCAGGGCTTGGACTTCACCTAGCTTGCAATCATCCCGATTTTATTTTACTCATCCACTCAGCGTTTTGCTGAATACTCGCTTTTCAGTTATGAAAAACCTGCTCACCGCCACGTTGCCGGCTCTGGCGCTGCTCGCTTTGGGCGGGTGTGCCAGCACGGGGGCGCTGACGACCTCTACGGAGACCGACGGCGTTTATTACTCTTCTAAGGACCATACTACGGCCGTAGGCTCGCCTGCTGGCGTGTATAGCGGCAATGGTACGTCTGGGGCCAGTGGCACCATTCCAGCCCGTGCCCTAGACGATACTACGCCCGCTAGCGTGGCCACTACGGAAGATGCCAACCCCGATTACCAAGGTGGCACCACCCAGGCCGCTACGGGCAGCGATTACTACAACGACAGCTACTCGGCCTATAACGCTGGCGGCTTTGGCCAGCCTTATACTGGGCCAGGCGTTAGCTCGTTCAACTACTCGCCGAGCGCTACCTATGCTGTATCGCCTTCTTACTACGGCTCACCCTATGGTTACGCCAGCGCTTTTGGCTATGGGTATTCTCCCTTTAGCTACGGCCTGGGCAGCTTTGGCTCACCTTACGGTAGTTTCTACGACCCTTTCTATTCGTCGTTTTACTCTCCCTTTGGCTATGGTTTTGGTTCGGGCCTAAGCATTGGGTTTGGCTACGGCTTTGGTGGGTTTGGCGGCTTTGGCTATCCGTATGGCCTTGGCTATTCGCCCTTTGGCTACGGTGGGTATGGCTACGGCGGTTATGGCCGGGGTGGCTACTACGATTCTTACTACGGTGGTGGCTACAGCCGACCCGTTATTTATGCCAACGGCACGCGTACTGGCTCGGGAGCTAACCCTGTCTTGGTGGGCCCGCGCGGTGGTCGTGGCGGCTCGGTCATGAACAATGCCGCCGCTGCTGACCCCAACGCCATCAACAACATGAATGGCCGCCGCGCTACTAGCACGTACTCTACGGGCGGTGTAGCAGCGCCTGCCCCTACTTACAACTCGGCTACTGGCCAGCCTGCTTACAACCAGTCGGCTAGCAAAGCCGGCCGGGCCGCTACCAACTTTGGCGGTGGCCAGGTAGTAGGTCAGCCTACGTACTCTACCCCCGGTGCTACTGCGGGGCAAAATACTAACGCTGTACCACAGGCACAGGCTGCTGGCCGCCGGGGCTTTTTTAGCGGCTTCTTTGGTAACGGAACTGGCGTTAGCCCAGGCACTACGGCTAGTGGTGACCAAGGCGCCCAGCGTCGCAGCTACAACCAATCTCAGTATAACAATGCTGGCACTCAGCAGCGTAGCTATAGCCAGCCTACTTACAACCAACCTCAGCAGCGCACCTATAACCAACCCACCTACACGCAGCCTCAGCCGGCTCGCAGCTTCGGCGGCGGCAACTTTGGTGGCGGTGGTGGTGGGGGTAGCTTCGGTGGCGGCGGCGGTGGTGGCGGTGGCCGCCGGGGTGGCCGCTAGGCCCTACCCCCCTACTCCAACCCGGCTTTGGCCTATTCGTATTGACTTTGCTTGATTAACCTTGAGCCGGTCCTTCGGGCCGGCTCTTTTTTGCCCCATTCTTTTCTGTATGAAGCACGCATTTATGGGCCTGGCTACGTTGCTAGGCGGTTTTTTAGGAAGCAGCCAGGTAGCGCACGCCCAAGGCAACTACGCCGACGATGCCCTGCTTTACTCGCGCCAGGCGCCCGCAGGCACTGCGCGCACATTGGGCCTCGGCGGCGCCAATGTGGCCCTGGGTGGCGATTTTGGCAACCTCACTAGCAACCCTGCGGGCCTAGGCTTTTTCACAAAGTCGGAAATTACCTTCACCCCCGGCGTCGGCTTTGGCAATGCCAACTCGACGCCAGTTGCCAATGCAGCTTCCCTTACCGGCACGGGCAGCTTGAACCAGACAGCCAATAGCTTTCACGTGGCCAGCGCGGGCATTGTGTTTGCCAACCGCCGACCCGATAGTGACAACTCTAGTGACTGGCGCGGCGGTTCCTTCGCCCTGGGCTTTACGCGATTGGCTGATTTCAATCAGTCCTTCAGCTACCGCAACAACACAGACGATGACCACTCCTTCTTCCAGTTTTTGCGCGAGCCTGGTGGCTATGGTGACTATGCATCGCCCGGCTACCAAAGCGCCGTGCGAGGTATCAAACAGCAGGATGTTTCGGGTGATTATACCAACCTGGATGGCTTGGCGTACGGCAACTTTTTGACTGATTTCATACGGGTTCGGCGGCCAAGCAACATTCCGGGTGACACCACTACCGTCTTGCGCACAGCTACCCCGCTGCGCACCGGCACTATTCAGCAGAATGAAACGGTAACCAGCAAAGGCTCTATGTCACAGTTCGACTTGGGCTACGGCGCCAGCTACCGCGATAAGCTCTACATCGGTTTCGGCGTGGGCATTGTTTCGCTCACGCGTACACGCACCACTACGTTTAGCGAAGGCTCGGGCGGTAATGAGGATTTTAATTACCAAGATTATCTCAAAACGACCGGCACCGGCATCAATGCCCGCCTGGGCCTCATCTACCGGGCTACTGATGCGTTTCGCATAGGTGCTTCAGTGCAAACGCCTACTTACATCGCGCTGGAGGACTCGTACAATACGACTCTTACTTCGTCTTACGCGCCGAGCAGCTTGTCGAATGTGCTCTCCACTACGCCGGGCACCTACAACTACAGCGTTACTACCCCCTTCCGAGCCAATGGCGGTATTGCCTTCTTGCTGAATAAGTACGGCTTTATTACGGGCGATGTCGAATACGTTGGCTATGGCCAAACGCGCTTCAACACCCAGAGCGGTGACCAAAACGGCGGTGGCGACTTCACCAATACAAATGAGCAAATCAGTAATGGCTACCGCAACGTAGTAAACGTACGTGCCGGGGTCGAAGGGCGCTTCGATATTTTTCGGGCTCGCCTGGGCTACGCACGCTACGCTAATCCCTACAGCGGCACCTCATCGGTTGCCCGTACCCAGAACTATTTCACTGGTGGCCTGGGCTTGCGCACTAAGAGCTTCTTTGTAGATGCCGCAGGGGTATACCTGGCCTATAAGGACCAATATTCGCCTTACACATTGGCCAGTACCTTTTCGCCCGTTGTAACTACCAACTTCAACCGTTTCACTGTTAGCCTAACCGGCGGGCTTATTTTCTAGTAGCCGCAGGCTACCACCTGCTTAGCTAGTTTCACGGGCCACTACCTCGCATAGCAGCGAAGTAGTGGCCCGTTTTGGCAGGTACTTATAGCATTGGGCATGACTTTATTCACCAATCAAAAGGGGGTAGGGCTGCTGGCTCGCTGGTGCAGCAGCCTGCGCTGGGCATACCAGGTGTAAAGTGAAGCTACTACGGTGCCAAACAGCCTGGCTGAAATCGCGGCAATGCCGCTATCCACAAACTCGGGGTCTACCACGAGCAGCCACTCCGTGGTGAGCGCCCTAGCTGTAAGCTCCGCAATAATTCAGTACCGCATCGCGGTCGCTGTGATGGGTACTAGCCCTTGATAATGCACAGGCATGCGCCACACTGCCTAAAAGATGACCGCCCCGTCAAGTATAGAATTCAGTATAGTTATCCAGAAGGAAAAAGAACGCTGTTCTTCCCCTACCCCTACCAAGCGAGGCAAAACAGGAAAAATAGCCTCTAATTGTGGGCCTGGGTATGTGAAGCAATCCCAAAATAAACGCAGTAGCACGCCCACAACAATGCTCAATATGACGCCCCAGTAGTACCTTCGGAAGTATCCCACCCAGTCGACAGAAGTGAAGCGTTCTAGTCGCCGGTAAAGCACCGGGGGTAAATGCATCCGTAACGGTTTGCGCACTAGCAGGCGAAAGCCAGCACCAACGCTACCGGGCAGCTGAAGTAGAAGATGCTACTGAGCGTATGGCTGTGGCCACTAGCTAAGTAAAATCGCAGAAATTTTTCACAGTCGGGGGCTATACTACCAGTGATTAAACCCGTGGCCGAAAGATAGGGAAACCGCCGTCTAGAGCGTAAAAGTGGAATAATCAGTGCCGGATGAGAAAACGCGGAAGGTATAATGACACACTCTTGAAGCTAAAGCACCCGAGCCAACCAGGAAAATATTCTTAAATTTATTCGTTCTCTCTTCAAACAGGTCAGTTACTGTCTAGCTTATCTGCTCCTCTGAATAAAATCGCTACTACACACAATCAAAAGTGGCCGCCTTTTTGAGTAGTACATTTTCCGCCCTTGATAGTCCGTTAGTAGTAGCATACCCAGAAAATCTTTGCTTGAGCATTTATAGCGCCATCCGCCGGCTCCTATCCGCTAGTTTACCTGTTCTATGAGTCTAGAATTACTTTTAAATATCGAGCGTCAGCGCCGCGAGGCAGCCGAGGCGGAGGTGCTGCGCTTGCAGGCCCAGCTGGCAGCAGTGACGAGCGAACCTAACGAGCTTGGAACAGCCAATAGCATAGTGGCTGCCAATCAGCAGCCGCTGGTGCGCCAGGTTATCGATAATAGCCCCAACCTTATCTATGTGGAGGATGAGGCTGGTACCTGCCTGCTTCTCAATGAACGCTACCGCCAGCTAAGCGAGCAAGTGCGTTTGTCTACCGTGCCTGCTACTTCCTTCGACGAAGCAATTTCTTTTGAAGAGTGCTACCAGTTGCCAAACGGCCAAACGGTGTGGTATTATACTACCAAAACGCCGTTGGTACAGCCCGATGGGTCACGATGCATTGTAACCTTTGCTTCTGATATTACCGACCTAAAACGAGCTAATCGCCTAGCGGAAGAGGCTGTGCAGGCGCGCCAGGTATTTATGGCTAGCATGAGCCACGAGTTGCGCACGCCGCTGCACGGCATCATGGGTCTGGCTGAGCTGCTGCGCAAAGGGTCGCTTTCAGACGAACAGGCTGACTACGCCGAGATGATTCAAACCAGCACTGAAAACCTGCTGGTAGTTATTAACGACATTCTGGATTTCATCAAGCTACAGGCGGGCCATATTAGCCTAGAAGACATTCCGTTTGACCTGCACAAAACCGTACGCGACGCTGTACGCTCCCTCGCCTTCAAAATGGACGAGAAAGGCTTACTACTCCGCTACGTAGGCTTCGACGAGCCTTTGCCTATGGTACAGGGTGACCCTTACCGTCTCCGGCAGGTACTTGTAAACCTGATCAGTAATGCCATAAAATTCACGCAGCGCGGCGTCATTACCATCACCCTCGATACTAGCCAGTGGAGTAGCACCAGCCTACCCGTCACGTTGAGTGTAAGCGATACCGGTATCGGCATTGACGAGAGTCAGCTTGGGCAAGTTTTTGAGAGCTTTAAACAGGCCGACAGTAGCATTCCTCGTCTCTATGGGGGAACTGGTCTAGGACTTACTATTTGTAAAAACCTGGTTGAGCTACAACATGGCCATATTGGCGTTCGCAGTACGCTGGGTGAGGGTACAAGCTTTTCCTTCACTATTCCTTATAAAATAAGTGAAGAGCCTCAGCGTCAAGAAACTGTTATTATTCAGCAGCCCGACCTACTTCAGGGCTTGACCATTTTGCTGGCCGAGGACAATGCCATCAACCAGCTTATTGCGGTAGCTATGCTGGGCCAGTGGCAGGCCAAAGTAGACGTTGCACAGAATGGCGCCGATGCACTTACCAAAGCGAATCGGACCAAGTACGACCTCATTCTAATGGACGTACAAATGCCTCAGTTTGACGGCCTGGAAGCAACTGCTCGGCTGCGGTCTGAGCCTGGCCTCAATCAGCACACGCCTATTGTGGCGCTTACCGCAGATGCTGTTAAAGTGGATGCTGGCTCTTACCAAACACTTGGGTTTAGCGATTACCTTACTAAACCCTATAATGAAGCCGCCCTCTACAACATTCTAGCACAAGTAAGCCGCCGCGCCCCTCAGCTCTCCGGTCAGGAAGTATTGCCTGACCAGGCAGCGTCGGACCACTACTATGATCTTAAGATGTTTGGTCGCCTGGCCGATGACGATGATTTTGTAGGTAAGCTGCTGGAGATATTTATCAACACCGTCCCAGCACAGGTACAGGCTCTACAGGAGGCTACTGACCATCGCAACTGGGTAGCTATCATCCGAGAAGCTCACCACCTAAAAACCACATTCGGCAACTTCAATATTCAGCCAGAAGTAGCCCAGCTTCGCCAAATAGAGCAAATGGCAGAACGACAGGCTTCGCGTAGTGAATTCCAGCCGTTCATCAACTCGCTAGTGAACGCCACAGAATTATTCTGTGATATTTTTAAACAAAAACTAGCTCTTCTGCCACAAACTCATTGAGGTTTGAAATTTAGCACGCAAAATCAGCTGACTTCCTTTGGCACCTTATCCTACTTCTATTCAATTATGCAATAGCTAGTTGCCATCCGTTTTATCTTTCAAAAGGTTCTCTTTAGCCCTCTCTAAGAACGTTTTTTTTGCGTCAGTGTAATTTCTGAATATACAAACTGGTCAGTATTACTAAACTATTCCCTCCACCGTTTTTGCTTTTGAAGTCTTTTTTTGAAGTATCTTTAGACCACATTGCCTTTTTCCGCGCAAAAAAGCAGGCTCAGCTACTTATCCCACCGTTTAGCTGCGTTATACTCTACTTATATTCATTTATGACAAAGACTTACTATCCATGAAAAAGACACTTTTGATTGTTGATGATGAGCCAGCCATTAGGCTTGTGCTACAACATTATTTCAGCCAAGACTTCGACATAGTTTTGAAATCTAATGGCCTGGAAGCCATGGAATGGCTGCAAGCTGGCAACAGCCCAGACGTGATAGTGGCCGATTACAACATGCCTATCATGGATGGTTTGGCCTTCGTGCGTCAGGTGCGCGCCAGTGGATTACATCGCGATACGAACCTCATAATCCTATCGGGCAAAGACAATACAAGCACTAAGATTGAGTGTCTTCGTTCCGGCGCCGACGATTATTTAGCAAAGCCTTTCAATCCGGAAGAGCTTAGCTTACGTATCCAAAAAATGCTAAATCGCATACGCATATGGAACTAGCTTCCGGTCGCCTTTCGGTATTATTTTTAACTGATACCCCGCAGGCCGCTAGTGAGTTTCAGCAAGCTTACATCCAGGATCTGGATTTGCTAGTAGCTACTACCCCTGCTCAGGCTTTAGCTATTTGCGCGCAGCATCCACCTGCATTCAGTGCCATTCTCAACGCAGCCGACCCCGGTTCACCGCTTGGACTCCGTCTGATGCGGACGTTACGCAACGAGAAAAATTTGACGCAGCCTATTCTATGGTTGACTAAAACAGACATTGCGCCTGGCCTTCGGTCATTGATACTAGAGATTGGTGGTAGCGACGTATTCGTACAAGACACAAG
>Ga0160428_1000286_pt1 | contig 60667 bp, 47 predicted proteins | sample SolpanmetagenomM_FD_108198 | JGI IMG/M metagenome (GOLD analysis project Ga0160428, IMG submission 108198) | Solar panel surface microbial communities from Lawrence Berkeley National Laboratory, California, USA - M | ecosystem: Engineered > Built environment > Solar panel > Unclassified ... | reverse complement strand
TTCAGGTCGTACCAGCACCAGCCGACTACGTCCCGGAGCATCGGCAGCAATTACGTACTCGCCATCACGGAAGACTCGAAAGGCCGTATCTGGACCGGCAACTACAAAGGTGGCCTGAGCCGATACGACCAGGCCACTAACCGGTTCGTTACCGACCCGGCCCTGGCGCAGGTCAGCGTCAGTTCTATCCTGGAAATGGGCGACGGCAAGCTTTGGCTGGGTACGTTCGATAACGTCCTGATTAATTATGATCCGCAGACAAAGGCGGTAACACGGATTCCGTTCGAGGCTACCATCATCACGGATCTCGACAGATTCAACGACGGGCAATTCTGGGTCAGTACGGAAGCGTACGGACTGTACCTGTTTACACCGGGCAAGGGCATCACGGCGCACTACCTCAACAACAAACGGAATCCGCACAGTCTGAGCAGCAACATGATTAATACCCTGTACCAGGATGCAAAAAAGCGGATTTGGATCGGTACGAGTAGTGGCCTTGATCTGTTTGATGTGGCTCATCGGGCGTTTACGTCGTATGGCTTACGAAACGGATTTCCTAATGAAGTTATCCAGAGTATTCAGGAAGATAAACGGGGGCATTTGTGGCTAAGCACGAACAAGGGGTTGAGCATCTTTAATCCGCAGACAAAGTCCATTCGCAATTTCGACCGGAGCGATGGGCTGCAAAGTTCGTCGTTTAACCGGCGCTCATCCGCCCAGAGTACCGGAGGACAGCTATTTTTCGGTGGTCTCCGGGGTATGAACAGCTTTTACCCCGACAGTATCCGGTATAATCGGTTCGTACCGCCCGTTTATAATACCAGCCTGCAAATTTTCAACAAGCCCGTCGACGTCCGGGATACCAACTCGGTTCTGCACGAAGCCATCACCCAGACGCACGACCTGACACTCTCCTATCAGCAGTCGGTTCTGACGTTTGGTTACTCGGCCCTGAACTACCTGCAGTCAGCCAAAAACCAGTACGCTTACAAACTGGAAGGGTTCGACGCCGACTGGGTGCAGGCAGGCACCACGCGCACGGCTACGTACACCAACCTGAATCCGGGCGACTACGTGTTTCGGGTCAGGGGATCGAACAACGACGGCGTCTGGAACAAGCAGGGTACGTATATCACGCTGCACATCATTCCGCCGTACTGGCAAACGTGGTGGTTCCGGTTGCTGCTGCTAATCGGGCTTCTGCTCATGCTATACGGCATCTACCGACTGCGTGTCCGGTCGATCAGGCGGCAGCAGGATGCTCTTCGGCAGCAGGTTGACGAACGGACCCGGGAAGTGACCAGTCAACAGCAGGAACTGGTCGAGCAGGCGGACCGGCTGAAACAGCTCAACGAACGACTTCAGCAACAGGCACAGCAGGAACAGCAGGCACGGCAGGAAGCGGATCAGGCCAATCAGGCAAAAAGCGCGTTTCTGGCAACGATGAGCCACGAAATTCGTACACCCATGAACGGGGTAATCGGCATGACGGCGCTACTGGCTGATACAACCCTCTCCGATGAGCAACGCGATTATACCGACACCATTCGGAGTTGCAGCGAAAGCCTGATGGGGATCATCAACGACATTCTCGACTTCTCCAAGATCGAGTCGGGGCACATGGAACTGGCGCTGCACGAAGTCGACCTGCGGGCCTGCATCGAGGATGTGCTGGACGTATGCGCCAGCAAAACCAGCCAGCCGTACCTGAATCTGCTCTATCATATCGACCCACAGGTGCCCCTCTACCTGCTGGGTGACGGCCTGCGTCTTCGCCAGATTCTGCTGAATCTGGTCGGCAATGCCGTTAAGTTTACGCAGCAGGGCGAAGTGATTGTCGACGTAAAACGGGTTGAGCAACCAGACCATCAGTCGCTGAAACTAGCCTTTTCAGTGCGCGATACCGGCATCGGTATCCCAGCCAATAAACTCGACCGGCTGTTCAGGGCTTTTTCGCAGGTCGATTCGTCGCACACCCGCCAGTATGGCGGCACGGGGCTGGGGCTGGTCATCAGCCAGCGTCTGGTTGAGCTGATGGGCGGCCACATCGATGTACAGAGCGAAGCGGGTAAAGGAACCACCTTTTCGTTCACCATCGTCTGCCAGCCCAGTCAGCAGGTACGTCCGCCAGACGAACCGTTTACGATAGCCTTACCGCCCGACCGAAGTATTTTGTACGTCGATGACAGCGAAACCAGTCGACTGATGGTTGCAACCTGTTTCGACAACTACCAGGTATCGCATTACGTAGCGGATTCCGCCCGAATGGCGCTGGAGATTCTTGCCGGTGGCCAACAGTTCGCCCTGCTTATCATCGACCGGCATATGCCCGACATGGACGGAATCGAGTTGTCCCGGCAGATTCGGGCGCAGTACGGTCCTATACCCACGCTGTTGCTCACGGCGAAAGGCGACGACCGATCCCAGATCCCGCCTGATCACTTTGCGGCTATCCTGGCCCGGCCCGTGCGCAGGCATTTACTGGAACGGTCGCTGCTGAAACTACTTGAGTCGCCCAGACCAGTTGTGGCCCTGCCAATCGCACCGCCACTCTTTACGGCTGATTTTGCCACTGAGTACCCCCTGCGGATTCTCGTTGCGGAAGACAATCCTATCAACGAAAAAATGCTGGTCAGGGCGCTGAGTAAGCTTGGTTACGAAGTTGGGGTGGCCCACACAGGTCGCGAAGCACTGGACGCGTCGCCCGAAACGTACGACCTGATTCTGATGGATATGCAGATGCCGGAAATGGACGGGCTGGAAGCAACGCAACTAATCCGTCAGCAATCCATCCGGCAACCGTGGATTGTGGCCCTGACGGCCAACGCGCTCCAGGAAAACCAGCAGCAGTGTTTCGACGCCGGTATGAATGCCTTCATGACCAAGCCCCCGCGCTTCGAAGAACTGAAAGCTATCCTACGGCAAGCCTGCTCGGCAATGACGATAAAATCCTAGATCAGCGCCCGAAAAACGCCCGGATACCTTCAGCGCGGCTTTTACCATCGACTAACTCAACATCACCACCTGACCGATAGCTGCCCAATTGCGTTCGACACGAAAACGGGGTGCAAACTTTTGGGGTAACGACGAGTTAAATGGGCGAGTATCAACAACGAAACTCGTAACCGATCAACGTATGAAAACCATTGCCATAGCAGCTGCTTTACTCTTCGGGGTTGCTGTAGGCGCGCAGGCGCAGATGACCAACTCTAATACATCGCAAACCCGTACGGGTGCGGGCGTCGACGCCCAGGGCACATCGGGTATGGGTAGTGGTACAACAACCGATTCACGGGCGACCCGCGCTACACCAGCCACCAACGGGTCAACCATGAAATCAGGCTCGATGAACCGTCGTCGTTCGTCGGCACCGTCGCCGGAGCGTACGGGTGCCGGTGTCGATTCACAGGGTACAACGGGCATGGGCAGCGGCACCACGACCGATTCGCGTGCCACTCGTGCCTATCCGGCCGATGGCACAACATCAGGCTCGATGTCGACACAGAGTACCAGCAAAAAGTCGATGTCAAAGACAAAAAAGACCGAAAATTGAGTTTGTAAGCTGTAGTGTAGCCCAGACCTCCCGGTCTGGTGGCCGTCAGGCCAGTTGACGTGGCGGCCACCAGACCGGGAGGTCTGGGCTACACTACAGGCTACAGCCCGTTTCTAATCCCCATCTCCAGACCCCGGAGTTCGGCCAGACCGCGCAGGCGACCAATGGCGGAATAACCGGGGTATGTCGTTTTAGCGAGGTCGTCCAGCATCTGATGCCCGTGGTCCGGGCGCATCGGAATAGCGGTGACGCCGGTACCCGCTTTTTCCCGACGCTGTTCTTCCTGCACCAGCGCCCGCACCACCGCACACATGTCCACGTCGCCCGTCAGGTGATCGGCTTCGTGAAAGGTCAGGGCACCGGGCAGATCGACGGGTTCGCGTTTGGTCGAGCGCAGGTGAATAAAGTGGATGCGCGATCCGAACCGCGCTGCCATACTCGGTAGATCATTATCGGCGCGAACACCCAGCGACCCGGTGCAGAACGTCAGTCCGTTGGCCGGTACGTCGCAGGCCGCAAACAGCTGGACAATATCAGCTTCCGTACTAACTACGCGGGGTAACCCCAGCAACGGCATCGGCGGATCGTCGGGGTGAATACACAGTCCGATACCAAGTTCTTCGGCCAGTGGAGCCACTTCCCGGATGAAGTAGTACAGATTGTCGCGCAGCTGCCCGTCGCCGATGGCGGTGTATTCGTCAAGCCGCGCCTGAAACGAATCGAACGAAAAGGCTTCGCCCGAACCGGGTAATCCCAGCAGTACCGTATTGGCAAGAGCCGTGACGGCCTCGTCCGACATGGTTGCGTGCTGTTGCCGAGCGGCTTCAACTACGGCCGGGTCATAGTCGGCTTCGGCACCGGGTCGGCGGAGAATGAACAGGTCGAACACCGCGAAATCTTCCCACACGAACCGCAGTCCCCGCGACCCGTCGGGCATTTCGTACGACAGGTTTGTGCGCGACCAGTCGAGCACCGGCATGAAATTGTAGCAGACCGTTTTGATACCGCACTCGGCCAGGTTTCGCAGCGACGCCCGGTAGGTAGCGATGTACTGATCGCGTTCGGGTAGTCCTTTCTTGATTGCTTCGTGAACCGGCAGACTTTCGACCACCGACCAGTGCAGCGGACAGTAACGGTCATTATCGGCCTCGACCAGTGCTTTGCGTTCCTGAATAGCCTCGACCGACCATTCATCGCCGACCGGAATCTGGTGTAAGGCCGTCACGACACCCTTACAGCCAGCCTGCCGGAGCGTCATCAGCGGGACCGGATCGGCGGGGCCGAACCAGCGCATCGTATGTTGCATAGAATCAATAGCCGGATTAATCTGCCGACGTAAGTTGTGGGAAAATCGGTGTTGGTTTTAGCTTGGCAGGCTCGTGTTTTTCGCGTGGCGGAATACAAACAGGTACAGCATGGCCCAGGCCGCCAGATAAGCCACACCGGCGATATAAAATAGCTGGTTGTACCCTTCCGACAACTGCCCGGCCTGTTTATACTGGTCCAGCACTTTACCAACCAGCCGTGGAAACAGGGCTCCGCCGAGCGTACCAGCCATCGTCCCCAACCCAACCACCCGGCTCAGCACCTGCTTGGGAAACTGATCGGCCGCGACGGTAAAGATATTGGCCGACCACGCCTGATGGGCCGCCACGGCCAGGGACAAAATAGCGATCACCGGCCACATACTCCCCATCTGACTGATAGCCATGACCGGCACAACACAGACCGCAAACAGCAGCATAGCGTACTGACGGGCGCGGGTCGGATGCCAGCCTCTCGCGATCAGCTGCGACGATAGGGCCCCACCGCTGACACTGCCGAACGTGGCGACCAGATAAATCAGGATGAGCGGAAGACCCAGCTTCTTCAGATCGAGGTGGTACACGTCGGACAGATAAGACGGGAGCCAGAACAGGAAAAACCACCAGATTGGGTCAGTCAGCAGTTTACCAGCCATAAATCCCCAGATCGCCCGGTTACGGAAGATAGTGAGCCAACCCGTCGCGGAAGCATCGGCAACCAGATCGGTAGCAGCCGCGTCGCCAGCCATCGCCGGTTCATCGGCAATGTACGCCCGTTCGACCGCGTTGACGCGTGGGTGTTTTGTGGGCACGTCGTACATCAGCCACCAGGCCACGATCCAGACAAAGCCGATGGCACCGGTTGCGATGAAAGCGGCCTGCCAGCCTGCCGCCAGCGCAATAGCGGGCACGATCGCCGGAGCCGCCACCGCCCCCAGGTTGGCACCGGCATTGAACAAACCAACCGCCAGTGCGCGCTCTTTCTTCGGAAACCATTCGGCCACCGTCTTGATCGACGCCGGAAAATTGCCCGCTTCGCCAATGCCCAGCAACGCCCGCGCAACCATAAATCCCGCTGTACTGCCCGCCAGCGCGTGGGCCATAGCCGCCAGACTCCAGACCAGGATGGAGCCGATATAGCCGAGCTTCGTCCCGATCCGGTCGATGATATATCCCACCAGCAACGTACTCAGCCCGTAAGCCAACGTAAACGCCGTGACAATATCCCCGTAGTCGGATTCCGTCCAGCCGAATTCCTTCGCCAGCAGCGGTTTCAGCAGACTAATCACCTGCCGGTCGAGGTAATTGACCGTGGTAGCTACGAACAGCAGCGCCACGATCACCCAGCGATACTGACTCATATACTGGGTAGTCGTCGGATTCAACAAGACGGGCGAAGACGACGTATCGGCAGGGCGCATAAAAAACGGGCGTTGGTTCGGGGAGTGTGTACTACCCAAACGCAACGCCCGTCTGTAGCTACTGCTTTACCGGCGAAACTTACAAGCGGTATGTAGCCTGGACGTCCACGTCCGGGTGGCCGTCAGGCCAGAAAGGTTACCGCTTGGCGTAGTTGGCCTAACGGCCTCCAGACCGGGAGGTCTGGGCTACATTCGTCCAGGCTACACACTACGCTTCCTGCGGCTGATGCATAAACGGATAATCGGTATATCCTTTAGGGCCACTGCCGTAGAACGTGCTGGGGTCGGGCTCGTTGAGCGGAGCATTGGCCGCAAACCGCTCGACCAGATCAGGGTTGGCGATAAACAGCTTACCAAACGCAACCAGATCGGCATAACCCGCGTCGATGATGCTGTTCCCACTTTCCTGCGTATACGCACTGTTGGTCATCAGCGTACCGGAGTACATGGGCCGGAAATGCTTCGCAACGGTTTTGATGGCAAACGGCACATCATCGACCGGCGTAAACGGCTCCGACAGGTGGATGTACGCCAGTCCGTAGTCATTCAGCCGTTGCACGATGTAATCGAACGTCGGCGCGGTCTGCTCATCGATCTCCATACCAAACAGGCCGTGCGCGTCAGGATTCATCCGTACGCCAACACGCTCGAAATCGACAACCGCACCGATGGCATCGAGCACGTCGAACAGAATCCGGGCGCGGTTTTCAATCGACCCGCCGTACTCGTCTGTCCGTTGGTTGGATGAGCCCACAAAAAACTGGTGCAACAGATACCCGTTCGACGCGTGTACTTCTACCCCGTCGAAACCGGCCGCAATAGCATTGGCAGCGGCTTTCTGGTAATCCTGCACGGTCTGGTTTATCTCCTCGACGGTCAGGGCGCGGGGGGTAACGGTATCGACCGACCCGCTGCTGATCCGGATTTTCACGTTCGGGTTGATGGCCGATGGAGCCACCGGCAGGTCGCCACCGTGAAACTCCGGGTGTGATATCCGCCCTTCGTGCCAGAGCTGGCAGTAGATGTGTCCACCGGCTTCATGAACGGCATCGGTCACTTTTTTCCAGGCGTCGACCTGCGCGTCGGTGTAGATGCCGGGCGTATTGTGAACACCCACCCCCTGTGGGTTTATCTGGGTACCTTCGCTGATAATCAGTCCCGACGAACTCCGCTGCCGGTAGTATTCGACATGCAGATCGGTTGGTACGTGTTCCTCGTTGTCGGCGCGGGTGCGCGTCAGGGGGGCCATTACGACCCGGCTCGTCAGTTTGATTGGGCCTAATTGATACGGCTCCAGTAAGGCTTGTTTTTCCATAATCATATACGTGTCCACCGCTCTGTACTCGTTACGTACGGTAGTATATGATGTACTAACACGGGAAAATTCTGTTTTGTCACGCAGACGTTGCCCAAATTTAGCCTTACTGATGTCACACATACCTAACGACCTGTGTCAAAGGTGATTGACGAATAGTAGAAACCGCCCACGGCCGGACCGCCGATAAACGTGTAGTAGTATTGATTGAGCAGGTTTGTGCCGCCCAGCTTAAACGACAGCCCCGACTTGGGCAGGCGGTAATTGACCTGCGCGTCGATGTTGTTGATCGCCGGAACCATCCCCGTCGCCAGGGCCGACTGCCACAGAAACTCACTCTGGTATTTATAGCTGATCGTAGCCCCTACCCCATTCCACAGGTTCGCGTTCGACAGGCTGACGTTCGTAATCCATTTGGGCGTGTTGAAGGCTTCTTCCAGCCCGTCGCTGTTCGAGGTGCGGTCGAGCCGGGCCAGCGACGCGTTACCCGCCACCGACCACGCTCCGCCAATGCTGTAACGCAGCCCCAGACTAGCCCCGTAATTATAGACAGTCGTCTGGGCGTTGGTCCAGAGCCGGTAGCGGCCCTGCGTTGTGCGGTTGTTGAGGTAATACGGAATCGAGTCGGCATTATTCCCCAATGGTACATACGCTTCGACCTGCGCGATAAAGTTGCGGTAGATCGTGTAGTAGGCATCCGCATCGATGTACAGCCGCTTTTTCAACACCAGACCCCGGTACCCCAGCTCGAAACTGTTGACCTGCTCCGGCTTGATATACGTATACGGATTCGCTTTCAGCAGGCCCTTGTTTTTCTCGATGGCCTGTGCCGTCGTTAGCCGGTTGGTGTTTACATCGGTATTGATTGCCGTCTGAAACGCATCGATCGACGTGCGCAGGTACGACTTCTCGAAGATACCTTCCGACATGATCCGCAACCCACCGACGCGCTTCACCCCACCCGAGTTGACGTTGGAAAACGCTTCGAACAGCGAGGGGAAGCGGTACCCGTTCTGGTACGAAATCCGCACCGTCTGCTCCGGGCTAAGCGAGTAAATAGCCGCCACGCGGGGGTTCAGCCGGGGGTCGAAATACGTATTTTTGTCGATCCGCAGCGACGCCACCAGCTTCAGTCGCTCATCGACAAACGAGCGGGTCGCCTGCACAAACGCGCCCATTTTGCCGTAGATCAGGTTTTCGCCCGGATTGGTGGGGTTGATGAAGTAATTACCGTCGGGGTAAACGACGTACCGTCGAAAGTCGAAACCGGCCAGCAGGTCGATACCCGTCCGCTGGCGGAATTGCCGCAGGGCCACTTTCGTCGGCTCGTACTGTCCTTCGGCATGGTACATCCACGATTTCACCTGCAAAGCCGCGCCAACATCCCAGTTGTTGATCGACCGGAGCCGCTCGATTTCCGCGTCGAAGGTGGGCGTGTGTGGTTGCGGACGTCCCGCATCGGCGAAGGTCCGGGCATCGCGCAGGGCATCGGCTATCGGTCGGTCGGCGCGGGTACTGGTATTGAACTGCGTCGTGAAATCGCCGAACCATTTATCGTCTGTCTTGTACGCTTTGTCGATATTCTCGGCCATCGACCGCAGGTTGTACGAGTTGCCGGTATTTTCGCTGGTGCGGTACGCCCGGATCTGTACCGACGGCGAACTGAGCGTCAGGCTGTGCTGATCGATTCGGTAGTTGCTGAGCCGGAAGCGGTTGGTGCGCTGGTACACATTGTCGAGCGTCGCGCCCTGGTAGGTGTACGCAATCTCGGTGGTGGGGGTCAGTCGATAATGCACGGAAATGTCGCCCCGGAGGTTGCGCAGGCGGTAGTCGGTCACGTCGGCTTCGTAATACCCCGTCCGGGCCACGCTGTACCGTTTACCGCCGAGCGTCAGCGTCCGCCGGTTGGCCGACTCATTACCGTACGAACTGACGGGGTCCTGCGCCGGATTGTCGGCCCCCAGCAAACCCAGCGACACGTTGCCGTTGGGGTTCAGATCCATCGTGTTGTTGGCGATCCAGTCGTAACCCCGCTGGTACACCAGATTGACTTTAAACGCCAGTCGTTGTTTGATGACGTGGGCATACCGCAGGCTGGTTTCGGAGTACGCCTGCGCCGACTGCTGACTATCGCCCACATGGTTGACGCCCGTTTTCTGACCGATACTCAGGCCCGGCGAATCAAACGGGTTGCGGGTAATGAGGTTGGCCAGTCCGTTGAGCGCGTTCATCCCGTACAGCGCCGACGCGACACCCGGCACCACCTCGACCCGCTGAATATCGAGATCGGACGGAGCCAGTGCACTGGCAATCGGCGCACCAATGTGCGGAGCCTGATTGTCACGCCCATCAACGAGTTGCGTAAACCGGACATTGGTGGTGTTGGCGAAACCGCGCGTATTGTAAACTTTGAAACCCAGACTGGACGTCAGAATCTGGACACCTTTCAGATTTTCAATCGCGTCGAAATACGAGGGCTGGGCCGACTGCCGGATCTGCCGGGCGTTGAGTGTTTCGATGCTTACCGCCGATGTCAGCACCTGCTCCGGCACCCGCGACGCCGATACAACGATTTCAGTGAGCTGCACCGACCGCAGCGAATCAGCTTTCGACTGCGGGATCGAATCGGTGGGGGCGATCAGGTGGGGTAGTAAATGGGATGCGTACAGGAAAACGTTTAACATAGATTACCGTTATTTTCAGACAAAAATAACGATTCGTTATTCCCGGAAAAATATAACGCTATCTAATGGGCTTGAAAGCCCTCACCCCAACCCCTCTCCCAAAACGGGAGAGGGGCTATCAATCACAGAATGTAAAAAAATCATCGTTGTTCCATGAACGGTGAAACGATGCAATGGCAATGGATTAACTATCGTAAATGATCTACAATACTGTCTGCTTTATTGATGAATGGGGTTAGCCCCTCTCCCGTTTTGGGAGAGGGGTTGGGGTGAGGGTACTACGGCAACCGCCCCATCTCCTGCGCGATAAACTGTTCAAACCGTAGCTGTAAGCCCTGAAAATACGCGATGTATTTCAACCCTTCGTCGGTCACGACCGCCCCGCCCCCCTTTTCACCACCGGTTTGGGTACTCACTAATGGAGCGTCGGCCTGGGCGTTCATCGACTGGACCATCTCCCACGCCCGTTTGTAGGACATGCTCATCGCTTTGGCCGCCTGGTTGATCGAGCCCGTTTGCTGAATATGAGTCAGCAGTTCGAGCCGACCGATACCGAAGAAGCGGTCCTGACCTTCCAGCCAGATACGTCCTTTGATCTGTGTGTGCATGTCCGTAGCAGTTAAGCGATGCCTCACAAAGGTAATCGGTTGCCGGGCACCACCCGAATAAGGGTCCAAATGGGCATCCCACTAAATAAGCAATGTACATTATCGACCGGGTGCGCCCAACATTTCCCTATATTTGTCTTGTTTTACGCTTTGTAAGTCAAGTACCCTGCGTGCGTTGTGGCTCATTGTCCAACCGGCGTATGGGTGGACTGGCAAACGGCCCACCCCCTCATTGAATCACACAAATACGCTGCATGAGCCTCCTGCTGTCAATTGTAATGCCAGCTTACAACGAAGAAGAAGTCATTGAAGTCGTTGTCAAGCAATGGACAGATCTGTTAGCCCGCCAGTTTCCCACCGACGATACGCGCCTGATCGTTATCAACGATGGCTCCCGCGATAAAACCGGGGCTATTCTCGACGATATAAAACCCCGTTACCCCAAACTGATGGTTGTCCATCAGCCCAACGGCGGCCACGGTAACGCGGTTGTCAACGGGTACCGGCAGGCCGTCGCCCTCGATTCAGAATACGTGTTTCAGACCGACAGTGACGATCAGTTCATTACCGACGACTTCACGAAGCTCTGGGCCCGGCGCGATCAGTCACCGTTTATTCTGGGCTACCGGGAAGAACGTTACGATGCCTTCGCCCGGCTGGTCATTACCCGGATTCTGCGGCTAAGTATTGCCGCCATTTACGGAACGTATATCATGGATAGTAATATTCCGTTCCGGCTTATCCGGGGTAGTTTCCTGAAAAAGCTGCTCGCCCAACTACCCACCCCAACGCCTTTTGCGCCCAATATTTTTCTGGCCGTCATGGCCAAGAAAGCCGGTTTCAATACGTTCGACATCCCCATTACCCACAAGGAGCGGCTCACCGGTACCGTGTCGATTCTGAAGTGGAAGCTGCTCAAAGTGTGTTTCCAGAGCTTTCAGGAACTGGCCCAATTCCGGATGGACCTGGGTAGTAAGGTGAAAGCCCTGCGCAAACCCGAAGCTGTTACCGCCTAAACCTCCGGCTCAAACAGCCGGTTTTATTTGCTAATCCAGAAAAAAAAATCAACGTTTTAGTTCATGAAGTACAAGTATGTCATCATTGGCTCCGGCCCAACGGGACTGGGTGCAGCGCACCGCCTGAAAGAACTCGGCATCACGGATTTTATCGTGCTGGAGAAAGAGGATCGCATTGGTGGCCTGTCGAAAAGTTTCGTCGATGAAAAAGGGTTCACCTGGGACGTAGGTGGTCACGTTCAGTTTTCCCATTACAAGTACTTCGATGATCTGATGGTAGCGGCCCTCGGTGAAGATGGCTGGCTCAGCCATCAGCGCGAATCGTGGGTGTGGATCGAAAATCGGTTTGTCCCGTATCCGTTCCAGAACAACATCAAGTACCTTTCGCCCGAAACGATGTGGAAATGTCTGGAAGGCATTATCCAGAATTACAAACATCCGATCACGCAGAAGCCCGCCAACTTCCGCGAATGGATTCTGGCCACGTTTGGGCCGGGTCTTGCTGAAACGTTCATGTTCCCCTACAACTTCAAGGTGTGGGCCTATCCGCCGGAAGAAATGAACGCGGTGTGGGTGGGTGAACGCGTTGCGGTTACCGACCTGGGCCGGGTGACGAAAAACATCATTTTCAACAACGACGATTTCTCGTGGGGCCCCAACAGTACGTTCAAATTCCCCAAGAAGGGCGGAACGGGCGGTATCTGGGAAGCCGTAGGGAACCTTGTTGGTCGCGAGTACATCAAGCTCAACGCCAACGTTGAAAAGGTTATCGGGCCGGAGAAGAAGATTGTACTGGTCGGTGGCGAAGAAATCGAGTATGAGTACCTGATGAGTACCGTACCGCTCGACCTGTTTGTACATAAAGTAGACGGCCTGGATGCCGATACCGTACAAACGGCGCAGGGACTGAAACACTCGTCGACCAACGTGGTCGGTATTGGCCTGAAAGGCAAGCCGAAGCCAAGTCTGGAGACGATGTGCTGGATGTACTTCCCCGAATACAACAGCCCGTACTACCGCGTAACGGTATTCTCGAACTATAGCCCCAACAACGTACCGGACATCACGCAGAACTGGTCGCTGATGACCGAAACGAGCGAATCGTCGGCCAAGCCAGTGAACCGCGAAACGCTGATTGCCGACACGATCCGGGCGCTTATCGAAGATCAGCTCATCGAATCGGCGGACGATGTTGTGTCGACGTTCCACATGGCATTTGATTACGGTTACCCAACCCCCTCGGTCGAGCGTGACGGTATCCTGAAAGCCGTACTGCCGAAACTGGAGCCGTTCGGTATCTACTCACGCGGTCGGTTTGGTGGCTGGAAATACGAGGTCAGCAATCAGGATCACTCGCTGATGCAGGGTGTCGAGTGGGCCAGCCGCGTCGCGACGGGCGTTCCCGAACTGACGCTGCCCTTCCCCGACACCGCCAACGCGATGTGGGGTAAGTAAGCGTTGCCAGTTTAAGGTTTAAAGTCTGAGGTTCAACGTTTTCTCTACCACGCTGTAACTTTAAACCATAGACTTTAAACCTTAAACTGAACGAATGAACCGACATGTCCTGATTGGTATTGGCGTTTTGATCGTAGCCATTGCGGGCTGGCTGGGCTATCGACAGATGCACCCACCCGGCCGTACGGTAGGATCGCTGATGCCGTCGGGATCGTTGCTGGTACTGGCCAGTAACCGGCTTCAGGATACGGTATCGGCCCAGGAACTGCGCACGCAGATTTCGCTGTCACAAATTCCCGTTTTTGCCGAGGCCCGTCAACGACTCGATCGTTTCCTCTATGCCACCGCCGATACAACGACCGCGCTGGCCTTTATTACCGACAAGAACGTTCGGTACTCGCTGCACCCGATTACCAAAACGACGCTTGATTTCATCGTCTACATCCCGATTACCGACGCAGCCGCTGACAAAGCGTATCTGAACAGGCTAACCAATCCCGATCCGCGCTACCACCGGGTACTCAACCACGTTTTTCACGGTGAAAAAATCTTTGATCTGGTCTCGCGATTGGGTGAGCAGCTGGGTTCATTTATCCTGACCGACGATTTTCTGGTTGTCAGTACGTCGGGCATTCTGATCGAAAACGTCGCTGAGCGGCTGCACCAGTCCGTTCAGTTCGCCCGCACGGAACCCACGTTTCAGGTCGACGCCGACCATTGGGCGGGGCTGACGATGCGCCCTGAAGTGCTGCAATCGATGTTTGATAACACGGGCTCACTGGTACGGCTATTTCTGCCCGAATCCATTAATCTGCAATTTCGCCCGTCGGGTTCGAAAACCCACCTGATCGGCTACGCGTCCGACGACATCGGCAATCGGCAGGATGTGGCTAATCTATTTGCCGGGCAAACCCCCAGCCGGATTCAGAGCACCAACCTGATTCCGCAAACAGCCGCTACTATTTATCACATCGGCCTGACCGACCCGGTACGTTTTGGCCGGTCGATGAGTCGACTACTCAGTTCAGCCTCCGGTGACTTCCTGCGCGACCGATTTACGCAGATCAAATCCGCCGTTGGGCCGGTATACGCATCATTGGGGGCCGACATACTCCTCTGCCGACTTGAATCAGCAGGCGCACGCGATGCCCGGGTACTGGTGATGAATACGGCCAGTCCGCAGGCACTGAAAACACTATCGACGGCCTGGCAGCAGGTAGCGATTCAGGCCGGAGCGCGCCAGATTCCCGCCCCCGTCGATTTTCTGGGTCATAAGCTGCTGCGGCTCAACGTAGCCGAACTGCCTGCTTCCGTGTTCAGCAATCTGTTTCTGGGGTTTCAGCAAAGCTGGATCACCCAGCACGGTAATGCGCTGATCGTTGCGAATGGCGAGGACGTCATGCAGGATTATCTGCAACAGCTACAGCGTGGACTGGTGTGGGCCAACGGCGAACGCCAGACCGACTTACTGACGAACACGCTGCGACCCGCCAATTTTACCGCCCTGCTACGCCTGAACCGACAGGCCAACGGGCAGATGTCGGTGATGAGTACGTGGCCAGCATCATGGCAAAACCTGTTCGATAGTCAGACCGACGGGATGACGTCGTCGTTCGACAATCTGGAGACGATGGCGTATCAGGCCAGTTACGGCAACGAAAACATCCTGTCGACGGTTGTGCTGGGCCGCACGACGCGCCGGGCCAGTCAGGCGGTGCTGAACCGGGTGCTGCTTCAGAAAAAAACTGAACTCGACGAACCGCTGGCAGCTGCCCCCATTCCAACGGGTAGTTTCAGCCAGGGGTCTGCCCAGTTTTTTGCACAGACTACTGGCAATCAGCTTGTATTCGTCTCGCCCTACGGCGATAAAATTGGCCCGGTATCGACCGACGGACCCATTCGTAGCAATGCACTGGCCATCGATTTTTTAAACAACGGCCGGTTACAGTACCTGTTCATGACCGACCGCTCGCTGTACGTCGCGGACCCCGCTCCCCGCAAGATTCTGCTTACCCGTATCGCGCTGCCGGCCGGTATCGTCCCGACTTACCTGACCCGCCCTCGTGGGACCCCACAACGAAACTGGGTGGCTTTAGCGACGCACACCAACGGCTCGATCTACGCGCTGGACCGGCAACAGAAGTCGTTTGTCCGGATCATATCGCCAAACCAGAAAGAGCCACTTTTGCTACCGTTTCAGGTACAGGCCACGCCCAAAGGCATGACAATACTGGCCGCGCAGGCTTCCGGAACGGTGCAGTACTGGCAGGAAAACGGCACCCCAGTTCCGGGTTTTCCGGTGCGGATTCAGCGCAAAAGCGAAGAAGCCGCTCAGGTACGGCTGGCTGGTCCGGCCCTGTTACCGGCTGGTCAGCCAGCGATCCAACTGATTACGGAGGAAGGCGAATTGATCCAGCTCAACCCGGCGGGGCAGCTACAGAAGCGCATCCAGCTGTACCGTCCGGTGCGCCGGGGCGACTTTCGGCTCTTTCCGGATGAATCACTGACGAACTGGCTGCTACTTCGCACAACCGATACCGAAGCCGCCGTATTGAACCAGAAAGGGGAACAGCAGTTCGACGTGCGGGCTTTACAGCCGAACTCGACTCTTGTCCGTTACCACCGATTAGGCGCAGGTATCAACATTGTCAGCGTTAAGTCGGGCGCATTTACGACGCTTTATGACCTGTCGGGCCAGCTTGTCGGTGACCGCCCCATTCCGGGTGATTTTCCTGTCGCCCTGCAATTTGACGCCCAGACCAACGAACTTTACGCCCTCAGCGGATCGCAGAAAGCGGTGCAGCTTTTCAGCATCCGAATGCGATAAAGCAGGTAGTCGGTATTGGTTTTCAGTACACGATTGAGCGAGCCGTTAACAACCGGTACTAAGCACCGTAAACCGTAAACTATAAACCGCACATGCGTTTTTTGACATACGTCGTACTGGCCGTAGCTGCGCTGTTCTGGATCGGCGGCCTATCGTCAACCGTTGGCCACTGGCTATACGACCTGGGGTTAGTAACCGACGACTACCGCTATGGCGATCTGTACCGTGTATCGGCTCTGCCGCAATTCAAGACCCCGACAGTCGCCTGTCCCACGGCTAATCTGGCCAGCGACACGGCTAAAACAGACCTGTACCTGATTGGTGATAGCTTTTCAGAAGCAGAACGCATCGGGCGCAGCGACTTTCCGGTCGATCACTACCAACGCATAAAATGGGAATTTCCGCAGCAGGCCAAACTCAATCCGGCGCACCGAAACGTACTGCTGATCGAGTCTGTCGAGCGGCACCTGCGCGACCATTTCAACCAGCCTATCCGCGAACTGACGGTTGTGCAGGATACCGGACGTACCGCACTGATACCTTGGTACAAACGCACATATCAGGATTTACACCGGAAAGATGTGGAAGAACGGCTCGAATCGCTGCTCTTTAGCCAGGACTGGGCCTTCTGGTTCAAGGAGTTGAAGGCCCGGATCACGCTGAACTGGTTCGACCGGATCAGTACGGGAGCCAGTCTGTCGCTGGATAAAAAACAAATTTTTCTGAATACAGACACCGACAGTACGAAGCGACAGTCATCGTTCTCCCGCCTGACCGATCAGCAGGTCGACGCCCTTGTCGACAGTATCAACGCTACGGCTGATCGTTACAAACGACAGGGCTTTTCAGACGTCTGTCTGGCCGTTATTCCGAACAAAGTAACTGTACTGGAGCCGGGCCGCGCCGTTTATAACCACCTGATCGAGCGGGTACAACAGCACCCCCGCCTGCGCGTACCGACCGTTGACGTTTACACGCCGTATACCCGCGCTAACGAACCTATCTACCAGCCCGGCGATACGCACTGGACCTGTTACGGACGCTCTCTGTGGCTGAACGAAGTCCGACGGGTACTGAGATTATAACTGTCAGTACCGCGCTGGCTTCGTTTAGATCAGGCTGAACAGATCACTGACGCCCAGCATCCGGCGGCTGATGAATCCCTCGCCGAAATCGACACCGATCATGTGGCCGTGCTCGCGGGTGCGCGATTCCAGAAAATCCATGAACGACTTACCGGAAATATAACTGGATGGTTCGTCGCTGTCGGGGTTGAAAAACTGACTCTTGTACGCTTTGATCGACTCGATTTTCTCGTTCCAGTACGGCGTAATATCGACCACAAAATCCGGCTTCAGCGATCGATCCTGGATGTAGTGATACACATAAATGGGCCGGTGCGCTTCCTGTTCGTTTCCCTGCTCGTCAACCGTTTTGATCTGTCGAAGGCCCGCGTAGAAACAAGCCTGCACAACGAGTTCGGCGGCACGGCCGTGGTCGGGGTGGCGGTCGTCGGGGGTGTTGGTCAGTACGATCGATGGTTTGTACTTGCGAATCTTTGCGATCAGTGCCAGTTGATGCTCCTCATCATTGCGAAAGAAGCCATCCCGAAAGCCCATATTTTCCCGCGCTGACAGCTGCATGATGCGGGCCCCTTCGGCTGCTTCCTGCGCCCGAATTTCGGGCGTTCCGCGCGTACCCAGTTCGCCCCGCGTCAGATCGACAGCCGCTACTGTTTTCCCCTGTGCAATCAACGACAGAACCGTGCCGGAGCAGGTCATTTCAATATCATCGGGATGGGCACCTATGGCCAGTACATCAATAGTCATACGATTCGGTTAGAAAAACAGTGTAAACATACAAATGATGTATGCACAATGACTCTGCGTACAGTATAGACTGTTGCACAGCTTTGTTTTGATGAGCCCGACTGAATTTAGCCAGCCATTTTTAGCCAACGGGCTTACTAGCTGGCAGTCAGTAAACTCCACCCGGCAGTTCAGCCCGAAACGCCCGAACCCTCACATCCTGAAATCCATTGAATAAGTATAGAAATCAGTTGAAGCAACAGCCGGTTCTCTATCTAAAAGCAAAACGTTATGAATTATTCTGTAATCAACCGCTTCGTCCTGCGAGGTGGCCTTGGTCTGTCACTAGCGCTGGCCCTGACTCTGTCTGCCTGCAAAGACGAAGAAAATCCGACGACGGTAGTCGATTCGTCGCCCGGCCAGTCTATCCAGTCGAGCAGCGCCAAACCATCGTGGGGCCCAACCATTACGCCACAGATGCTGGCGATCATCGAGGAACTGGGGCGGCTCAATCCCACGCCCATCCAAACTCTATCGGCACAGGAGGCCCGCACGAAACCGTCGTTTAAAGACGCTGTCAACTCACTGCTGAGCAAAAACAATATTACACTGCCAGCAACGGGTGTCACGAAAACGGAGCGGATGATTCCGGGGTACAACAATGTGCCTATCCGTATTGTCGTCTACACGCCGAGCGGAGTAGCGTCGTCGGCACCGGTCATCGTTTATATGCACGGCGGTGGCTGGGTAATCGCCAGTCCGGAAGTGTACGAGTACTCGACGCTGGCACTGGCCAAAAATACCGGTGCCATCGTTGTTTCGGTTGATTACCGACTGGCTCCGGAAAACAAATTTCCAACGGCGCACGAAGATTCGTACGCGGCCTACAAGTGGGTGAAGGAAAACGCAGCCAGCATCGGTGGGAACCCGGCCAAAGTAGCCGTTGCCGGCGAAAGTGCCGGGGGAAACATGGCCGTTACGACCGCTATACTGGCCCGCGACCGGGGTCTGGCGCTACCCGTACACATCCTGTCGGTGTTTCCGGTAGCCAACAATGATCTGAATACTGCTTCGTACAATACCTACGCCAACGCCATGCCGCTCAACCGGCCGTCGATCGTGTGGTTTGTCGACAAATACTTTAACTCGATGGCCGACGGTGACAACGCCCTTATCTCGCTCACCGACGTTGCGAACCTGAACGGTCTGCCACCAACGACCATTATCGGTGCCGAAATTGACCCCCTTCAAACCGAAGGAATGCAGCTGCGCGACAAGCTTCAGGCAGCGGGGGTTTCGGTTACGTACCAGCTGTACACCGGTGTCACGCACGAATTTTTTGGTATGTACGCCATCGTTCCCGAGTCAGCCCGGGCGCAGGAACTGGCCGCCAGACAATTGACCGCAGCCTTCCGGTAAGCGCAGCCGTACTGGTTTTACAAAGCCCCATGCTCTGACGAGCGTGGGGCTCTTTTTTTGGCCCGTTTATCGGCTACTGGTGTGACTTTTGATCGAGGAAGGTGTCTATGGTAGACTGAAACAGCAGTACGTGTATAAACAGTGAATGGCTTCGGTTAAGTCGTATTTTTGGCCGTCACCGGTTGTTCACAACAGCTTAATACCCACCTCTTCTAACTTGTCATGGCTTACAAAGTCCTTGCTTTACAGGTAAACTCACCGGCTATAACGCGTCTGTCCTCCCGCGAAACAGCCGAAGCCCACATGCTCGGTACGATCGACCGGCTCGATCAGCAGCTGACGATGGCTCTTGGTCAGCTGGGGCGCGATACGTTACTGGTTGTTACACCCGAAGCGTTTTTGACGGGGGCTCCCACCACCGAGAGCATTGCGGAATGGCGCGACAAAGCCGCCCTCGAAATCGACGGGCCCGTATACAACGCCCTGTCGGCACTGGTACAGCGTCATCAGGTTTATTTCTGCGGCAACGCTTACGAGCAGGACAATTACTTTCCCGAACTGTTTTTCCAGACCAGCTTTATCATTGGCCCGAACGGCGATGTACTGCTGCGCTACAGACGATTGAACGCGACGGGTGTACCAACCCCCCACGACGTATGGGAACTCTACCTGGACGCTTATGGGTACGATTCGTTATTCCCCGTTGCGAACACAAACATCGGCAATCTGGCCTGTCTGGCTGGCGACGACCTGCTATACCCGGAGATGGCCCGCTGCCTGACGCTGCGTGGGGCGGAGGTATTGCTTCATACTACCGCCGAAACCAACAACTTACAACCCTCTTACCGGTCGATTGCCCGGCAGGCACGGGCAGCGGAAAACATGGCCTACCTGGTGTCGGCCAATACGGCGGGCAGCACCGACGGCCTTCTTCCGCTGGCAGGCGGTGGCTCGAAGATCGTTGACCCGCGCGGACTGGTACTGGCCGAAGCCGGTGCGGGCGAGAATTTGCTGACAGCTGCCGACATTGATCTGTCTACCATGCGGGATTTCCGACAGCGCCCGGCCGCGACCAACTGGCTGGCGCAGTTACGCACCGAATTGTACGCAGACAGTTATTCGCAGCATGGTGTTTATCCTTCCGGCACGTTACTCAACCAAACGCCCGACCGCCAGCAAAATCTGCGCACGCAGCAGGAAGTGGTTCGCCGGTTATACGCTTAACGAAACGGGCCGCTCAGCTGAGCGGCCCGTTTCGTTAAGCGTATAATCAACACGCTGGTGGTTAACCCGCGACTACATTTCCAGGCTATTGTAATCCTGCATCGACGTACGAATAACCTCGCACGCTTCTTCGCGACCGTAGATGTTCGCCAGTTCCATGATGGTTGGCTCACCCGGCAGGTTTTTATACGTCAGGAAGTAGTGACGCAGGCGTTTCACAACACCTTCCGGCAGTTCGGCCAGTTCGCGGAAATGACCGTACATAGCGTCTCCTTTCAGCACCGCAATGATTTTATCGTCGGCTTCACCTTTGTCGATCAGGCGGAACCCACCGATGGGAATGGCCTTCAGCAGAATATCACCGTGGGTAATTTCGCGCTCGGTCAGCACGCAGATGTCGAGCGGGTCGCCATCACCTTCGGGAATTTCCCGTCCTGACCGTGTCGATGCCAGCTGGGCGATGCCTTCACCGCAGTAGGTGCGGGGGATAAAGCCGTACAGAGCCGGAATAATGTTTGAATACTGCTGTGGCCGGTCGATGGTGAGGTAGCCCGACTCTTTATCGATTTCGTATTTTACGGTGTCGGTCGGTACGATTTCGATGAAGGCTGTAATCACATCGGGAGCGTCTTCACCCGGTGAAATACCATGCCAGGGGTGGGCTTTCGAAGGAGTTTTTGGCATTGCGTCTGGAGTAGTTGCGTCGAAGTAAGTCTGCATACGATTTAAAGAAAAAACTGCACTAAAAAAAGGTCTTATCAATTTGTAAAACAGACATTCCGCCCGGCTTTGTCGACTCGGTGCTGCTTGAGTGCGACAAAAACGGGCGGAACGTCCTTTATAACAGTCAAATATACGTTCAGGAAACGACCCGTATACGTTTTCTGTTTAAATGGTCCGCTTTTCTGCGAAGCCGACGCGCTCAGCCACTGTCGACTCACCGGTTTTATCGAGTGTCTGACGTACCAGCATTTCGCCCAGAAAACCTGCCAGGAACAACTGCACGCCGAGGATGATAGCCACTAAGCCAAAGAAAAACAGCGGGTTGTCGGTTACGTTGCGGTAGCGTTCGCCCTGCGCGATGTTAATCAGTTTCTCAGCAATCAACCAGATTGCAATTACTGATCCAACGAAGAACGACAGCGTCCCCATCGTCCCGAAAAAGTGCATGGGCCGCTTGCTGAACCGGTGTACAAACGCAATGACCAATACGTCGAGAAAGCCGTTGACGAAGCGTTCCAGCCCGAACTTGGTCGAGCCGTATTTTCGCGCCCGGTGCTGCACGACCTTTTCGCCGATGCGGGTAAACCCGTTCCAGTTGGCCACGATGGGCAGGTTACGGTGCATATCGCCATACAGGGCCGGGGCAATCACCTTCACCACACGCTGTCGGTAGGCTTTCAGGCCGCAATTGAAATCGTGAAGTTTCACGCCCGAAATCCAGCGCGAAACGGCATTGAACAATTTTGTCGGCAGGGTTTTCGTGATGGGGTCGTAGCGCTTCTGCTTCCAGCCCGACACCAGGTCGTAGTTGTCCTGCGTAATCATCCGGTACAGTTCGGGAATCTCGTCGGGGCTGTCCTGCAAATCAGCGTCCATTGTAATCACAACCTGCCCCCGCACGGCCTGAAAGCCCGTTTGCAGGCCAGCGGTTTTACCGTAGTTGCGGTTAAACCGAATACCCCGCACGTGCGGATTTCGCTCGGCCAGTTGCTCGATCACCGACCAGGAGTCGTCGGTGCTACCGTCATCGACAAAGAGAATTTCGTAGGTCAACTGGTTTTCCGTCACGACCCGCACGATCCAGTCGTGCAGTTCAGGCAGCGACTCATCTTCGTTGTAGAGCGGAATCAGGACGGATAACTGAAGCGGTTCGATCATGGATTATTGTCAGTACCTGCGGTTGTTGTGGGTAAAACACCAGTTTACCCCGATCAATTCGTCGGTAAAGGTCGGAAACAGATTCAAAAAATGAGATAGTAGTCGCGCAGTAGCCTGCGAAACGCGTCGGTGTAGGTGCTGCCGTCGGTTTCGTATATAGCCAACTCCTGCGTTTCACACGGACCTGCCGACCACGCAAAGCCAGTGACCTGCCGAAAAACCGGCTTCTGCGCATGGTGCCGCAGGTCGAGCTGATGGAATGGATACAACCCGGCTGCGTGTGCCAACGCCGTAAGCAGCCCCATCTCGTAGGGTGGCAACAGCACCCACCAGTACCCGGCTGGCCTGAGCAGTTGGTTGACGGCGGTCACCAGCGCGTCGAACGGCAAATCACCGGTGTGCAACGCCCGGTTTACAGCCGCGTCGGGCGAGCGCAGCTGGTTGGTGTAAAACGGCGGATTGGTCAGGATGCGGTCGTACGACTGCGCGCGGGCGGGGTCGCCGGCAAACTGCTGAATCGATCTGTGGTGTACCCGTACGCGGCTGGCAAACGGGCTGTCGGCAACATTGTCGACGGCCTGCCCAAAGGCGTCGACGTCGATCTCGACCGCGTCTATTTTCGCTGACGGGTTACGCTGCGCGGCCATGAGCGCCAGCAACCCCGTGCCGGTGCCAATATCGAGCAGATGCCCTCCCGCCCCAACGTCGGCCCAGGCACCCAGTACGCAGGCGTCGGTGCAGACTTTCATAGCCGCCCGCTCCTGCCGAATGGTAAACTGCTTGAACCGAAACATTATTTACGCCCGAAATCCGCCGGGTTTTCCCCCCAGACGGTCGTTTCCCACTTCAGGACAGGGTTGGCGAAGCGGTGCGTTTTCAGCCACGTTTCCGCCCGGTCGATCAGCTCGAAGAGTTCGGCGTTGCGGCCTGTCTCTTCCAGCTTGGTATTCGCTTTTTTCTTCTGCACCCAGCCAATCGCCGTCCGCGAATCGGAATAAACGGGAATGTTGCTGTTTTTCTGATGCAGCAGGGCCAACGCGTGAACGATCGCCAGAAATTCGCCGATGTTGTTGGTTCCGTCGCGGTAGGGCCCCATTAGAAATAGGCGCTGCCGGGTCGCCAGATAAATGCCCTGGTACTCCATATCGCCGGTGGCGGTGTTCCAGGCGGCATCGACCACCAGACTATCCTCGTTGGGGTCGCCCACCAGCCCCGGCAGTTTGCCCTGCTTGCCAGCCGGTTTCGGCCCCTGTCCGATGTGCTGATGGGGTTTGTCTTTGTACGCACTAAGCGCAACGGCTTTCGAGTCGAACGACTTGAACAACGGCCCGTCGAAACCATCGGTCTGGGCTTTGGCTTCGTCCCAGCTATCGTACACGCCCGGCTTCCGGCCTTTCCAGACTACATAAAATTTAGGCTTCTTCGCGGCCATGCTTACTTGATTCGGATCTGATTCGATGGAACCGCACCGGCGACGGTCGGCCGCTGCCGTGCGGTTTCATCATTTTACAAAAGTAAGCTGAAAGAGCATCGGCCTGTGCAAACAAAGGCTCACGACAGGTGGTTTTCTAGCCAACTCAACTACAGAAAACGTTATGCAAAACGAAACAGCATCCTACCTGTCAAGCCCAAGTCCTGTTGTGCTGATTGTCTACAAAAAAGAGCCGTATCAGTACTTTGCCATCTTCGTCAATCAGACGCGGGAACAGGCGGAAGACTTGTTCAAACAAAAATACCCCGTTGAGCCGGGAGCCGACTACGAGGTGAAGGAATACGAAAACGTGGAAAGCTACTCGGTCGCCGAAAACGGCGAATTACTGGTCAACGGTAGTTATAAGTGATTGTATAGACAGGATTCGTATGGACAGGATTACAGGATTGACAGGATTTTCATTGTGTCATCAACACGTTTAATCCTGTTAATCCTGTAATCCTGTCCATACAAAACCTGTCTGTAAAAATTAGTTCAGGACGGGTTCGGGGGCGGGCAGGTCGGGCACTGAGGGCGGGGGCGTCTCGCTGTCGAATGCCTGCTTCATCATCGCCCGGTCAAATGCTTTCTCGTTGTTGGCCAGGAAGATCGTGGCGACGGCATTGCCGATGAAGTTGGTGATCGAGCGGGCTTCCGACATAAACCGGTCGACACCCAGCAACAGCGCCAGCCCTTCCACCGGAACGACCCGTATCGCCGTCAGTGTACTCGCCAGCACCACGAAGCCGCTACCCGTCACGCCCGCTGCCCCTTTCGACGTCACCATCAGAATACCGATGATTGTCAGTATCTGCGAGCCGGTCAGTTCAACGCCAAAGACCTGCGCCAGAAACAGCGTGGCCAGGGAGAGGTAGATCGTCGTGCCGTCGAGGTTGAACGAATAGCCCGCCGGCACCACCAGCCCCACAACCGGCTTGGCACAGCCCATGCGTTCGAGCTTTTCCATCAGCGCGGGCAGCGCAGCCTCCGACGACGACGTGCCCAGCACGATCAGCAACTCCTGCCGGATGTACTTCAGAAACGACCACAGACTGACCTTGTAGTACCGCAGAATGGCGTTGAGCACCACAAACACAAACAGAAACATGGTTGCGTAAACGGTTGTCATCAGCTTTGCCAGCGGCAACAGCGTACCAATGCCGTATTTGCCGATGGTAAACGCCATCCCGCCAAATGCACCGATTGGCGCAAACCGCATCACGATATGCAGTCCTTTAAACACCCATTTCGACGCCATCGACAGCCAGCTGAGCACCCGTTCCCGCCCCTCATACCGACTCAGCACGATACCAACCACGATAGACACCAGCAGGACCTGCAACGTCAGGTTATCAGCCAGAAACTTCAGCCACGAAAATGATTCGGCCCGCTGCGTGTACTGACTGATGGCCCCGCCGTTGAGGTTACCCGTCGCAACGCCGTCGCCCGGCCGGATCAGGTTGGCCACGCCAATGCCGATCAGCAGGGCCAGCGTGGTCACGATCTCGAAGTACAGCAGGGCTTTCCCCCCCACTCGTCCGACCTTCTTCAGATCACCCATACTGCTGATTCCCAGCGTAATGGTCAGAAAAATAATCGGGTTGATAAACAGCTTGACGACGCTGATAAACCACTTACCCAGAAATTCCAGCTGAACGGCGGTAGCGGGCGCGAAGTGGCCCAGCAACGCACCCGACACAATGGCGGTGAGTACCCAGAACGTGAGATTACCAAGTATTTTTTTCATTCGGTTGTTACAAAATCAGGTGAATCAGGAAGAGAACAGGCAACGAAAGGGGAATCCCAATACCGACCATCTGCGCGGCCAGTGGGGCGTTGAGCTGATAGCGGCTGGCCAGAATAGCCGCCGTATTCATCGGCCCAATAGCCGACCCCAGCACACACAGATCAGCGATGTAATCGGTCCGGCCCAGCCACCAGCGGCATAGCGCAAAAATCAGGAGCGGAGCCAGCAGCAGCTTGTACGATAGCCCCAGCAGCAGGTGTTTTTGCTCATCGGGCCGCACCTGCCAGCGCAGTTGCATACCCACCGACAGCAGGGCCAGCACCGAAAATGGCGCACTCATTTTCTCGAGCAGGTCACGGACCAGCGCCGGGTGCTGGTACCCCGCCAGGTTCGCCGTAATCGCCAGCAGAAACACCGGAAAAGGCGGAAACCGGAGCATATTGCCCAGCACCTGCCGCGCCGAGGGGCTTTTGGCCGTATGCCAGCTCGCGAGTGCCACACCCAGGGTCATCGCGACGCCAAACGTACCGGCCTGACTCATCACGATGCCCACCGCCAGCCCCGGTTTGCCGTAGAGCAGTTCGAACAGCGGAAAACCCACGAAGGAGATACTGCTGATACCGCCGGTCAGTTGCAGCGAACCCAGGGTCGGGCCGTCGAGCGGTTGGACTGTGTTTCGCAGCGAACGACTGACCAGCGCAAAAAACAGCAGCCCCACCAGAAATACGAGCCACGGCACCAGTACCGGCAACCAGAACTGCGGAGTCAGCCGCATGGTCGGAATGTAAAGCAGTGTCAACACCGGGATAAACACCGTCACCAGCAATTGATTGACTGTCAGGTGAGCATCAGTGGGCAGCACACGGCTTTGCCGCAGGACCACGCCCACCAGCAGACAAACCAGCAACAGCACGACATTCACCATGATCGGTTGGGTAAGTGGGTGCAGCCCGGCCTTTCCTGTGTTGGGAGAAATAACCGGAACTGCACCGCTGACGGGTTACGGCGATACGGACACTACGTTAAAAATTGACCATCAGGTTGGCGTAGTAGTACGTTCCGTTGAAACCAAACTGGTTGGCGTTTCGGGTGTACGGCACCTGCCCGTTACTGTAGGATGCGTAATTGGAGAAGACCCGATCCGGGTATACGTTCGTAATGTTGTTACCGCCAAGCGTAAGGGAAAACATTTTGTTGATCGCGTAGACGGCTGATATGTCGAACAGGTTTTTACCAGCGAAGGTCTGCACCCGATGCGGCAGGCCAGTCGGCTTTTCCCAGGCCGTTACCGATCCGAAATACGTCGAACGCAGATTCACCGTCAGCTTACCGACCTGATAACCCAGCGATACCAGCACTTTGGTACGCGGCTGACTGGTTTCGATCAGGGCGCGGCTCACCGTATCGATCAGCAGAATCGGGGCCGTCGTACCGGCCTGCAACTGAGCGGGCGTCCCCTTCGTACCAACGATGGTGGTTTTGTTGACCGTCATGGCGACGCTGGCCGTGAACACGTTACCGCGCCGAAGCGTCTGCCGGAACGAGGTTACGAAGTCGATACCCCGCGTCTGCGTATTCACCTGATTGGTAAAAAACGTGATCTCCTGCAGGTTGGGGAACAGCGGACGCAGCGCGGCAATGTTGGCGACCCGCAGGTTTTCCGTGATGATGATCCGGTCGCGGATGTCGATCTGGTAGGCGTCGAGCGTGAACAGCAACCGATTACGGGCGGCTTTGGCCGTCAGGCCGAGGTTGTAGTTCCACGACGTTTCGGCCTTTGGATCTTCGATACCGATCTGGCTGAGCCGGGGATCGCTGTTCGGAATCTCTTTGGTCGACGTGACCACACCGTTCTGCACTGTCGAGGTGGTAACGGCGTTGGCGACCTGCTGGAGCAGCGGTGCCCGGAAGCCCCGGTTGATCGAGCCGCGCACCGAGAAATTGTCGTTTAGTTTATAGCGAGACGCCAGCTTGCCCGACAGGTTGCTGCCGAAATCGCTGTAGTTCTCGTAGCGTAGGGCCCCTTCCAGCAGCAGCCGTTCGGTCAGGTCACTTTCCACGTCGACATACACGCCCACGTTCGAGCGGGTTTTGTTTGTTTCGTCTTCCAGTCCGATGCCGACACGCCCCTGCGAACCCGGAATTTTGTTATTGGTAGCCGCCAGCGGACCGACCTGATAACTAGCCGGGTCGCCCGCTTTGAGCTGAAACTGGTCGACGCGGTATTGCGCACCAACGGCAAGACTCAGCGTTTTGGTACCCATCACGCCGAACATCGTCTTGTTGACGTTGATCTCACTCACACTCTGCCCGAAGGCGATCCGGCCCACGTAAAAGTCTCTGGGCGAGTTGGCTCCCAGCGACGCGTTGGTCGAGTTGGTTACGTTCTGATCGAGGTAGTTGTAGCCGTAACCCGTGCTCAGATCAAGATTCCAGCCTTCCAGTACTTTCTTGCGGATACCCAGTACCGTCGAGAAATCCTGCACGGAACCGGGTAGCTGGGGCGTAAACCCGTCGGGATAGATGGCCGGGTTGGTGGTGCCAACCGTCGGAATAGCCGTGCGGAAAAAGCCCTGCGCGTTGACCCGTTTGCGCGAGAAACCACCGAAGGAATACAGCGTCCAGTTTTTGCTGAGCGGAATGCCCGCGTTGTAAAACAACTGCCCTGACTTCATGGCACTGCTCCCGTACTGCGTAACGCGGAATGAACCGTACTGCCCGTAAATCCCCCGGGCTTCCCGGGTCGACTCGTCGGTGGTTTTGTTGGTCGTGTAAATGCCGGTGTAAGCCCCACCAGCTACAGGTTGCGGATTGTAAGGGTCCGACCGATCGGTTCCAGCCACATCCTGATAGCTGCCCGTGACGTTCAGATAACCGGTCTTACCCAGCCGAAACCCGTAGTTCAGTCCGGCGGTGTAGCCCCCCCCGTCGCCCTGACTCGTGACACCGTATTGCAGCAATGCACTCCCCACGCCGACCGACTTTTTCAGGTTCAGGTTCACAATACCGGCAATGGCATCGGAGCCGTACTGAGCCGCAGCCCCGTCGCGCAGGATTTCGAGCCGCTCGACGGCCAGCGTCGGCACAGCGTTCATGTCGGTTACGACGGTACCCTTGCCCACGGTTACGTTCAGGTTGACGGCCGCGAACTGATGCCGCCGTTTCCCGTCGACCAGCACCAGCATCTGATCGGGCGACAGTCCCTTGAGTGAAGCCGGATCGGCATAGCTGGCGACACCGTTGATACCGTTTTTGGCCGAGTTGAACGAGGGCGACGTAAACTGCACCTGCTGACTTAGTTCGACCTGCCCCGTCGACTGCAACTCTTTCGCCGACAGTACGTCGACCGGTACGGCCCGCTCGACGTCGGTACGCGCCACACTCGACCGTGACCCAACTACGGCTACCTCCTGCAACGTGGCCGGGCTTTCTTCCAGCACGACATCGATCGTCGATTGCCCCGTTAGCGGTACCTCCTGATTTTTGTAGCCGATAAACGAGAAGACCAGCGTTTCGCCCGACTCGGCTTCGAGCTTGAACTGCCCCTGTGCATCAGTCGAGACACCCCGCGTTTTTCCTTTTACCGTCACATTGACGCCCGGCAGTGCTTCGCCGTTTTTGGCCGTTACTTTTCCCGATACCACAGGGGCCGCATCCGGCAGCGCGGGGGCATTCTCGCCAGTCATGTTCAGCACAATCTGCTGACCGATAACGCGGTAAGAAATATTGAGCGGACTCAGTAACTGATTCAGTACGTTGTCCAGCCGCTGTTCCTGCGCCGATACCGACACCAGCCGGTCGGCTTTGATAACCTCGGCGCTGTACATAAACCGAATATCGGTTAGCTGTTCAAGGCGGCTTAGAATCGTACGGGCGGGCTGGTCAACGACCGTCAGCGTAACCCGGCGACTCAGCACTTCCTGCGCCCGCCCTTCGTGGGCCATGGCAATACTGACAAACAGGAGCGCAAGGACAAGCTGACAGACGGTGATTTTCATAATTGCCCGCAACAATGCTGGTAAAGTTGATTGGCGATGCATACTTTTAAGTGTTTTGAAAGGGTTTGGAGAAATTCTGGCAAAACGATCCCTGCGCCCGGCAATCGGGCGTTTTTTCAGACACGGAAAATCAGGGGATTCAAAGCCGGTGATGGTGGAACATCACCGGCTTTTTTGTGGGCAGCTGGGTACTCAGTCGTGCATAGGCATCAGTCGGTCGAGGTGTTAAGGCGTTGCGGATTTAAGTGCGGGCGAGCAGCCCCGGCTGTCGATGACCACCTGCCCATCAATAATTTCGTGACGAACGTGGGTCACTTCGCTGATGAGCGTAAGTTTTTCGTAGAGGGATTCATTACCTAGTTGGGCCGTCAGGGTACAGTGTGCCAGCGCGTCGGCATCGTACACAAAATCGAGCCCGTAGGCTTTCTCCAGCCGCTCGAACACAATCGGTAGGGGTGTATTGGTGAAGTCAAAATCGGGTTGTTCCCGATCGGTTGTGAGCAGCACCGGATTTTCAGCCAGCGTTTTCACCAGCCGCGCATCGGCGGGGTAAAACACGGCCCGCTGATTCGGCACCAGTACAACGGCATTGGTCAGTTCCTTGCCCGACGCATTTGGCGCGGGTCGGCTGAAGACCGACACTTTACCCGTGCGTACCGTGACCGATACATTGGCTTTCCCCCCGAAGGCTTTCACCCGGAAACTCGTCCCCAATACCCGTGTCACAACCCGGTCGGTCACGACCAGAAACGGCCGCTGCGGCTGGCGGGTTACGCTGAAGAACGCTTCGCCCGTCAGGAACACTTCACGTTTCGTTTTGGTAAAGTGGTCGGGAAAGCGCAGGAAACTCCCCGGCTCCAGCGTCACCTGACTGCCATCGTCGAGCCGGATCTGCATGGGTTGCCCGGTATTGTTCATTCGTACACTCAACAGTTCAACCCGCCCCGGCCGGTCGCCTGACCACTGCCAGAGCCCGTACCCGAACAGCCCCAGCAGCAGCAGTACCGCAGCGGCTACCGATCCGGTCTGCCTGAACCAGCTTTGCCGATACACGGGCATCACACGAACAATTGGCTGCGATTCCGTTTCGGCCTGAATCTGCGCCCACATCCGTTGCCGCACCGCTTCACTATCCGCTTGATCGGGCGCTTGGTTTGCGTCAGTGCCTATCGACTCGTACCAGTCGTCGATACGCTGGCTTTCCCCGGCAGTGGCCTGCCCGGATCGGTATCGGTGGAGAAGCTGACGGAATTCGAAGGGAGTCATAAGGCGGCTCGTACGACTTAAGTTGCCGTTTGTAGTGTAGGTCAGCTACCGGCATACATTACCCTGAATCGAATTATTTATTCCTGAAAAATTTATATCAATGAGCCTCTAAATGCAGAATATTCTTTAAAAATTTACATGATAAAATCAACGAATGCCACTGCCGTTACGGCACCCAGGTTGTGCAGATTCTGCCTGACGACGCGCAACGCTTTGGAGAGATGGTATTGAATTGTTTTTTCGGACAGGTTGAGTTGAGCGGCAATTTCCGGGATTGTCAGGCAATCGAACCGGCTGAGCCGAAATACGTGCTGCGTCTGTTCAGGAAGCGTGTGCAGACTACGTTCGATAGCATCGGTAAGGTCACGCAGGGCCAGTTCGTCGGTGGGCTGAACATCGGCCTGCTGCATAAACGACTCATAGTGAGCCACAAACCGTTCGTGTACCTGATCCGACTCGATGTGGTTGATGATGGCGAAGCGCAGGGCCGTGAACAGATAGGGTCGTAACTCGCGGATGACCGTTTCGCCCCGCTTGACCCACAGACTTACGAACAGATTCTGGACCAGTTCTTCGGCAATTTCCCGCGACCGCATTTTCTGGTAAGCCAGCCGATACAATGGGCCCCAGTAGCGCTCGTATATTTCGGCAAAAGCATCCCTGTCGCCCCCAGACAGGGCGCTAACCAGCACTTCATCCTGAAGTGAATCAAACGATCTGACGGCCTGGGGCACTATGCGTAACGCGAACGATTTGACGATTTGCCAAAGGTATACAGAAAAGCTCTTTTATAATTATTTGATGAATAATTGTTGTTTGACAGCTGATTAGTAGGCTATATTCAACATTTCCGGCTGAAACGCATTGGTCAACCCTTCGTTATACGTTGATTAACCCGGCTATCCATCCCCCACCATGAAGCTACTCATCGCAGTCTGTCTGGTTTTCGTCGTATGTGTAACGGCAACTGCCCGTCCAGACTCCCTACGGTATAGAAATCTGGTATTCGAAGGGGGCGGGGTGCGGGGCATTGCGTACGCCGGTGCCCTGAACGTGCTGGAGCAGCGCGGGGTACTGACGTCCGTCGAGCGGGTTGGTGGTACGTCGGTGGGAGCCATTACGGCGCTGCTACTGGCGGTGGGGTACAACGCCGGGGAGATACGGAGTTTGCTGAGTGAGTTGAAAATTCAGCAGTTCAACGATGGCCGGTGGTTTTTTCTGGGTGGTTTTCACCGGCTCGGCCGTCGGTATGGCTGGTACCGGGGCGAACGCTTTGAACGCTGGGTCGAAACGGTTATCGCCCGCAAAACGGCGCAACCCGACCTGACCTTTGCCGATTTGCATCAGCGGCATCTGACGGATACCCGTTTCAAAGACTTGTACGTGACGGGCACCAATCTGACTACGCAAAAAGTCGTGGTGTTTTCGCACGAGCAGACGCCGACTATGCCTTTGAAAACAGCTATTCGTATCAGCATTTCGGTGCCCATGTATTTCGGCGCGGTGTTGCTCGATGCGCAAAACAACGTAGTAACGAAACCCAGGAAGGGGCAGGATTATCAGGTACTGGTCGATGGGGGTATACTGGCTAACTATCCGCTCGATCTGTTCGATACTGGTAATCAGGCTAATCCGGAAACGCTGGGGCTGAAGCTGGTCAGGCCGGAACAGGCTGACTACGCGCGCGTCGCCGATGGGCCAGCCCCCTACCCGATTCACAACATCAGGCAGTATGTGGGTGCCTTATACACGTTCGTTCTTGACGGATTCAACAGTCGACAATCGGGCTTATCCGAGCGCGAACGAACGCTGTACATCAGCACCGAAGGTATATCGCCCCGCGTTCGGCGCGTTCCCCGACAACAGATTCAACGGCTATACGAGAGTGGCGAACGCGGGGCGACGGCCTTTTTGCGTTAGTCGTCGCGTTTAGGCCAGAACGCGTACAGGAGAATTCCCAGGACGACGCCCACCCCAACCGTTCGGGCGACATGAAACGACACCGGCGTTGGCATCGACACGATCCCCGATTCGTCGGTCACAGCCGCCTGCTTAACGTACCGTCCGTCTTTCGACGGGATTGACAGTTCGTCGAATTTGTCGGTCAGTTTGTTCAGGCCGATGGTCAGGTCAGAGCCGCGCACGGCGATACCGTGGCCCGTTCCGACAGCCAGTGGTTTTAGCGCCTTCAACGTCTTGACCGACTGCCGGGCAGCGTCCCAGTCGCAGGTGAAATACGCCGGGGGGCCATGAAATTCTTCGCGCTGCGTCACGACAGCCGACACTTCGTTCTGGTTAGTCGTTACAAACGCATCGCCCGCGAGTAATGTCCGGTCGGAGTCGCGGAAGAGCGAGATATGGCCGGGTGCGTGACCGGGTGTAAATACCACCCGCCAGCCGGGCAGTTCGGGAATCGTATCGCCATCTTCGACTGCTTTGATTCGGTCGCCAAAATCGGTCGGGCCAATGGGAAACACCCACGACATATACGACATCCCCCCGCCACCAATGGCCGGGTCAGGTGGTGGATAACTCGATTTTCCCTGCAAATACGGCAGTTCGAGCCGGTGCGCGTAAACGGGAACGTCCCAGTCTTTCAGCAGCGTTTCCAGGCTCCCCACATGGTCGGCGTGGCCGTGTGTCAGCACGATAGCCTGCGGTTTTGTCCCTTCACCAAACAGTTCGACGGCTTTATCTTTGATCGATCCGGCGAAGCCCATAAAGCCTGCATCGACCAGTACCCACGGTTTGCCGGGGCCGGGTTCACCCACAAAATACAGGTTGACAAACAGCGTCTTGATCCCGTTTACATCGTCGGCCACCCGATAAGGCGCGTCAGCGGAGGCAGTTTGAAAAGGATCGGGTTTGATTAAGCTTTCCATGCTAAGGTTGAGTTGTTTATTAACTCAACCTTAGCCGGAAATGAATGTTTTGCAGCGGTAAAAACGGTAACGCTTATTTTCTCTGATCACCTTCGGTAACTGCCGTTTTGGTGGCCAACACGTCCTGCAATGTCAGAATCGGAGTTTGGTCAGACACCCACTCGTCATCTAACCGACTCATTTCTGATTTTGTCAGGTTATTTTTAATTGAAGCCACTACTTTCCTGCTTTCTTTTTTCGGTGTTTTCAGCATATTGATTGCGCACTTTAGCTTTAGACGGCCAGCAGCTTATTGGTCGAATTTGACCATTTCTGACAACAAAAACAACAGAACAGACTCGAAAGCGGTTCGATAAACCCACTGCCTGAAAACGTTCCTCACTGCCATCTGATGATCTTGCTCCTTTGATCATCAAGAATGGGTCAGCGAATATGCTTTCCACTTCAGTTATTGAATTATCACGTTCGGGATAGTCCCTGAGTATATGTTTCGTGTTACCATCATCCCACTGAAAAGAAATCATACTAGCGATGTCGGGTCTGGAACGCCAGCCCGGATTTACTTATCCCTGCTCCTCCCAAACCTGCGCAACGTTGACAATTACATCGACAGCGTGCTGCATATCCTGCACCGACACCCATTCCTGCCTGGAATGAAAGGCGTGTTCGCCCGCGAAAATATTGGGGCAGGGCAAGCCCATAAACGACAGCCGCGACCCATCGGTGCCGCCCCGGATACTGCGCTGCCGCGCTGGTAAACCCGCCCGGCGCAGGGCTTCAAGCGCATTTTCAACCACAGCTGGGTATTCGTCCAGCACCTGTTTCATGTTGCGGTACTGTTGCTGAACAGTCAGCGTAGCCGATGAATTGGGGTACCGTTTCAGCACGTCGTTGAGCTGATTTTGCAGGTAGGTTTCTTTCTCCTGCAAGCCCACTTCGGTAAAGTCACGGATAATAAATTCGACCGTCGCCCGATCCTGATTACCGTCCATATGCGTCGGATGAATAAAGCCCTGCCGGTCCTCGGTCGTTTCGGGCGACAGGTGATCGCTGGGCAGCGACGCCAGCAGATCGGCCGCAATTTTTAGCGCATTTTCCAGCTTACCTTTCGCGAAGCCGGGGTGCGTACTGACGCCGTGAATCTGAATCGATACGGCATCAGCGGAGAACGTTTCATCTTCGAGCGTTCCCAGCGATTCGCCGTCGATGGTGTACCCATACTGCGCGTCGAGCTTTGCCATGTCGACCTTTTCGGTGCCCCGACCCACTTCTTCGTCGGGCGTAAACAGCAGTCGAATACGCCCGTACTTTACCTCCGGGTGGGTCAGCAGGTAGTTGGCCGCGTCCATGATTTCGGCCACGCCCGCTTTGTTATCGGCTCCGAGCAGCGTAGTACCACTGGCCGTAATGATGTCGTTACCAATCTGCTGCGCCAGATCGGGATGATCGACCAAGCGAATAATTTGTGCGGAGTCGTCTGGCAGCACCAGATCAGCACCGTCGTAGTTGGCGTGAATGATCGGCTTTACCCCCGCCCCGGTTACGTCGGGCGACGTATCGACGTGTGAGCAAAAGCAGATCGTCGGCACGTCGGGTTTATCAGTGTTGGCGGGAATGGTCGCGTATACGTAGCCCCACTCATCGAGTTCGGCATCGGCAATGCCCATCGCGTGTAACTCATCGACCAGCACGCGGCTGAGGTCTTTCTGCTTTTCGGTGCTGGGGTTGGTGGTCGATTGCGGGTCCGATTGCGTGTCAATCTGCACATAGCGCAGAAACCGGTCGACAGCGGTGTATTGGTAGTCAGTCATGGCGGATCAGGGATTGACGTTGAGGATAGTGTCGAGGTCAGCGGGCGAGTAATTCACACTTTTGAGCGTTTTCCGGTCGGCATCACGAAACACCAGATACGTACCCGCCGACTCGGTATAGTGGCAATCGACGCCTTTGCTTTTGTAAAGAGCAACCGTCGCTTCAGCTTCCTCGACCGTCTGACAGGCTTTGCTCATGTTCGACCGCTGCACTTCATCGAACAGGGCTTTGAACCGATTGCCGAGGCCAAATTCCAGCACCGCCCCCGACAGTACATACTGCAGATCGCAGAGTGCATCGGCCACGGCGACAATATCCTGAGCGTCGATAGCCTCGCGCAGTTCGTCAAGTTCTTCGGCCAGTAAGGCCACCCGCAACTGACACCGCCCGGCATCGGGAATCTGCGGGCTGTCGAGAACGGGGGCATGAAACGTATGGTGAAACTCAGCCACCTGGTTGAGTGAATCGGGAGACGTCATTTTGAACTGTGATTGTTGTGAGTTGATGATAGGCCGTGATTATTTTGAACTGTGATTTTTGTGATTGATTTTGATGGGCTGTGATTTCTTTTTTTCTTAATCAGTAGAATCAAAGTCATCAGTGGCAATCATAGTTCAAGATGGTCTGAACTGTGATTGCCACTGATTCAGGTGATTGATTATAATTTCTTTTTTCTGAATCAGTGGAATCAGGGTAATCAAAAAAATCACAGTTCAGATAATCAGCGATCAGCCTTCCGGTTGACGACACGTTTGTATTGAAGGCTGCGGGCACCGAAATTAATCAGCAAGCCGACTTCCAGATTATACGCTTCGAGGTAGTTGATAGCTTGTGCGAGATGGACATCTTCCAGTTGAATAATCGCTTTCAATTCGACGGATATACAGTCGTCAATATAGAAGTCGACGCGCCGGGAACCAATGTGCTGTTCTTTGTAGAAAATAGGCATTTCCAGTTCGCGCCGGAAGGGAATGCTGGCTTCTGTCAGTTCAATAGCCAGTGCCCGCTGGTAAATCACTTCCTGAAATCCATTGCCCAGCCGCCTGTGTACCTCCATCGCGCACCCGATAATGTGCCCCGTCAATTCAGAATATTTGTAGCGTTCATTTATCATCTATTACGGTGATTGGTTGAAACTGTGATCGTCCTGAACTGTGATTTTTTTGATTACGCTGATGAACTATGATTTTCTTTTTTTAATCAATGGAATCAGGGTAATCAGAAGAATCACAGTTCAGACAATCAGAAACCCGGAATCAGGTTCGTTTTGATAAGCTTAATGGAAATGGCGAGCAGGATGATACCGAAAATCTTGCGCAGTACAGCCAGGCCACCGGGGCCCATGCGGGCTTCAAGCCACTCCGACGATTTCAGCACCACGTAGATCAGCACCAGATTGATAACGATGCCGATGATGATGTTCAGCGTCTGGTATTCAGCCCGTAGCGAAATGATCGTCGTCAGGGTTCCGGCTCCGGCGATGAGCGGAAACGCGATGGGGACGATATGCGTCGCTCCACCTGATTCGACCTCCGATTTGAAGATGGTACGGCCCAGAATCATCTCCAGGCCGATCAGGAAAATTATCAGGCCACCCGCAACGGCAAACGACGCAACGTCGACGCCAAACAGTTTCAGGATGCGCTCACCCACGAACAGAAACGACACCATCAGCGCCCCCGACGCAATCGTCGCCTGCTCCGACTCAATCTTTCCCACTTTCTTGCGCAGATCGATAATCACCGGCAGCGACCCAACAATGTCGATGACCGAAAAAAGAATAAGTGTTACGGAAATTATTTCCCGGAAGTCGAACATGGCAACTGGAGCGGTCAGGTATATAGCTGTTGAAAATAGGGCTTATGGGCGGTAGTTGCGTAGAAAATCGCGGAGTTGCGCCCGTTCAGTCTCGGAAATAGCGGGGAAGTTGGCAATGCGGAACGTGGTATTTTTCCAGTTGCCGTAGCCATTGCCCAACATAATACCAACCTGCTGTGCGGCCTTCTTCACCGCTGAAATATCGGATTCCGCCCCAGTCACAGCAATCACTGTATCGGAGCGGACAGCCGGCCGTTCGGGCGTCGTTGGTGGAATAAGCAGGCGAAATGGCGAATCGGCCATGTCGCGCTCGAAAAACGTGTACCAGTCGGCCGCGTGCTGCCGCGTCTGGGCGTCGACCTCAGCGATGGGTGGCACCTGCTCCAGCACCCGCATCAGGCAGTAAATACCCAGTCCGTTAGGCGTGTAGGGCGTCTGAAATTTGCTGAAATTTTCGTGGAGAAACAGCAGGCTATTATAGTGGTCGTTTTCGCCGATAGCCTGCGCCCGTTTCAGCGCAGCGGGCGAGTAAATCAGTACGGCCAGTCCGGCGGGTAAGCCAAAGCACTTCTGCACCGACGCAAACCAGACATCGGCCAGGGTCCAGTCGAACGCAATACCGGCCATTGACGATACCGCATCGACAGCGATCAGGGCCGAAAAATCGCGCCGAAATCCCGCCAGCGTGTCCATGCTGACCTGCGTACCGTTGGAGGTTTCGTTCTGCACCACACACAGCGTATCGGCCAGACCGGGCGCAATCATCGGCTTGATCTTATGGGCATACTCCCGCCATTTGTCGCCAAATGCCCCGCCAGACGGGTGCAGGCTGGTCGACGCCGTCAGCGACTGGGCTACGATCTCCCAGCATTCCGTCGCCGATGAGACTAAGGCGATGTGGTAGTCGGCCGGTACCGCCAGTTTTTCATGCAACAGGGCAAACGTCCGCTCGACAATCGCCATAAACCCCGGACTGCGGTGGTTCATGCTGACAATACCGTCGCGAATGGCCTGCGCGGCATAGTCGGCCACCTGCGGGTATACTTTCGACGGGCCGGGGTAGAAGGTTATCATGATACTATTTTTTTAACACAGAGTTTTAGAGGGTTTCACAGAGAAAAAGAGAAGTATTCTTTTCTCTATGTACTCCGTGAATTGCTCCGTGCCTCTGTGTTTATAACGCCAATAAATACCGGATTGCCAGTTCATAACCCGTCAGCCCCAGGCCGACGATTACGCCTTTGCATTTAGCCGACAGGTAGCTGTGGTGACGGAACGATTCGCGGGCATGGACGTTGGAAATATGCACCTCAATGGCTGGCGCCGTAATGGCCGACAATGCATCGCCAATCGCAACGGATGTGTGCGTATACGCGCCCGCATTGATGACAATACCATCGCCTTCAAAGCCAAATTCATGAATCGTATCGAGTAACGCGCCCTCGTGGTTCGACTGGAAATAGGTAAGTTGCACGTCGGGGAAGTTAGCCTGCAACGTTTCGAAATAAGCCTCGAACGACTGACTGCCGTATATGCCCGGCTCCCGTTTGCCGAGTAGGTTCAGATTCGGGCCGTTGATAATCAAAATCTGTTTCATACACGCAGTTCGTGGTTTGTCGTTCGTGGTTGGCTGACGCCAGTACGTCACTGCGGTCAGCGACTCATGCGTCAGCCAACCACGAACGACAAACCACAAACAACCTGTGTGGCAAAGTTATATAAACGCCTTTAAGAACTACCTCCGGCTCGAACGGTCGCTGGCGGGTAACTCGGTCGAAGCTTACCTGCACGATGCCGAAAAACTGTACCAGTACATACTCCTGACCGATCCGGCCCGCACGCCGATGGACGTAACCGAGCGCGAACTGATGGGCTTTCTGGCGTACCTGGGTGAGCTGGGCCTGACCGCCCATAGTCAGGCACGGATACTGTCGGGGCTGAAATCGTTTTTCAAGTACCTGCTGCTGGAAGGCTTGATCCAACACGACCCTACGCAACTGCTCGAAGCCCCTAAACTTGGTAGAAAACTACCCGACACGCTGAGCTTCCCCGAAATCGAAGCTATCCTCGACGTCATCGACCTGTCGACGCCCGGCGGCACCCGCGACCGCGCCATGCTCGAAGTCCTCTACAGTTCGGGGTTGCGCGTATCGGAACTGCTGAGCCTGCGCCTGACCAACTGCTACTTCGACGAAGGATTCGTTCGGGTACTGGGTAAGGGCGATAAGGTCCGGCTGGTCCCGATTGGGCAGGACGCTATGCACTATACGCGGATCTACGTCAACCACGTACGCAATCAGCTTGATGTGCAGAAGGGCGACGAGGACACTATTTTTCTGAATCTGCGGGGTAAGCAGCTCTCCCGCATTTCGGTTTTTACGACGATTAAAAAACTAGCGGATCTGGCCGGCATTCAGAAAAATATCAGCCCGCACACCTTCCGGCATTCGTTTGCAACACACCTGATCGAAGGCGGAGCCGACCTGCGGGCGGTACAGCAAATGCTGGGGCACAAATCCATTACGACGACTGAAATTTATACGCACCTCGACCGCGATTATTTACGGCAGACGTTACGCGAGTTTCACCCACGGGCCCAGAAAAAATAGCCCAAAAACAAAGTCCCCGCCGTCGAAGCCGACGGCGGGGATCCCCCAACCTAACTAACCCAAAACTACATGAATATCAATGTATTGTCGAAACGGTCGAAACCGCGTTCATAGCTGAATAAAGCGTAAAGAATGAGTTACTCATTTGCCTTTTTACAAAACAAATGGTGTGCCATACTGAAGCAGTAGTTTCTAAAAATGGAATAAATTTTAAGAAAAGTTTTTCCAGTACGTTTGTTTTTAGTATGGTCATTTTATCATGTGACTGATCGATAACCGGGTTAGCGGCTGAATATGGCTACCTTTGCGGCCGAAATCGTACCCGCGTATGTCTGTTAAGCCCAAAAAAGAACTCGGTCAGCACTTCCTGATCGACCTCAACATTGCCCAGGATATCACTCAGTTACTGACTGGTCATGCCGGGCCGGGGCAGGCACCCTACCGGGAAATACTGGAGATTGGACCGGGGATGGGTGTTCTGACTCAGTTTCTGCTTCAGGACGAACGCTTCGATACGTACGTCATCGAGATTGACCGCGAATCGGTCGATTATTTAAATCAGCATTTTCCGGCTCTCAGCGGCCGGATTCTGCCGTCGGATTTTCTGAACATTCGTCCCGATCTGCTGCCAACCAAACAACCCGATTCGACCCGGCCTTTCGCCGTGATCGGCAATTTCCCGTACAATATTTCGACGCAGATTCTTTTCAAAGTCCTCGACATGCGCGACCGCGTACCTGAGTTGGTGGGTATGTTTCAGCGCGAAGTAGCGAAGCGCGTCGCGTCGGGGCCGGGCAATAAGGATTACGGCATTCTGAGTGTCCTGCTGCAAGCCTGGTACGATATTAAGTACGAGTTCACGGTGCCGCCAGACGTCTTCGACCCGCCACCGAACGTGTTCTCCGGCGTCATTTCGCTCAAACGAAATGACAAAACCGAACTGGGCTGCGACGAACGGAAGTTTACGCAGGTAGTTAAGCACGGCTTTAGTCAACGCCGAAAAACGCTGCGCAACGCGCTCAAGCCACTTAACCCGACTGAGGCCGCCCTGGCCAGTTCGTTTATGAACCAGCGGGCCGAGCAGTTGAGCGTTGCCGATTTTGTCCAACTGACCAATTTAATGAGCGAAAGAGCGGAAGAGTGAACGAGCGATCTGACATCAATCCAGTTGGCCTACACGTCCATTCTTTCACTCTTTCATCCTTTCGCTCTTTCATTCCGTGACTTTTGAACTGACGCAGGATTATCTCGACCAGCTAAACGCGTACATCGAAGCGGGCGACGATACCCGGCTCCGGGCCGAGATGGAGGAGCTGTACCCTGCCGATATTTCGGGTATTCTCAACGAACTCGACGCCGATCCGGCTCACTACCTGCTGAGTCTGCTCGATGAAAGCGTTGGTGCCGAAATTCTGGCGAACTTCGACACCGCCGACCGCACCGACTTTCTGAAAACGTTTACCTCGGAGCAACTGGCCCCGCTGGTCAACGAAATGGACTCCGACGACGCGGTCGATGTGCTGAACGAGCAGCCGATTCAGGTCCGGGAGGAAGTCATCGGTCTGCTCGAAGACCGCGAACAGGCCCGCTTTATCATCGACCTGCTGCACTACGAAGACGGTGTGGCGGGTAGTCTGATGCAGAAGGAGTTGATCAAAATAAACGTCAACCTGACGGTCAACGCCTGTATCGAGGAAATCCGGCAGCAGGCCGAAGACGTGGAAAACGTTTATGCTATTTACGTCGTCGACGATGTGGGGAAACTGCTGGGGCTGGTATCGCTGAAAAAGATCGTGCTCTCGCAGAAATACGTCAAGATCGCCGACATCTACGACAACGACATCGTGTTCGTGGAAACCTACCGCCCCGTCGATGAAGTAGCCGAGCTGATGCAGCGATATGACCTCGATGCCCTGCCGGTCGTAAACGTGCAGCAGCGACTTCTGGGCCGGATCACCATCGATGACGTGGTCGACGTCATTACCGAGCAGGCGGAGGAAGACCGGCAGGTTATCTCGGGTCTGGCGGGCGAAGTCGAGGAAGACGACAGCGTATGGCTTCGCTCGAAAGTACAGTTGCCGTGGCTGATCGTCGGGGCCGTGGGCAGCCTGCTGGCGGCAACGGTCATCAACGGGTTTCAGGCCGAACTGGGCAAAATTGCGGCCCTCGCTGCGTTCATCCCCATCATCGGGTCGACGGGTGGTAACGTCGGTATTCAGACCTCGTCGTTGATTCTGCAAAGCCTGTCCGACACGTCGGGACTAAGTACCACGCTGGGCCGTCGACTGCTCAGAACGCTCCTGGTGGCCCTTATCAACGGGCTGGTCGTGGGGCTGATCGCTGGCACGTACACGTTCCTGATCGGCGAACCGCGTCTGTTCTTTGTCGTAGCCACTTCATTGCTGTCGGTCGTGCTGTTGGCCTCGTTCATGGGAACGGTAACGCCCCTTTTTCTCAATCAGATCGGCATCAACCCCGCCGTTGCGTCTGGTCCGTTCATCACGACCGCCAATGACCTGATCGGCATCGGCGTCTACTTCCTAATCGCGCAATGGCTGCTTTCCGAACTATGACCGCTGATCTTGAACTGTGATTTTTATGATTTGTGTGATTTCGCTGATTTTTTTGAATCATAGTTCATCAGCGTAATCATAAAAATCATAGTTCAGACAATCATAGTTCGGATAATCAGCGGTCACAGTTCAGACAATCCTAAAAATCATAGTTCAGATGATAGCTGTTATTCAGCGCGTTAGCCGGGCATCCGTCACCATCGATGGGCAGGTCAAAGGGCAGATCGGCATGGGCTTTCTGGTGTTGCTGGGAGTTACCCACACCGATACGGTTGAAGACGTCGAATGGCTAAGCCGGAAAATCGTTGGTATGCGGGTGTTCAGCGATGACGATGACAAGATGAACCTCGACCTTGCCAGTGTTGGTGGCAGTATTCTGCTTATCAGCCAGTTTACGCTGCACGCCAGCACAAAAAAAGGCAACCGACCCAGCTTTATCGAAGCCGCCCGACCTGAGGTGGCTATCCCGCTGTACGAAGCCATGATCCAGCAACTATCGACCGACCTGGGCCAGCCCATTCAAACCGGCGAATTCGGGGCCGATATGAAAGTAGACTTGCTCAACGACGGCCCGGTGACGATTGTAATCGACACGAAAAATCGGATTTGATAGAAGGGTATATGGCTTATCTTTCCCGAACCGTTACTTTTACTAAAACTGGTACTATACCCCCCCTGCGGCTCACCCATCGGTGTGATCCATTCTGTACGCTGCATGGATTTTCTACCCGCTGATCTGACGGCCTACGCCGAAACACATACCTCACCCGAATCCGAGTTGCTCCAGCGGCTCAGCCGCAACACGCGGGCGCAGGTGATGGCCCCCCGTATGCTGTCGGGGCATTTACAGGGGCGACTGCTAAGCATGATCGCCCACATGATCCGGCCCCGGCGCATTCTCGAAATCGGCACGTACACCGGCTATTCGGCTCTTTGTCTGGCGGAAGGGCTGACCGACGACGGCCTGCTGATTACGCTCGAACAAAACGAAGAACTCGAAGCCTTTGCCCGCTCCTACTGGCAACAGTCGCCACTGAACGCTAAAATTGATCTACGCATCGGTTTGGCGGCTGACCTCATCCCGACACTCGATGAAACCTTCGATCTGGTGTTTATCGACGCCGATAAGCGAAATAACCAGCTGTACTACGAGTTGATTTTCGATAAGCTGCGGCCCGGCGGGTTTATTCTGGCCGATAATGTGCTGTGGAGTGGTAAGGTAGTCGCACCGGTTAAAGCTAACGACACAGACACACAGACCGTACTGGCATTCAATCAGTTGATACAGAACGACCCGCGCGTTGACAATGTGCTGCTTCCCATTCGCGATGGAATTATGCTTAGTAGAAAACGGTGACCGGTTTTTGGTCTACAGCTTTCCATAAACCGCCCGATCCCAGGTCCAACCACCAACTATATACCGAAAACCCAATAACCAACTATGCTTAAACGGACGCCCTTTCTCCTGTTCATGCTATGGCTGACGACCGCCTTTACGATGGCGCAGACGTCGGCACCGAACGTACCCGACCGGATGACGTTTGCCGATATTTCGGTCCGACTCGACGACAACGCCCGGCGCATCGTGCAGCAGGACGTCAATGCCCTACTGGCTAATCGGCAGTACTGGACCGCCAAACTCGACCGCGTCGTACTGTACTTCCCGATTGTCGAAGCCATTCTGATTCAGGAAGGCGTACCGACCGATTTCAAGTACCTCGCCGTGCAGGAAAGTTCACTGACGCCCGATGCCGTTTCGTCGTCGGCAGCTGTTGGGTACTGGCAGTTTAAGCGGGAAACCGCCACCGGCCTCGGTATGCGGGTCGATGAGGGGATCGATGAACGGAAAAGTATTACGGCATCAACCCACGGAGCCGCGCAGTACATGAAGCGGAGCAACGCGCAGTTTAACAACTGGATTGCGTCGCTCTACTCCTATTACCTGGGCGCGGGCGGCATTGCCAAGCTGATTCCACCCGATTGGGCCTACGCCCGCGAAGTTGCTCTCGATGGTCGGACCGATCGCTACATCCTGCGTTTTTTCGCGCATAAACTGGCTATCGAAAACGCGCTCAAGTCGCATCAGAGCAGCAATCGCATTGCCCTGCTCGAATACCCCGACAGCAACAACAAGACCTTCAAAGAGATTGCCAACGAACTGGGGGTCGAAGAATTCGAGCTTCGTAAGTACAACCGCTGGCTAAATGATGAAGCCGTTCCGGCGGATAAAAGCTACGTAATGGTGGTGCCGGTACCGACCGATCAGATCAACGATGTACGGCAGAAAATTGTCAGCGTAACGCCCCGCAAAGCTGCTGACGCCGGGCAAACCGACATTGGCTTTCCGGTACTGCGCCGGGTAACGGCGGGCCTGAAAGATGAACCAGCCCTGTACGAGATCAACGGATTGCCCGGCATTCAGGCACAGGCAGGCGACAACGCGGCTACGCTGGCCCGAAAATCGAAAATCAGTCTGTCGAGTTTCCTGCGGTATAACGACCTGGACGAGGCCGACCCAATCATCGTGGGCGACGTGTACTACCTGGCCAAAAAGCGGAAGAAAGCGCTGGTCCCGTTTCATACGGTCCGGGCTGGCGAAACGGCCCGCAGCATTTCGCAGCGCTACGGCTTACGATTGAAGCGATTGCTGCGCTACAACCGCATCGACCGGACGCTGAAACTGGCAACGGGCCGGGTGATGTGGCTGCGCGAACGTCGACCAGCCAGCAAACCCGTTGAGGTCATCAACGCGCCAACGCCCGCCGTCTACGACCAGACCCCAACGCCACCAGCCCGTACCGACGTAGCCGATGGTTCGTCGCAGCCCACCCGCACCGTAAGCGGGGGCGACAACGTACCCCGTACCATGGCGGAGCGCAAAAAGTACCAGCCCAAGCTGGTTGGCGGGGGCATTACGCCTAATGATGGCACGTCGCAACCCGCTCCCCCCCAACCCACGACCGACGTGCGTTCGGTGGGTGGCGACGGCTGGTCGACGGGTAGTACCGGCAGTGGGATGAACAAAAAGAAAACACCCCGCACGACACCCGCCGGGACAACGGTCAGCCAGCCAGCCAGTGCTGATGGTAGTCAGCGTATCGTCATCGTCCGCACCCCGACCGGCGACACCGGGCAGGCCGAAACCCGGGCGGTTCCGGTGGCCACGACGCCTGAGCGGGCGCAACCAGTCGGTACCCCACCGACTACGGAGGAGAAGCCCGCCAGCAAGCCCGTTGCTTCGGCAGAAACAAACGCGCCCACCCGCGTAAGCAAGCCTAAGCCAGTCAGCGACGACGATTTGCAGCCAGCCGAACCCCGCATCGTATCCCGCCCGGCAACGCCAAAACCAGAGCCACGGCCCGCTGAGCCGGTCATCGTTAAATCGAGCCCGGAGCCGAAGTCGGTTCCGGCCGAACCCGCACCAGTCAGTCGCCCGCCAGCGCCAGTCGACCGATCAGCCACGACGCACATTGTTGAACCAAAGGAGACGTACTACAGCATTGCCCGGATGCACGGTCTGACGGTCGACGAGCTGTTGACAATCAACGGGCTAACGGCCAATGATCCGCTTCCGGCGGGCAAAAAACTCGCGTTGAAAGCTACAGGTGCCGGGACAACGACGTCAAAAGCCCAGTCAAGCCCGAAAACGACGGTTGGTACTGTAGCACCTACCAGTGCGGCCCTAAAAACGGTGTACCATACAGTTGGTAAAGGCGAGACGATGTACCGGATTTCGCGGGATTATGGCGTAACGATACAGCAGATTCAGGACTGGAATAACCTGACCGATACCAACGTAAAGGAAGGCCAGAAGCTGAAGATCGAGAAATCGGAGTAACCACTGTCTCAGACAGCATCCCTGCTGTCGAGCCGAAGGCTAACCGGCGGATGGCTGGCTAGTCGCTGACACGGCTCAACAGCAGGGATGCTGTCTCAGAGGTTGTTCAGGATTGCGTTTCACAACTTATCTTGTCATCCCGAGCCTGCGAGGGATCTTCGCTAAAAGTGAGCAAAACTGCCTACTAGCGAAGATCCCTCGCAGGCTCGGGATGACAAAAAAGGGTTCCTAAACAACCGCTCGGACAGCGCTCCTACTGTCTGAAACAACTACGGCTACTGCCCCAGCAATACGTACGTTTTTCCCGGCTCAGTCGGCAGATCATAGACTGAGTACCCCGGCGTCGGATCATTGGGCTGGCGGGTACGGTACGCAGAAGCTGGCAGTTGATAAAACGAATTCGGATTGACCCCCTGCGCAGCTTTCAGTTGGTTTTTCCCTGACATACGTACCTGTCCCGGTAGCCGCAGTCGACAGATACCGCCCTGCGCCGATTGCACAACCAGCCTCGTCAGCCTGCCTTTCTGCCAGTCCATATCGAGGGTGTAGCCGCCCCGCGCTTTCAGCCCACGCACCTGTCCGGACGCCCAGGCATCAGGGCAGGCGGGAAGCAGGTTCAGCAGCCCGTCCTGACTTTGCAGCAGCATTTCACTCATTCCCGACAGACCACCAAAATTACCGTCGATCTGAAAGGGCGGGTGTGCGCAAAGCAGATTAGGATATGTGCCGCCCCCCTTGGCGTACTCTGTTCCTTCGACGCCAGTCAATCTGAGCAGTTCGCGCAGCAGCTTGTACGCATGATTGCCGTCGTGTAGCCGCGCCCAGAAATTTATCTTCCACGCTTTGCTCCAGCCCGTACCGCCGTCCCCCCGAATTTCCAGCGTTTTGCGGGCGGCAGCCGCGAAATTTGGCGTCGTCAGGGGTGAAATTTCGCGGCCGGGGTGCAGCACAAACAGATGTGACACGTGCCGATGCTGTGGGTCTTCGGCGGACCAGTCATGGTACCATTCCTGTAAATCGCCGGCTTTACCAATCTGAAGCGGGAATAGCTTTTGCTTTTTCTGCGCCAGCATCAGTCGAAAATCAGCGTCGGTATTCAGTTGCTGAGCCGCCTGCTCCACATTGCTGAACAAATCCCAGATGATGCCCATATCCATGGTTGTCGCCACCGACACCGCTTCTTTTTGCCCGTTTTCCGTGATGAAGATATTCTCCGGCGATGTCGCTGGGGCCGTAACCAGCCGCCCTTCAGGGCTTTCCACCAGAAAATCGACGCAGAACTGCGCGGCTTCTTTCATCAGCGGGTAAGCTACTGTGCGGAGGTAATTTTTGTCGCCCGTAAACTGGTAGTGTTCCCACAAGTGCTGGCACAGCCAGTTACCGCCCATCGCCCAGTTGGCCCAGTTGGGATCACCCTTTCCCCGATCACCTACCGGGTTCGATGCCCCCCAGATGTCGGTGTTGTGGTGCGCGACCCATCCCCCGGCTCCGTAAAACGTCCGGGCCGTATTCCGGCCTGTTACAGCTACCGATCCGATCAGGTCCAGCAGCGGTCGGTGCAGTTCCGAGAGGTTGGTCACCTCGGCGGGCCAGTAATTCATCTCGGTATTGATGTTGATGGTATAGTTGCTGCTCCAGGGTGGACGTACCATCGGGTTCCAGATACCCTGCAGGTTGGCCGCTGTCGTTCGTGAACTACTGATGAGCAGGTACCGATCATACTCAAAATACAAGCTTTCCAGCGTCGGATCATTGCTGCCCTGCGCGTACCGTTTGAGTCGCTCATCGGTAGGTAACTGAGCGACGGTGCCCGTAGTGGTTCCATTCAGCGTCAGGCTGACGCGGTTGGCATAGGACTGATAATCCCGGATATGCGCTTGCCATATGGCATCGACCGATTTAGGCAGCACCCGTTTCAGGTACGCATCAACGAGTGCCTGTTCGTCGCGGCCGTCCCGATCCGGGCATTTATCGAAGCCATTGAAACTCGTAGCCGCGACCAGATACAACACCGCTTCCGACGCCCCCCGAATATGTAACCCGGCGGTGTCGGCCGTTACCTGCCCGTCGGTACTCCGGATGCGGAGCCGCAAATCGAAGCGGGTGCCGTTACAGCCCGTTGAGTCGTCGTAGCGAACCGGCTTTTTGTCGTAATCGACGTAGTTGGGGACGGCCTTCGCCGGTGATTTACCACGCATCGCCAGTTCCATCGGCCCGACTACTGTTTTCCGAACCGGGTGCAGACTACGCAGGGCCGCTGTCAGATTCAGTGCCCCCTTCCGGTTGGCCGTCAGCCGCACAACAATCACCTGATCGGGTGCCGATACAAACAATTCGCGGGTGTAGGTAACGCCCCCCGACGTGAAGCGGGTTGTGGCCGTCGCTGTACTTACGTTCAGATCCCGATAATACGCCGACGAGTCACCGGCAAGCGTTTGTCGGAGCAACAGATCACCCAATGGCTGGTAAGCTTCGGTGTAGACCCCCTGAATACGCCTGACCTGTTTTGCCGCTTCCGTGTAATCCTGCCGAAACAAAGCCGCCCGTACGTCGGGGAGCGCGTTGGCAGCCCCCGGCGTCGGATCGTTACTGACCGGCCCGCCCGACCATAGTGTAGCCTCGTTGAGTTGAATCAGTTCGGTCGACACCCGACCAAAAATCATGGCCCCCAGTCGCCCGTTACCGATGGGTAGCGCTTCGTTCCAATTGCGGGCGGGTTGGTTGTACCAAAGTGTATGCGCTGATGAAGCTGTCGTTGATGGTCGTTGCGCAGTACTGACTGCCGCGCCCGAAAGCAGGAGCGCAGCCGCAAAAATTCCGGTTCGAATGATGTGCATTATAGCGGGACTTAATGGGCAGCAGACCGGTTTTAGCCTGTTTTTATCTGTTGTGTTGGCACAGAAATGCCCCCGTTCTGAACAAAGCCCGTAACCGGTCATTTTCTAATCAGTCGATTACGGGCAGACGATACCTGCCACAACCGGCCGTTAATTTTATCCGGCTATCCGCCAACAGTTGGATTAATCAGCAACTTACGGCTGGATACTCTTTTACTAAGCGGGGCTACTTAAGATTTTGTTTTTGTTACGTTGTAACCGATATGACTACTATTATATAAACAAATTGCGGTTCGGCTCGTATCTTGAAACCCGTTTGACAGTAGCAGCCTTCTTTAAACGCGTCGAACACACATACGCCACAAAACTGACGGTGCAATCGTATGAGAACTGACCTATCCAACACCCGCATATTACTTGTCGATGACAATCCGCTCAATCTGATGCTTATTCGCAAACTGGTCACGAAATGGGGTGCCAGTGTCGATACGGCCGACAATGGTGAGAAAGCCGTTGAGCTAAGCCGCGATGGGGCTGCCAACAGTCTGCCTTACCAAGCCATCATCATGGACCTGCAGATGCCGGTTATGGATGGGGCTACGGCCTGCCAGCTTATTCGCCGGTTCGATCCGTCGGTGGCAATTCTGGCGTCGTCGGCGACGGCATTACCTCAGGCCGAACTGGATGCCAGCGGGTTTAGCGGGTCGGTGACCAAGCCATTTGAGTCGGCTCAGCTTCATCAGCAGTTGTTAGCGATCCTCAGCGACTAGTATAACCCCAGCCGTCGCTTCGGCACCCAGGGTGAGTCTGTCATTACTCACTGCTCTCCATTAAATCGGTACAGATACGGCGCATTCCCAGCCGGTATGGCACGTTGTCATTCACAATCTGCCTGTAAAAATTACGTCAGTCCAGACTACAGTCAGGCATGGTTTCGCAGAGTCTTTGCAATTCCAACATGGCAAACGAATCGGGTAGTAAACTTACCCAATGGGTTGATCGCTGAACTGACCCGCTACGGGTATACGCGATCTCTATTTTGCCTTTGTGACCAAAAGAGCGGGGACAGCTCCACTGTTTGTACCCGCTACGACCCAATCAATCAACTAATCATCATCGCCGACCAGCCTGAACCCAGCTGATCGGGCTACTATCTTCTCTGTCTACTCTCGTGAAAAAAGGCTTAAAAATTGCTCTCTGGAGCCTGTTGGGACTCGTTGTCCTATTATTCGCAGCGGGTGGTCTATTTTTTTACAAAGTCAAAAACGGGTTTCCCGTCAGCTACGAAACCGACCGGCCTACGATCAATTTTCCAGCTGGCAAACCAGCCGTTTTACTGTTTTCTAAAACAACTGGTTTCCGCCACGGTGAATCGATCGACGCGTCGAAGCCTGTGTTTCAGCAACTGGCGCAGCGAAACGGCTGGTTTGTGTACGAAACCGAAGAAGGTGGTGTATTCAACCCGGAGCAGCTAAAGCAGTTTAAGGCCGTTGTTTTCGACAACTCGACCGGGCGGGTGCTGAACGATGAGCAGCAACAGGCGCTCAGTCAGTACGTCGAAGCGGGCGGGGCACTGGTGGGTATTCACGGTTCCGGCGACGATTCGCACCACTGGTCCTGGTACGAAACGAACCTGCTCGGAACTAAATTTTCGCACCACCCGCTCGATCCCCAACTCCAGCAGGCAACCATTCATGTCGATACCAACGCCGATTCAACGCTGACGCGTCGGCTACCGGTGTCGTGGAAACACACCGACGAATGGTACGTTTTCCTCACTCAACCCAAAGGCATGAGCACAGTCGCGCATATCGATGGTGATAAGATTATTCCCAACGGTAATATGCTCTTTATCAAAGACAAAAACTTTGGTATGGGCATGTACCATCCGGTTGCCTGGCACCGGACAGTGGGTAAGGGCAAGACGTTTTACACCTCGATGGGCCACAACGCTGCCGTCTGGCAGGACGCTGATTTTATTCAGTTGCTGGACAATGCACTCCGTTGGGCAATGTCGTCACCGAAGTAGTACCTTCCACCGTTTTTTCATGATCGATCATCCTAATCAATTAATCTGTTCCATGAAGTCATTCGTCTTTGTCCTTGCCTGTGCGCTTTCCGTATCGACACTGTATGCCGCTCCGGCTACAGGCACAGCAACCATCAAAACACCGGTCTATCAGGCCGATTCGGTCGATTTGAATCAGTACGTTGGTAAGTACAAGTTTGAGGGCCTGCCGTTCGAGTTTGTCACCATCGCCGTCAAAGACGGCCAACTGACGATCGACACAGGCAGTGAAGCCGGTGCCATGACACCCGTCAAGAACACACCCGATGCGTTCGATGCTGCCGGTCGGGCCACGTTGACCTTCAAACGTGACGACACCAAGAAAGTGACGGGTGTTACGCTCGATGCGCAGGGCATGAGCTTCGAGGGTAAAAAGGAGTAGTAGAAGAGGAAAGAGGGATGATTCACGCCCGTTCCTCTTTCATCTCTCCTCTTTCATCTACCTGACGGGCGTCAGCGTGACAGGGCCAAGCAGACCCGACGGGCGGAGTTGCCAGTGCTTGGCGGTAAACAGCCCGTCGCTTCCCCGGTTTTCTTTCAGGCGCGCCGACATATTGATGTTGTAGAATTTCTTCCAGCCGATACCCCGCTTGTCCAGATCGCGGATGCGGTTGGCCATGCCATTCGACACGATTACGGTCAACTCGTTCTGATCGCGGAGCAGACTATCGGGTATGGTCACCTGATAGATTGGGCCGAGCAGGGTGGCCAGGTCGCGGCCGTTCAGTCGCACGCGGGCGCTTTCGGCGACGTTCCCCAGATCGAGCAGCCAGTTGGGCGACGAGCCGGTCGGGCGCGAAAAATTGAGGGTATAGCTGACACTGCCCGAAAACGCCTGCACACCCGCTTCGTTCAACTCCGTCCATGACCCCAGCGACAGAGTTTCGATCGGCTTGGGTAGCTGTGGTCCCCCGGTCAGGAAGTTCAGTTTCCACGTACCCGTCAGCGGCTGAGCCGGGCCAGCGATCGTCTGGTAGGCGTATGTCCCGCTGCTGCCGGGTTGATTCGTCGCCACGATCATCGACTCGCCGGGTTGCAGTTGCAGCCGTATTTCGCTGCCGCCCCCCGTAGCCGAGCACGTTTCGGCCTGCCCGACCTGCTCGGTCATGGGATTGTAGAGTACGGCTGAGGTCACGGACGACCCTACCTGCACCGGACCATCGAACGCATTCTGACTGGTATTGACGACAAAATACGTGTGCTGCCCACCGCCGTTGCTCCGCCGGACATACGCTAGCCCCGCGTCGACCATCGACTCCCGCCGAACACGAGTTTGGTCCAGCATACCCTCCGCCGTCGGGCCGATCAGTACCCACCCTTTCCCAATCGTTGCCGCACGAATACCATTCGGTGCATTGGTAAACCTGAGTTGGTTGCGCAGCGCACGAAATGCCGCCCGGCGCCCGGCCAGATTGCCCAGCCCCGGTACATCGGTCGGTAATTGACCGACCATCAGAATCGTCGCGCCGGAGCGGGCAAGGGCCAGTAGTTGCCCGAACGTTTCCAGCGGCATCAGTTGCGCATTGGGAACGAGTAGCGTCTGATAGCTGACGCCACCTGTCTGTAGTGTCCCCGCGTTGACGCGAAGCGGTTTGATTTGCCGGTCGGAGATGTAGTCGAAGCTATAGCCCCGATCGATGAGTTGCTGCGCGATGCGTTCGATAGGCAGGCCCTTAAAGCCATGTTCGATACCGTCAAAATGCTGAAGCAACACCTTACCGGGCCGGGCGTACGCGTCGTAAATCGGCAGGTACAGCAGTACGTCGTTATCGGGTTTGCCCCGTTGCAGAAACGACTGCACCCGCGCACCGTACTGATTTAATTTACTGAAATCAGGCCAGAACGAGTTGTTGGGGTTGACGTGAACGGCCGCGTAAAACAGCCAGCCGGGCCACTCCGCCTGTTGGGGGGAGTAGTTGGTGCCGTGGTAAAACACATGATTGACGCCCCCCAGCCAGAACAGGTCGAGGTCTTTCTTCACGTCGCCCAGCGTCGACAGGAAATGCTCATTATCCCAGGTGGCCGACTCCGACGAAATCAGTGGTTTACCCGTCACGTTGGCCGCCGACGACGCGAATTTGATGCGCAACAGATCGGTGCCTTCGATTTCGGGAATGTCGGTCGCTGCGTACAGATCAAGGATATTGGCCGGGGAACCATGCGCCTGATTCCGGATCTGCTTCCCCCGACGACCGGCCCAGTCGTGCCACGTGCGGGTGTAATTGTCGAGCAACAGATCGGATATGGTTTCGCAGTAGTCGCTCAGTACGCGGACGCCGGTACTATCGGCGGGCCGGAACCCCGTCGACGCATCGGCATCCTGACCATCCAGTCCTGGGCTCGCTGCCCCTGTCTTCCCCTGCTCATCAGCGTTGTCTATCCGTTCCTGTCCCGGTCTAGCCTGGCCGAATAACACAGGCAGGTACGTCCGCAGGTCGTAGCCACGCCGTTTCTGAAATTCGGTCAGCAGGGCCGGGGTCCAGTTGCCTTCGCCCTGCGCATCATCGACTTCGTAGGAATCGTTGAAAAACGCCCGCAGACCCGTCAGTGTATGCCCCCGGAAGGCGGAATCGAAGCGGTTGAGATAATGGTCGGTCGCGGTTTTGGAGAAGTGATCGATTACGTCGCCCTCGCCCCCCGGCCCCGCCCGCTCGACCTGTTTACCGTGCCAGCCCATAAACAGCGCGTAGAGCGTCCAGTTGCCAGCCGGGGCCGTCCAGTTCAGTTTACCCTGCCTATCCACGCGGCTCGTCAGGTCGATAAGCTGGCCCTTATCGCCGTAAGCCATCAGCGTTTGCAGCGGCAGTGGCTTGTCGAACCGCACCTGATCGAAGGCATGGCGTTGCAGATCGGGGTTGGTCGCGATGGGGTCGCGCAGTTGTCGGATGTCAATGGGATCACCCACGGTTCGGACGAGCGGTTTCTGCACGTACTGCACCGGCCCGGCCAGCGACTGACCCGCCCGAACGGTGTAGGTCTGATACGCCACGTACCGGCAGGCATCGGCGGGCGACACCCACGGCCCCCCAAACGGCCACCCCGATGCCTGCGCCAGATCGACGCCCAGGCCCAGCCGCCCCGCTTCAGCCAGCGTGTGATCGAGTCGCTGCATCCAGGCTGGCGACAGGAAGTTGATGAATTGCGATTCGGCTCCTTTCACCCCGTAAATAGGCGTAATCTCGACCCCGCCCAGCCCCGCGTCGCGGTACTGCGTCAGCAGGCGGGTCAGGTTGGCGTTGTCGACGGCGCTACCCATCCACCACCAGCGGGTCCAGGGGCGTGTTTGCTGCGTGATGGCAGGCCATTGCGGTTGCGTTGACTGCGCCCGGCCACTCAGCGTAGCGATGGTCAGCAGCCCAGCCAGAATAAGCGTCGTTCGGTTCATTTCAGGCGGTATACTTCGCTCCCCGCCAGCAGGAAACAGCCCAGACCATAGTCCTCAAAATCGGGTTTACTGTCGTACGTAACGGGTTGGCCGTCCTTCGGCTCTTTACCCGTTCCCTGCACGTAGCCCAGAAACCCGTCGGGATGCAGGGCGTCGGCAGTCATGGCGTTCCAGGCCCGGACGATGCGCGGGCGGTACGCCTTTTTGTCGAGCAGCCCTTTGTTGATACCCCACGCCATACCGTAGACAAACAGGGCCGTGCCGCTGGTTTCCTTGCCACCGAAATGGGTTGAATCGTGTAGACTGACGTTCCAGAAACCGTCGGGCCGCTGCAACGGGGCCAACGCCTGCATCATCGTCTGGTACATCTGCGCGTATTCGGCGCGGTGAGGTGCGTTTTTCGGCATAACGTCGAGTACGCGCACCAGTGCCGCCACGACCCAGCCGTTGCCCCGCGACCAGTAGCAGTCCTGCCCGTTGGGTTCTTTGTAGGGTGCCACAAAATCTTTGTCGCGCCACCACAGCCCGTCGGCGGGGTTGAACAGACCCTTGCCGCCCTCCACCGTTTTGCTGTGGGTATAGAGTTGGTACATTTTCTCGTAATACCCGTTGGCGACGGTGGGCTGATCGGCGTTGAGCGCGGCTAGTCTGGCGTAAACGGGCATCGCCATTTGCAGCGCGTCGATCCAGGTCCAGTCGGCGCTGTCGGGGCTGGCGACGCGGGTATCGATGCAGGTTTTGATGTCGCGAATACGGTCGGGTTGCCGGTCAAGCTGGTACAGATCGAGGTACGTCTGGCCACAGCACTGATCGTCGGCATTCTTCGTCTGCACGCCCGACCGCAACCCCCACTGGTGCTTTTGCCCCCAGTCGACAGCGTAATCGCGATAGCGGGCCTGCGGGTCGACGCCGTACAGCGCCATAAGTCCTTCGTAGTACACGGCCCGCGTCCAGATATGACTCGGCCGGGTTTTATTAGTGACGATTTCCTTCCCCGTGTCGGGCCACCTGGCCATGAAATAGTCATTGGCACGAGTCATGCTTTGTAGTACATCAGCCTTGCTGGGAAGTGGCTGAGCATGGCTTTGCAGGCAGACAGTCAGCAGGATAAACAGATAACGCATGGGAGACGATGGGTGGATTAGTCAACAGGCCTAAAAACCCGAACCACCAGTCGGCCTACTCATACAAGAGGTATAGCAACGATCGACGCACAATGGTCGTACAGAGAAAACGGGCCTGCGAAACATACGAATACCGGCGAAACGGCTTGGACTATTCAGCGATTCACTGACCTTTCGGAACGAGTTTTTGCACTATTCTTTTATTTGAAAACTATTCAGTAGAATCCGGTGGTTTTACACTTGTAGATACAGCGAATTAGTCTTCGCGTAGATACGTTTGATTATAAACGAATTACACTTAGTATGGAATTGTCACAGGTAGTACGACACGATAATCGGCTGGAAGCCACCTGGACGAGCATTTGCACTTTTCTTCGTCAATATAGTTCAGGAATCGTTAAGCAGCACGTCCCCACATTTGAATCGCTCACGCGGTCGGCAACACCATTTGGTGGCAATGTACTGGCGGGCGCTTATGCACAATCGCGAACGCGCATGTACCTGTCGCAAACTGAAATTCGCGATCAGGTCGATCGGCTGACACGGGAAATAACCCGGCTGAACACGCGAATCGCTTCGATGGATGCAACCACGCAATCGCAACAACCGAATCCGCACCAGACACCGTCTGTTGGTATCGACCGGTTCCGGCAGGAAAGCCCCAATACACCGGCGGCATAAGCTGTCGGATAAGCAGCCGAAGCACTGTATCTTTACGTAACGAACGGGCCGCAATAAGGGCGAACACCCGTTCGCCAGACGTATGATTCTGATTGACAACACCTGTATCAGCGACGACATCGCTGAGAAATTTTTCGTCTGCAACCTCGACAAGTGCAAGGGGGCCTGCTGCGTAGAGGGCGACATGGGTGCCCCGCTCGAAGGCGACGAACCGGCTATTCTCGACCGGATTTATCCCGATATCAAACCGTTTCTGTCGCCCGAAGGCATTGCCGAAATCGAGCGACGCGGGGGCGGCTACGAACCCGATGGCGACGGGGGTTATGTGACGAACACGATCAACAACCGTGAGTGCGTGTATGCTACATGGGATGAGCGCGGTATCCTAAAATGTGGGATCGAAGAGGCTTACAACCACGGCAAAGTCGACTGGAAAAAACCGATTTCCTGCCACCTCTACCCCATCCGCGTCACGAAATACGAATCGTTTCACGCGCTCAACTACGACCGGTGGCCTATTTGCAGCCCCGCCTGCGGCTTCGGCGAACAACTCAACGTACCCATTTACAAGTTCGTCCGCGAAGCCCTGGTCCGGGCCTACGGTGCACCCTGGTACGATCAGCTGACGAAAGCCATCGAAGAGAAAGAAACCCACTAACAACGAGGGGCCGATCACAATGATCGGCCCCTCGTTGTTAGTGAGCTTGCGAGTACCGTCCGTCACGTAGAGACGCGACATCTCGCGTCTCAGCTCGCGTCAGCAATACCATTCGTCAGCAAACACCATCCGGCGGTGGAGACGCGACATCTCGCGTCGCTACATAGCCATTTCCTGCGTTCGTACATTGCGCACGACCTCGTCGCAACTCGCGCAGGCGCGGGCTCCTTCCTGATGGTACCACCGGCACTGCGTGCGAATGGCACAGGCCACCAGTGTTTCCCCGGCCTTCCGGTTCATGGCATCCACAATTTTACCGACCAGACTGCACCCCGCCTGCCCCGAATCCCAGTGTCCACAACCCGATTTGGCGCAGTTACTGGCGAAACGGAACCGCTCTTCCGGCGCACGCCCCTGCCGGGCGGCATCGACAAACGTCTGATCGACGATGATGGGCTGGTCAAGGTATTCGACCTGACCGGTGGCGGTCTGAACACCGAACAGGGCAGCACCGGGTTTGGCGGTCGAGCTGGGGCAGAGGAGAGAAGCCATAAGCGGGGAGCGTTTAGCGAGTTACTTTACCAGAAAAATTTCCTCGGGGAATGTAGGCACCCAAAGACCCAGCGGGGCCGGTGCCTGCATGATCGCCAGGGCTTTGACGTCGATACCACCGTTGACCTGCTCCAGCAGTTCCGCGTTGCCTTCGCCCTGCTCATCCAGTTGAGCCAGTTGCTTCATAAATTCGTTCTGGCTGACAGCCTTGCTTTTCAGCGCGTCGATCTTGTTGGTGATTTGATTTTCCATGACTGGTTTCTGGTTATTTGGTTTGTGTTTGTTTTCGAATCAAAGGTCCGGCGTGGCAGGAGGAGAAACCACAACGCCGGGTTGTTGATAAGTCGGATCAGGACTGCTTTAGTCGGGCTGGTTATAGTGGGTTGGCCGAGTCTCAGATCAGGGCGACAGCCTAGGCGTGTTGCTGACGCAGGGCCATGACCAGCAGGTCGGGCAGGGCCATATCGAGCAGGTCGGCCAGCCGGATGTTGTAGAGGGCCGAAATCTGCTGGAGTACGGTCAGCGACAGTTCGGTGCGGCCGGTTTCTTTCTTACTGTAGGCCGCCTGACTGACGCCCAGGTGAAAAGCGACGTATTCCTGTGGGTACCCGTAGATCTCGCGGAGTTTGCGGAGTTTGGTCGATATAGGGTGCATGGCTTCTGGTAGAAAAAGGTAACTGATCTGTTTTGGTTGATACAAACAAAGAGCACCAATCCGGCGAAACGAATTTATTTCGACCAATGCGTGCCCTGTATCGACCAATAGGCTACACCTGTAGCTATATTGCCGATACACATGCTCTCTATGAACTCTTCTCTATCCTGCTACCTGCTCGACGATGAGTCGCCCGCCCATATCATTCTGTCTAAATACATCAGCCGCATACCGTACCTGACCCTCGCCGGGCAGAGTTACGACCCCTTCGAGGGACTCGATCAGGTACAGGCCCTCAAACCCGACGTACTTTTTCTCGATGTCGAAATGCCGTTTATGACCGGCGTCGAATTTCTGAAAGCCCTGCCCCAGCCCCACCCCGTGGTAGTGATGGTGACGGCATCGCCCCAGTTTGCGGCCGACACCTACAACTTCGACGCCGTGACGCACTATCTGCTCAAACCGGTTGGCTTCGACAAATTTCTGGAAGCCGTCAACCGGGTGACCAAACGGCTCGGCTTCCAGATCGACCCCAACGCCCCCGTACCGACGCGCCCGCCCATCCGCACGCCCACTGCCAATCCGCCCGTCGACAGCCGCGAGACCGTCCCGTATTTTCTGATTAAGGAAGATAAGAAGCTGATTCGGGTAGCTCCCGAAGACATCGTTTTTGCCGAGGGGATGAAAGACTATCTGAAACTGCACCTCACCACGCGCGTGCTGATTACGCACATGACGATGAGCAAGCTGGAGGAGATGCTACCGCCTTCGCAGTTTCTGCGGATCAACCGGTCGTATCTGATTCGGCGGCAGGCGATCCGTGAAATCGACGGCAATCAGATTACGACCCTCGACGGCAAGAGAGTAACCATCGGCGTAACCTACCGCGACCGGGTGATGGACGAGTTGAAAAAGAACATGATGTAACGTCAGCGGGCGGATGGCTTCGTCTTCGACAACAGCCTGCATAAGCACAAGCTGGTGATTGGTAAAGTACGCTCTGGGGGTGTGGGGCTAACTAACGTCCGGCGTCGGCTTGATGCGTTGTATGCGGGGTACTACGCTCTAACCACACAGGCAGACGAAAAAGCATACACTGTCACGTTGACGGTTTACCTAGGCGCAACTAATGCAGTGGTAAAATCGGCTGATTTGACCAACTCAATAACTCCTTTATGACAACTGTCCGCCCTGCCCCACCCCGGCTACTTGACTTTGTCCAGCGACACTGGGCTCGAATACGTATCGGCTTGCATATTTTGTTGTGGCTGCTGACGTTCGGGCTGGCTTTTTATACTACATCTCTTATCGCATCCAACGATAACTTCATAAAGCTTTGGTTTATTCCTAGCTTGTCAATACTTACTCTACTATATTTCTACGTATCAGGTTACATAATTTTTCCTCGATATCTATATAGTTTCCACCCGCTTAAACTTTTGTTCAGTACGATCATACTTTTCTTTTTTATTCATATCTGCACTTATTTACTATTTTTCTACCTACACACTTACAACCCTATTACTAACAGTTTTATTGATCGTTATTGGCAACTATTTAAAGAAAATGGATTAACAGGATGTTTCACGAGTTTACGTATTCTACTGCTAAATTTCCTATCCACAATCAACATCTCTTATTTTTATTTAGTCCCCAAAGTTGCTAAAGATCTAGTTGTCATTCTGGCGCGTTCAATTAGACTCGAACGCGATAATCTTAAGCTTGAGCGTGATAATCTCGACTTAGAATTAAGCTTTCTGAAAGCGCAGGTCAACCCTCACTTCCTGCTCAACACCCTCAACAGCGTCTACGCCCGTATCTTCGAGGCCGACCAGCCAGCGGCCAATCTGGTGCTGCACCTCTCCGAACTGATGCGCTACAACCTCTACGAAACCGACCAGCCCCTGATCGGTCTCGACAAAGAACTGGCCTACATCCAGAACTACCTCGACCTGGAACGCAACCGACTGGCGGGTCACGACGTGCTGATCGACTATGAGCAGAGTGGAGGGCCAGCCCACTACCAGATTGCTCCCCTGCTCCTGATTGCCTTCGTAGAGAACGCTTTCAAGCACGGGGTGAAGGGGGCCACCGAGCCGGCCTGCGTGCAGGTCCGGGCCGAGGTCGATACCAGTGGACGGCTGGTCTTCAGCGTGGAGAACAGTGTGCCAGCTC